>ULQK01072680.1_pt1 | contig 9860 bp, 19 predicted proteins | sample 1954371 | NCBI WGS metagenome assembly ULQK01 (sample SAMEA4835652, study PRJEB28245) | human gut metagenome | biome: gut microbiome; material: fecal sample | place: Denmark | collected 2008 | reverse complement strand
AAAATTACTACAAAGACCATATGCTGTATATATTGGAAAATTATTTAAAGATTCACTTCGTCATTTTAAATATTATAAAGAAAAATTATTATAGAAGATGATTTTTCTTAATAGAGTAAAGAAAAAAATAAAACTTGATAATAAATGGTATTTTTATGTATATAAGAAAATGCATGAAAATATACAAAATGGCAAAGGTGATATTTTAACAGGATATAGAACAAAAGATATGGCTTCACTTGGAAAACTTAATGGTTCCTATATTTATACTATGCCTTGTGAAGAAAGTGAGAAAAAATATGTTATAAATGTTTATCCAGAAGATTGCAATAAAGTCACATACGTAGGAAAGCGTAAACTGACAACATTCAAATATATTTAGGATAATTTAAAAAAATTTAAAGTATGAGTGTAAAAATAGCTCAGAACGTTTTCAGCGATGGAATGGTATGCGACACAAATGAATACGTTGCAGGACAGACAAAATCTCTTTCAAATGCTCTTAATGCTACTTATTTGTCTACTGTTGGAAATCAAGGGGTAATTTAGAATGATATGGGTAATATCATGATAAAAGACGAACTTAACAACAAAAAAAATATAAAACTTCCAGATGGATTTCAACCAATAGGTATGACAGAATATAACGGTATTATTTATATTGCTTCTATAAATAAAGAAGGAGAATGTTAGTTAGGAAGTTTTCCATCGCCAAATTATAAAGAATATAAAGTACAAACAATAGATAATATAGACGGTAGTGAACAGGAACTAAAAATGGTTGATTCATATCAACCATTAAGAAACTGTGTAAAACAAGATGTAAACGGATAGGAATATTTTTGTTATACAGATACTATAGACAAAAGTAATAATATAAATTGTGTAGAAATTTACGATTGTACAACGAAGTTATTTAATTGGGATATTAACCATCCAGTTGATATAGATGTTCAACCATCATATGATGGATCTGTAAATCTTTTGATTAATGATAATAAAAATATACCAAGACTTATAAATACAAGATTCAGTGTTACTTCTTCTGGAACTGCTAAAATTCCAAATAGAATGAAGAATAATGCTAATTTATATAAAATAGAAACAGATCAAGATAAATTTGATATAGATACTTCTTTGATAAAAAGAATAAATAAATTTCCAATTATAGATTATGAAGGACAAGTGGAAAATGGAAATTTAAAAGTTGGAAATTATGTATTCTATATTAAATATTGTGATTATGATAAAAATGCAACAGATTGGGCTGCAGAATCTGGAATTATTTCTGTTTTTAAAGGAACTGATGCAGACCCATATACTATTAATGGTGGAATAGAGGATGAAAATTCCGGAAAAACAATATAGTTAAAAATAAATAACTTTGATAGATCATATGATTTTATTAAAGTATATTATACGAGAAGTTCTTCAGAAGCAAATATTGAAGCTATTCCACAAGCGTTTGAATTAATGGATCCTGTATATGTCCCAGAAAACAATATTATATCTATAACTGGAAATGAAGATATATAGCAAATAGGGCTAGATTATATACAAACATAGTATTCTGTTATAAAATATGCTAAAACTCAAGCATAGATATAGAATTATTTATTTTTTGCAAATATAAAAGAGCCAGATTTATATTATAAAGATTTACTGGATTTAAGTCTTCATATTGTACCATATGTTAAGCGTTTCCCATCTAAAGAAAAAATTGGTCATATAAGTCAAAAGGATTATTCTGAAGATTCTGGAATTACAGAAGATTCAAAAAAGCATATTTTTAAAGGTGAATATTATAATACAAAAAATATTTATTATAATGTTGGATATTGGAATGAAGAATATTATAGATTGGGAATTGTTTATATAAACAAAGATGGATCTAACTCACCTGTATTTGATCTTCCTGGAGGAGAAATTGGCGGATTTACCAATAAATTAAGTGACGGAAAAGTAAATGAAATATAGGAAATGTGCTTGCAATTGCCAACTAATTCTTCAATACTTGATCCAACTCCACAAAAAAACAGAATATTATTTAATACAAAAGGTGATTATATTTCCAATTCAAAAGGTGAATAGACTGATATAAATATACGAGGTGTAATTCATTTAAATGATATATGGGATCATCATACAAATGACGATTATATTTATTCTCTTGGGGTAAAAATTAATTAGGAAATATAGGAATATCTTACTCAAAAACTTGGAATAAAAGGATTCTTTATTGTAAGAAAGAAAAGAATAAAAACAATTCTTGCACAAGGATTCACAATGCCATGGGATAAAGAATCGCATCTTCCAATTGTAGAATATTGGGCAAAAAGTTTTCCATATACTGATGGGAGTAGAGAAGAAAATGATAAAAGTTTTAATAATATAAAATCAAATACTCTTGTTATTGGAGAGTCATTTTCAAATTATTTAAAAAAGAATTGTGGCTATCAATCTAAAAGCGATCCAGGAATGATATGGTTTCCACATTATTTTATAGAAAGTTTTATAGCACAAGCTGGTGAAGAATCAAGAGATTTGCATACTCCAAATCCTGGAGAATACTAGGATACTTTTGTATTAAGCGTGAAGAGAAGAGTTACAAATCAATATATTCCAAGATTACACAATATTCTTCCTTGCTCTATTGATGAAAAAATGATAAGTTGGAAAATTCTTGATGATGAAACAATACAAAATGGATATAATATTAAAGGATAGTTTGTATTATCTAAAATAGCTGGAACAGAAGCATTGTTATGGCCAACAAATTTTGATTCTTTTGAAGAGGCTTTCAGATATATGGTTAATGGTCTAGGATCAAATGACGATACAAAAAATATATATAGTAAATTACAATTTACAATATATAAGAATTCTATATTAAAAAAATCAGTAGACATACTTGATACAGAAAGTTTGTTAAAAAAAATAAATGAATATGGTATAAATATATTCGACGAAAACAAAACGGCATATGAACAATTATTAGAAATAAAAGGAATTTAGTAGTCTGATTTCTTACAGAAATTTAAATTAGCCAATAAAGATACCGAATTTGATATATTTGATAAAGTTTTAGATGCAGGAATTAACGGTCAGGATCAAATTTTTAAAATTCAATTAAAAACGTTAATAGAAAACGATTCTGATTTAAATGGTTTGTTGAAAACAATAAATTTTACAGAAGTATATGAAGTTACAAAAGCTACAATTAAATCTGTAGATAGGACAAAACCAGACTCTGGTTATGCTTTTTCAAAGAATACCAAATATTATTATTCTGGACAAACCCAATTTGTTAGTAACGGATCATTACCTATTATTCCAGGAGCAACGGATTCTTATAAAACGGATTCTATCTTTTTGACACACGGATATTATGCAAATTATTTAACGACAAACTATTATGATGCTAGAGATAATCTAGAAGGATTTAAAGCATTACATTTTTATAATAAATATAAATATTGTAATGGTAATCAATTAACTGCTATATGTCCTGAGTTTGAAGTAAACCAAGTTGATTATAATCAATTCTTTACAGGATAGGAATTGTCTATTAAATATACTCCATTTTAGCAAGGTATGCCTATTAGAAGTGAAAATAATGAAAGGCTATATTATCCAGTATATGATTATAAAGAAGATATAAATACAACGAGTATATATAAAAAATCTTATACATATGATTCAAAATATTTGAATAAAGATATAAAATTTAAGATTATAGCTGTTACAGAAGAGCTACCAACAGTAGCTATTGATAATATTATTTTTACTTCTATAGCTGGAAATTCTCAAGAAGCATATAGAACTAGTTATATTAATGAACAACATTCTGCACGAAGAAAAAGGGCATCTAATAATGATAGAACAAATGAAAATGACCATGATTTTAATTTTGTAAGAGGAATTTTTTCTCCATATCTTGGAATAGTTGCTTCCAAATATTCTGATAAAACTGATAAATTTATTACAGAAAAAGAAAGAGGATATAGTAGAACATTTAATATATATGCAAAAGGCGCAGTATTAAATTATGACTCTACAAAAGAAAAAGATCCAAATCTTTTAATTCGTTTTAATGATAATTCTCCTTATTATCCAATATCAAATAGAATAGAATTTACAAAAGATAATTTAGATTATATTAACGAAGGAATTGATATTTTTAGAGGAGATTGTTTCTTGTGTACATTTACACATAGAGTTAATAGAAACTTCCAAGACGCATCTTCTCCTACAAATGATAAAATATTATATCCAGAAACTTGGGACCAGAATTACAGCTCAACATAGGTTCCAAAAGACAATAAAGGAAACGATAAAATTCAAAAAGGAGATATAAATGCAGTTAAACTTGGAAGCTGGATAACAATTAAAATAAAGTCAACAAATAATTTATCTATTAGAACGATAGATGAATCAAATAGAGAAGAAGTTGCTATATTTGGTCATGGAAGAAAGTTTTATCCTTTAGAGCCAATTTCAGCAGAAGGAGGACAGAAGATCCCAACTTCATATGTTTCGAACAATGGATTTAGAACAAATCTTGGAATAAAGAATTTTAGTGGATTTAAAGACAAACCATATATTAGAAATGAATTTAAAAATAGAGTTTTATATTCAAATGTAAATAATACAGATTTAAATATAAATGGATATAGAGTATTTGAATTAGGAAACTTTAAAGATTATTCAAAACAATATGGTGAAATAACAAAATTAATTCCTTTTGGTAATAATCTTGTTTGCATAATGGAGCATGGAGTAGGGGTGCTAGCTATTAAGGAAAGAACTTTAATGGCAAATTCTACAGGAGGCGATGTGTTTATTAATAATAAAACAATACTTCCAGAAAATATAACAATGATTAATGAAAGTTATGGAAGTCAATGGCCAGAATCTGTTATATTAACTCCATATTATATTTTTGGTATAGATGCATCTGAAAAGAAAATTTGGATGACAGATGGAAGTCAATTAAAAATAATATCCGATCATGTTATTTCAAGATTTTTGTAGGAAAATATTCCTTTTAAAGTAAATGAATATGATGTAAATATTATAAATTCAAACATTAAAACAACATATAATGCTAAAAAAGCAGATGTAATGTTTACTCTTTGGAATAAAAAAGAAAATAAACTATGGAACATTTGTTATAATATATTAACAGGAGATTTTTCTACTTTCTATTCTTGGATACCTTCATATGCTACAAATATCGATAGTACAATGTATTCTTTTGAATATAGAAAAACAAAAGATGATAATGAATTCTGGAAACACGATAATCATTTATGGAAACATGGAAATACAAAAGATGAATACGTAAAACCAACAACTTGGTATGGAGAAACGCATCCTTTTGAATTTGAATTTGTAGTAAATGATTATATGTATATACAGAAAATATTCTAGAATTTAAAAATGATAGCAAATGATGCAGAACCAGAATCATTTCATTTTACAATTTCTGGAGATAATTATTCTTTTGGAAAAGACAAAAAGAATATGTATTATCGTCAAGAAGCAACAAGAGAGTTGATGAAATAGCAAGGTTCTGAAATAGAATATGATGATAAATATATCGATACAGAATTATAGAAATAGAATAAATCGTTTGTTTTCTCAGAATATTATAAAAAAGAAAAACCAGAGTATTATATGTATGAAATATATAAATAGTTAACAAGCGACGGAAAGAATTATGATAATCTTTCTGGAACGGAAGTAACGCATAATAAATCAACTGACCAATATAATATTTCTATTCATGTAAAAAATACTCCAATAGATAAAGAAAATAGAATAAGAGGTAATTCTCAATATAAAGAAAATCAATGGGATATCCAAATACCATCAATTGTTTTCAATGAAAAGAATGAAAAAGAATGGGAAAAACCTCCAATAGTTCTTCCAAAATCAACAGACCAATATGATATAAAATCTACAAATATAGAAAAATTACCAGAAGGATATACTGTAAAAAATATAGATACAATAGATACTTGGTCTGAAAGAAAGGAAGCTAAAATAAGAGATAAATATATAAAAATTAAAATACGATATAGTGGTAAACAACTTGCTACAATATATAGTATTTTAACAATGTATCAAATGAGTATAGCATAATGGCACCTATATTAAACACAGTAGACGCATCTAAATTACTTGGAACTTCTAGAACATATCCGCTTGGTGCCACTCCTACATTTTCCACACATCTTGCTCTTGACAAATATCAAATGCAATAGCTTGCCAAAAAACAAAGAAAGCAAGCAATGAATTTTGCCCTAAAAAAAGCAGGAAATGCATATCTTGGTGGAGTAATTGGTACTGCCTCTACAATGTTTGGATCGTCTTTAGGAAATAAATTATTTGGAGATTCAAAAATAGGGGATTTTGCTGGACAAGCACTTGGTGCTGCAGCGTCAAAAATACTCGGTAATACTTTAAAGGCACCATCTGGAGGCGGTTTGGCAGATGTTGCTATTTCTGGTGTAACTTCAAGTATATTCAATCAAAATACTGCTGGAGGAAGAGCTGCTTCTTCTATAGTTAATGGTATTGTACCAAAGATAGCAGAAAATATTACTAAAAGAGTAAAATTGACTTCTGGATTTAATGTTGGAAATATAGCTGGAATAGGTCTTGGAACAGCTCAAGCAGCAATGAAACCTAAATCAGAATATAGTGGAGAAAAAGGCAGAATTACTTCTACATTAGATATGCTTGATTCGGCAGGAATAGCTGCAGTTTCTGCAATTCCAGGAGTTGGACAGATTTTTGGACTTGCCAAAATGGGCTTAGATACTGGTTTTAAAGCTCTTAATAATGCCGGATATGGTACCAGTGGAATGACGACTACAGATGCGTTATTAGGAAGTAACATAGTTGGAGAAGCTCTTTTACCGCTTTCTATGATTAATGGTAAATTTGGAAAAACAACTACAACGCTTAATCCTAGAACTTTCCAAGAAAATCAAGATCTTGCAAAAGTAGAATCTTCGTATTCAAATACCGTTAAGCAAGGTATAGATGCTTGGAAAAAACAAGGGAAAAAATATGGTTTGTTGTCTCACGGAGCATATAGGAAAGCCAATAGACTTGTTAATATGTATGGTATAGCAAATGAAGCCTTACTTGATATGGTCAATGAAAACAAGATTGATGAAGCAAGAATTTAGGCCAATGGTTTGAGTAATATACAATATAATCAAGACTTACAAGGTGGACTTAATCCTAGAACACTTGTTGCAAAAGAAGGAGCAAAATTAGAACCACAAGAATTAGAAATAGAATCAGTAGTTCCAGAAATGGAAATTAAATCTATTACTCCAGGAACGGAAATAGAATCTGTTGTTCCAAAATTTCAAGAAGGAGCAAAATTGTAGCCACAAGAATCTGAAATAATTATTATTTATCCATCTGAAGATGAGATGAAAGGAATTATAGAAAAAAGATGGCCAGCGATTAAAAATACTTCTGAATACCATATTTATAGAGACCCTGAATATACAAGTGAAAAAACAGGAGTAGGATCTATAGAATATATCAGACAACCAGAAATAAAATACGAGAATGGATTTATATTAAAAAATCCAAATGAAATTCCTACTATAGTATTTAATCCAGATACAAATACAATAGATGATATTTAGTTAGATGCTATTCATCATTTTAGATATACAGATCCGAAATATCAATAGGTATTAAAACCATTCGAAGATTATCTTTTATAGAATAAAAAAGGAGATGTATTTTGGAATTCTGAATTGGGAAAGATATTCAGAGATGCAAAATAGAAAGATTCTTCATTTAGTGATTTTATAGATAAAAATATTAATGAAGACTATATTGCATAGGGTATTGATGGGATTATTCGAGATTTGCTTGCTCCGGACAAACTTAGAAGAAAATCAAAATATCAATCAAAAGAAAATGCCGATAAGCAATGGTTATTTGATGATACTTCTAGATAGTTATTTCAAAATATAAAAGATTATCTTGAAACCGGAGAATTAAAACCATAGCAATTTAAAAATGGTGGAGAATTAAATATAATACCAGAAGGAGCTTTGCATAAAAATCTTCATCATATGGAAAATGATGAGAATATCACCAAAAAAGGTATTCCTGTTGTTTCGGAAGATGAAAATGGAAAGACAGTACAAAATGCAGAGATTGAAAGATCTGAAATTGTGTTAAGATTATCATTAACTTAGAAACTTGAAAAAATGTTAAAACAATATAATTCAGATATTTCTCAAAAAGAAAAAGATGATGTAGCAACAAAAGCTGGATAGATATTGGTAGATGAATTATTAAATAAAACAATTGATAATACAAACGAATTATTATGAGTAAGATAATTAAAGCTCAAGCAGGAGTAGCAGTACGTACAATACCTAAAATAGCACCAGCTTTACCGGCTATAGGAAGTGTTGTGTCAAAAGTACTTCCAGTTATAGGTGGAGTTCCTGGTGTAATTGCACAGACTCTTTTTAATATAGCAACTGGTGGTAAATCTGGCCGTCCAGGAGCTTCGCAAAGAAATTCAGAATCTAGTGTTGCAGCTGCTGACGCAACAAGAGTATTCCGTCCAGTTGTTGTTCCTACACGAAGAGATATCAATTTGAGTCTTGGCGGAACAAAAGCTATCCCAGTTTATGGTAAACAATATGGTACATCGACTACTGTTATGGGAAAGAAAAAGAAAAAAACAAAAGCACGTCCAACAATTACAAGAACTCCAGATGCAGAGTCTACATCTGTTCCTGTTGGTAGTAGTGCGATAGCTGGATCTGAAGATGCAGTACAAAGAGATACTGTAAGAGTTACAAATGGAGCTGCAGTAGAAAACGCAACTCCATAGGATACAACAAAAGTGGATGATAGAAATATATTGCAAAGACTGGGCGATAGAATGGCTAGAAGAAAAAGACAAAATAATTCTACGTCAAATCCAGAAAATAAACCTCCTAGAAAATGGTGGGATAAAACAAAAACAGTTGGAAAATGGGGAATGTATGGTTTTGTTGCCAATGAAGCAGATAATAGATTTTTAAATGGAGGGGTGAAAAAGATTGTAAAAGAAGTACTTGATTTAGGATTCGATAAACCAGATACTATATATATTGAAAAACAAAACAATACACAAAGACCAAAAACAAATATCAACACTCAAGAACAAGTAATTGGATATCCAACAGAAAACGATTATAGATGATAACTATATATATTAATGATAAAGAATATAAAGTAAAAGAAGCAAAAACTGAAGAAGAAAAGAAAAAAGGTCTTCAAGGAATACGAAAACTTCCAGAAAATGAAGGCATGCTATTTTACTTTAATGAAAATGAACAACCATCAATGTGGATGGATAAAGTTAATATACCTTTGGATATTATTTTTATAAACGATGATATGGATGTAATGCATGTTTATCATGCATAGCCAAAAGACAAAACTTTGGTATCTTACCCAAATACAAAATATGTGCTTGAATTAAATATTAATAGTGGAGTAGAAAAAGGAGATGATATAGAATTTGATGATGATTCAGCTCCAGTTATGAAAATTCTTGCACAAGATGGTTCTTCATAGATGGATCTGTATGGTGGAGAAAGAATATTTAGAAGGGCATTTACGAAACAATTAATTACTTGGGCTAAAAAAGCTGAAGAAAATAAAAACAATGAAGAATTGTTTAATAGTATATGTAGAAAAATAGGTAAAAAAATGTTTAGAGAAATAACTGCTCAAAATAATAGAAAACCAGAATATGTAGATGCTCCAAATTAAGATTTATTTTGATTTATGAAAATAAATAATTAAATTTATAT
>ULQK01067851.1_pt1 | contig 9868 bp, 8 predicted proteins | sample 1954371 | NCBI WGS metagenome assembly ULQK01 (sample SAMEA4835652, study PRJEB28245) | human gut metagenome | biome: gut microbiome; material: fecal sample | place: Denmark | collected 2008 | reverse complement strand
AGGATATCTTCCTCGCTATAGCCAGATCTTCTTAGTTCTGCGGCTATATATTTCTGTGTTCGCTTAGACTCTGTAAAGACGACAGCCTTCTGATTCAATCCCTCGGAAATCTGGTGGTCAAATGCAGATTTCAGTGCTTTCCTCAACGCGGCGATCTTTGCATTCGTCTTTATAGCCCTTGCCATTTCAAGAATATGTCTTACAATCTTGAGCTCAGCCTGAATAGCCTGTTTCTTCTCTGCTGTTTCTTCATCATCGTATTCGTTGAACCCTTCCTCGTCGATTTCATCTTCTACAAACCCCCAGAATAAATCGAAACCTTCTTGAGCATACGCAGATTTTGTGCCTTCATAGAGTTTTTCAAGACGTTTTTCTAATACTTCAAAGGTCTCTATCAAAGCAAAGCTAGAAGATGCAAGCAACTTTCGAATAACAAGAATAATCAGCCCACGATTCGCATTCGGAATAGAATACAGCGGATCACGACGCAGAAAATCATTGGTCACATCATAGAGTTCTTTTTCTTCTGCGGTCAAATGGAAATCGACCGTAATACAGGTTCTCTTGCTGAAGGCCATGTATTTTCCGACATCGCGTCGAAGGGTGCGATATAACACCGGAAGAAGTTCTTGCTTCAATTCCTCATAATCACAGCCATCCACAAATCGACGGTTGAAAACCTTTTCTGATCCGAAAATACGAGGATCGATAAAAGAAACCAGTCCATGAAGATCAGTAAGAGAATTCTGTAGCGGCGTAGCAGTTAAAAGAATTTTAGGAATTCCGTGTGTCAAATCATAAAGATTTTTTGCCCGCTTTGTGCCATGAAAAACATTCCGCAGATTATGAGCCTCATCAATAATCAAGAAGTCCCATTTGACATGAGGAAAGCGCTTAATTAGTTTCGATGAATAATCATAGGAAGCAATGACAATACTAACCTCATCCGCGTTTCCGAGGTGAGTTCGTACATTGGCAAGGTCATGCTCAACCGTGTACCGATCCAGAATAACAGCTTGGCGTCCAAACTTCTCCAAAAGCTCTACTTCCCATTGTTTTCTCAAAGTAGCAGGAAGAGAAATCAGTACTTTTTTTGCTCCGTTGTCCAGAACATAATTAAGCACCAACCCAGCTTCGATTGTTTTGCCCAGACCAACCTCATCTGCCAGAATGATGCCGCCTGTCTTTAATGCTTGAATGGCCGCACAAAAGGCATTGACCTGATGGGGATTTGGCTCAATATCTGCATTCAGCAGACATTTAAATGGGGACTTGGCCAATTGCTGCTTCTTATACCAGCTATATTGTTCAAGTAGGAGATTGCTTTCCATCGATACCCTCCTGACTTAATTCATTGGCGATTCCTTCTGCGATGCCTTTAGCCATTAACGTAGGAACGGCATTGCCTATCTGTACAAATTGAGCTGTTCTCGGGCCTTCGAAGAAATAATCATCCGGAAACGATTGGATGCGAGCGGCCTCCCGGACAGTAATGGAACGGTGTTGCTCAATATCCGGATGAATAAAGTAATGTCCATCTTTTGAGATATGAGCCAACATGGTGTGGCAGTACGCCTCGTCGCCCTCTACAACTTTAAATCGATCCAGAAACGACTTCCGGTTTTTATGTGTCTTCAGCTCATCTGGCAGATCATTATAGTTCAGCCGTTTGTGCCCATCATTCCAGAGTTCAATTGTACGCCGATAAATCTCAATATCCCTGTCTTTATTGGGTCTTGCGCAATGATGCGTCAGAATGTCAGAATCCTTGCGGATTCCAGTGCTTCTTAAATAATTGCTGAAATCATCTGATCTGTATTCACCCGATTTTCCTCCTGGCTGCAACGCTGGCAGATCACTGAGAATATCGTTAACCGTAGCATCCGCTATTGTCTGCTCAAACTGCGGATAAGAAAGCCCACTATTTTTCAGCCACCCGACAATGATCATTCTTCTTCGGTTTTGCAGCACACCAAAATTCTTTGAATTTTGCTCATGACATTCAATTTCGTAGCCAACGGAACGCAGCGCTTCCTGGACTTTCAGCCAAGTTGCACCACCGTTTGCTGACTTGATTCCCATAACATTCTCAAAAACGAACATCTTTGGCTGATATTTCTGAAGGAATATCGCATACAGCTTATAGAGATCATTTCTAGGATCCGCTGACATCGGCGTTTCCATATGCTTGCTTTGCGCCCTTCCCACCAAAGAATATGCCTAGCAAGGCGGTCCGCCAATAATGACATCTACTTGTTTGATGCCTCTTTGCGTAAGGATCCTATCTATATTTTCAAATAACCTTGGAAGAGTTTCATTTGACATCGTTTCGCAAAATACGGATTGTAGCTGCTCCGCTGGAATATGTTGCAGAAATTCGTCGCGGGTGATTTTTCCGCTAATATAATCCTTGTAGATATCAAGCTTCCCTTGTGCTTTGAGATAATAGTATCCCGTTCGTGTTTCCAATGTTTGAGCAGCATATGGGTTCATCTCCACATGCGCTACAGGTGAAAAGCCCGCTTGGATGAAGCCTTCGGACAATCCACCAGCTCCTGCAAATAAATCTATAAAATTGTAAGAGCCTGTTGTGGCGTTGATACGTTCCATGATGAACCCCTATCTGTGTAATTAATTTAGTCTTCAAACACACCGTCTGTGTCAAAAATATGGTCTAACTCATCCGTATTGATTGCGGCAAGCACCTTATTGCGGATACTGCCTTTTGCAAGATCTAACCGCTTAAAGCGATTTTCTCCTGCTGCGTCTTTTCCAATACGTATCAGCTGCACTCTGCCAATTCTTGGTTCATTTGCAGCATAGTTTGCAAGTCCCTTAGCTTTGCCCAAGTTATCCTTGAAATCCGGATTGTGCGGTTCCAAAATATCAACGATATACTTGAGAATTGGGTCTCGGCGAACAATGATGAAATCCGGATAAAGCTCCTTGCATTTCCCGTCCATTTCATAAGGCATCCGCAGTGATCAAGACTGTCGAGACGGATTCCGCAGCCAGCAAACATAATCCTCTCGTTTTTGCTCTTCTGCCAAAACAGCCTGTTCCCAGCCATTCAACTTAATTTTTGCTATTCCATCTGCATTGGCAAAAAGATGATCCGTGTACTTTATTCCATCTGCTTCGACCTTGGCACTGATTGTCTCCGGAAGAGTAAAGTTGTGCTTACTGATTTCATCGCCGTTAGCAACAATATCGCTATACTGCTTTTGACACTTCTCCGGTTTGGCCACAATATATTTACGATACTGGTCGTTCAATTCATGAAACTTCTTCTCAGCGTATTTGTTTAATTCCGCAATACACTCGCTGTCGAATGCGAACAGAATACAATCCACCTTAAAGGCGTTCGGATTGTCGAAGTCGATATATTTGCGCCCATATGCCAAGTGGAAACCGCATCCACCCATTTTTGCGTCTGCTACTCTCAGCTGACGATCAAGGTCAGACTCGGATGCAGTAAACATATCTATCCGGTTATCGCTTTGTATTTTCTCGCCGAAAACATCAAATATCTGAACAGACAGTTTCATCTCCATGACTTGCTTTGTAAGCTCGTCATATTTTCCAGCATCATGCAGACCGTTCACATAGTTGTGGATAAGTTCAGCAACATCGTTTTTCACATCCTCAGCTGCCGTAATACAGATGTTGAACTGCGATAACAGCCCTGCCAAGCTCATCAACGACTTCAAATAGCTGTTGATTTTTACCGCACGGACGATATAAGTCAGATATCCCTGTTCATTGATGAACTTTGTGATTCCTTCACGATCTATTGTTGGAAGCATCGACATCTGCGATACAGCCGGTGTCAGCACTGGCTGCTCTTTATTCACAGATTGATTGCCTCCACTGGTTCTCTCCGTTTCTTGACCTGCATGTACATCGTTTCCAGACACTGTTTCCAGCGGAATCGTCTGGTGTTGTCCTTCTGCGGGAATTTCTGAATCTGCTCCACCTTGATTCGCTGCCACAGCTCCAGAATTTGACATATCTCCAATTGCTGTGGAAGGTGCCGCAGCAGGCTCTTCTTGGAAGCCATTCGGGTAATCAAAGATGCTCAGCTGACCAACCGTCTGTTTTTGCGTTTTCTTTCGCTGGGTGTGAACCGACCATGTATCATAGATCTGATCTTCCAGAGATTCACCATCGACAACTGTCGGGATTTCTCCGCCTTCGGTTGCCTGCAATTCATCAATGACCTTTTGAACGGTATCCTGGTTGAAATACGGAAGGAACAGACGCACATCATTTAAGGAATCATCCACGAGAACATGACACTGAAGTGGAGTACGAACCATACGACCAAGCAGCTGCGCAATATAGGTTGCGTCTTCTGCACGCCGGAAGGACATCATAGTTTCTGCACGAGGGCAGTCCCAGCCAGTGGACAGATTTTCCTTAAATAAGACAACACGGATGCGGCGATCTTCTGCAATTTCCGAAGGTTCAACATGCGGCACAGTCAATCCGTGAATCGACAATGTGCCCGTGGAACCAAAGGTGTGTACAACCTCGTTTTCCTTGAAGCTATCGCCCATGCGCTCTTCGATTTTCGCAATTACATCGTCCAAATCGGTGTCAGATACTTTCGCACCGGAACCAGCGCAGACTTGGATAACAAATACCGGATTTACATTGGTGTAGTGCTGCTCATAGGTATACTGATACCAGTGCTTGCACTTATCCTGCCATTCGTCTGTTGCAGCTTGGAGTACGGCCATGTCACCGTGTTTGATTGGATCTTCCGGATAAGTGATTACAATACGATCTTTGAGCAATCCAGATTGGCGAACCTGGGCCGGAGAAATAACAACCTTATGCAATGTAGAGTTTGTTGCCTGCCCGACAAGGGAATTAAAACGTTCGGCAGTTGCACTCATTCCGATCACGACCGGAATGGGCGACAGATTCTGCTCGCTGCTGCCCTTGATAAAACGCTGCATGATGGTGGTAGCCGTTCCCGCCTGGCGTCCCTGCATACCACGGTGTGCCTCATCAATAATGAAATACAGACGGTCAGCTTTTTCTCTTGCCGTATTTTCAATGGTCTCCCAAATCGTATACTGTCGCGTATCCGAATGACGGCTCAGATTACCGGCCTTGCCAAGCTTCTGCGTATTCAGGAAATAGATATGACCGTCCTCCAGAATCTCTCGGTCGAAAGATTCATCTGAAATCACTACGCACTGATCCATGCGGACCTTATCTGCTTTCAGCTCGATCTTCTGCTTGGACTGTTCATTCAGCTGTGGAGAATCCGAAAGCCATACAAAAATGGCCTCCGGCTGTTCAGTAAACTGCTCTGAACCGTAAAAGATATCTTCAATCAGGGCAGACATGATAATCGTTTTGCCAGAACCTGTTGGTGCCTGAAGCGAAACCACCTGAGGGATCTTCAGCATGCGATAGTTATTCAGCGCCATCGCCACGCGGAGGCGCATTTCATTGACCGCCTGTTTTTGAAATGGGAATAATTCACAAATCATTCTTAGTTTCTCCCTCTGTTCACACGGAAGTGATCCAAGTAATCCCGATAAAGCTGATACGCATTTTCAACATTCAGATTTTTTACCATAGATTGATAATTCACTTCATAATCGGTTGCTAAGAATACAGTTTGGATTTCCGGATGCTCCGCAAGCTTCTCCGCAAAATCGGCAAATGTATTCTCGTTGATCAAGACTGCAAATTGATTCTCCGGCAAGATCAGCATGTCCGGGACTTGTTCTCCGGTCAATTCTGGGCATTTTCCTTTTGCACCAGTTTTCAACCACAACGTAGGCAGCATTTCCGAAATGCGCATCCCAAGAGAAACTGCTGTCGGATCCAAGAACCCAAGTTTGAAGAATGCCGCATTTGCCTTGAAACCGTCCGCCATATGCATCGGAGGCTCACTGCCAAGATAATCTCCCTTTAGAGGATTGCCATTTACATCTTGTCCCTTAATGGAGCAGACCGTGCGCGGCCAAGTGACATAGTGGGCAATGCCGAGTTTTTCCCATTCCGCATCGCCAGGCTGATAGCCTTTGTCTTTCAACATCTTCGCTTCATCTGCGGAGACCTCATTGTTGGTCACCATAATGCAGCGCCTGTGCCCACCATCCTCAGCATTGAGCAGATTTACGGCGTGCATAGTCGTGCCACTGCCGGCGAAGAAATCAAGGATGAGGGCATCAGGTTTATTGGCTGTGCAAAACCGTAGTGCATCTTTAACCGCATACAATGATTTAGGAAATGTAAAGCGTTTATTTCCCAATATGTTTCCTAAAAGTCTTGAACCGTACTGCGTTGCATCATGTGTTGAAATTTGCCACATATCTCCAGGAATCGCCAGTACATAATTTGTATCTATGTCGTTGACAAGAATTTCATTATTTATACCTCGTCCAATCTCAGTAAACTCTCCATTTTGAATTTTAGAGTATTCGCCATCTTTAAGGATATACACTGTATATCCGCGATCTGAATTTCCGCCTATTCGAACACGACCTTGGGTCATTCTTTCTCTAAATGTTTCAGAAGTCCACTGCCAGCGTCCCTCTGTTCCATTATCTCTTATTGGAAGAAGACAGTAGAGGCCATCTATTTGTGGAGGTTCAGATTTTCCTTCAGGAATTGGTGTGCCAATTTCTTTTATTTGATTCGTGTCCGGGTCAATGTAAATTGGATAAAAACCACCGGGCGAATCCTGTCTTGATGCTCCTGTTCCCGAACGTTTTAGCAAATCCCACCGTATTTGTCCTGTGTGCGTCCGTCCGCGGCGCGACACCCACTCACGATTGAGTCGTGTCCTTGCCGGTGCTGCATTTCCAAAAAAACAAAATAAATATACTCTCCGCTTCTCCCAAATTCTCCCGCTCTCGCTACGACTGCTGGATTGATAACCGAACTAATCATCTGCATTCTTTCTTCAGGGAAAATTTCCTCCAACAGACAGCCAAGATGCAGGTATTCCTTTTCATCAATAGTTACAATCAGTACAGAATCTTTGGGATTGAGTAGCTTTTGGGCAAGCTTCAGGCGCCGCTGCATGAAGGAGAGCCACTTGCTGTGACGGTAAGCATCATTACCGTCCACATAGTCATTGTTATATTTCCAGTCCTTTGCGCCGGTATTGTAGGGCGGGTCGATATAAATGCAATCTACCTTACCCGCATACAAATATTCCAGAAGCTGCAAGGCGTGATAGTTGTCCGCTTCAATCAGCGTGTGCCAAAGATCGCTGTCTGGTGCATTGCAAACTGAATCCACTGACTTTAAATAGGGATAGATGGGTTCTCCAAATTCCGCAACACGAACGATATCCTTCAGCTCAAAGGTGACTGCTTCATCTTTCTGTTCCGGTTTAACGCAGACAGCGGTATCGTCTTCAACTTTCAGCACAACATAGATGGATTTGTCGTCCTTACTGTCACGGCGCATAACGTTACAGCCGCTTTTGATAGGCATATCATAGAGAGGCGTGCTTTCCGGCATATGTTCTTCAAAGACCAAGCCGAATTTCTTCTGCTTGGCCATTTTACTCACTTCTTCCTGAATTCTATTTCGAAGAGTCTCATCTTGGATCTGGCTAATTAAATCATTGATTGCAGCCATTGGTACGACCCCTTTCTTAGTTTTCTTTTGTCTTCACGTAGCGACCACTCTTGATTCTTGCGTCAGCTGGCTTTTCCGCATCCGCTGGAATCGCCCAGTATGAACCGATTTTCGTTGCTCCGAGAATTCGTCCTTCTGAGCACAAGACATTAATTCTTCTTGTGGAAAGCCTCCATTTTTCAGCCACCTGACTGATTGATAAATATTCCATAAGTTATCTCTCCATCTATAAGTGAAAGCTAAACTATACTCTATTACAGTATAATCTCAACCTCGAACAAAATCAACCCGTCTATTTTCTCTCTCAGTAATCTTTAAATCCACTTTTTAAATCCACTTTCTGCAAGCAGGGCGTCTGTCTATACAAACGCCATTTTTGCTTCGCAAAATGCTTGTTGGGAATTCCCAAACCCTTTGCGATCTGCATCGTGCCGCTGCAGGCTGCGCGTTCGTTCCGAACGCTTTTTTGATGGAGTTCATGGTTCAGTGATATATCCGCCGGGCACAGACCCACTTAAAAAAAAGTGCCGACAATGATTTTGTCAGCACCCGCTATGATTTGTTTACTTTTCTTTGATATACGGTATGTTATCGATATATGCGTTCAAAATATCGGTTGCGGCTTTCTTCTGCCCCGGTGTAAGACGGCTCAGCTTCCGGTTCAGCTCATCATCTGCCACATAAGATGCTGGGGCTGCGGAGTCCCGGATCAGCACATCTGCGGGAACATCCAATGCTTCAACGATCCGGATGAAAGTGTCCAGACTTGGCGTCTTCACCCCACGTTCCAAATCACCCACATAGTTTACAGACAGATCTGCTTTCTCGGCCAGTTTATCCATTGTCCAGCCTTTTTTCCTGCGTTGTTCTCTGATTCGTTGGCCTAAAAGTGTTTTCATAACATCCTCGCATTCTATTGGCGTTAGTTACACACCACTAGAATAAAGGCCGTGTATTTCTTTATACATAATCAGTTGGCGTTTGTTTAACTCTATTAGCGTTTGTTTTGGACGGAAAATTTTAGAGCATTTCTTTGTTCAAATCATCAATGGCCTTTTTGAACCGGGCATGCTACAATAGCAATGTTGTGCAATGCACATCAAACAAGAATAAAAGGAACTGCCGAACGTGGATTCAATCTACCTGATTCCCGGTGAAGAACGCTGTGTCAATTTCAGAGATTCCGATGGCATCCCAAAGGTACACTACACATATTGTTCTTTGCACGGCAGACTTTTCAACTGCACCTGCCGCTCAAAGGACGAAGCGCAGCGGTTATGTGAGGATTGGCTCGTCACGCAGGACCGCTGCTATATAAACTAAAAAAGCCACCGAGGATTCTTTCCCAAAACGGATTGGGATCGAATCCTCGGTGACTTTCGTTTTATCGGGTCTGCTGCTGTTCCTGTTCGCTCCTGTTGTCTGCAAAAAACATTTCTACGTTTTTCTGTGCCTTCATCAGCTCCTGCATCCTCTCTCGTGCTTTCCGATAGCTCGGATATTCTGCTTTTTTCTTTTTCAGAAGCTCAACATATTCGATGCTCAGTTCTTTTACCTTCGGAAGTTTTTTCAGCCCAGCCTCATCGAAAGCCGCTTTGGCCGCCTTGTGCAACGCAATGCTCTCCCGATTTGCTTCCAAAAACTTTTTACTGTACCCCGACTTGCGGTAGGCATCATAGACCGGACGGGTCTTGGCATAGTTGATAATGTGGGTTTTCAGAACAGCAATTTCCGTCAACCTCGCTTCTGCTGCCTTGATAGAATTGCCCATGGTATGATAGCGTTCGGTTGCCGCCGCTGCACGTTCCCGCAGTTCCTCGGCACTGCCGATTTTCTGCTCCTGTAAAAACAGCAGCGTTTTGGACATTTCTTTCCGGTTGAACTTGGTCGCCCACTTTTTGTAGCCGACGCTTTTGCCCTCTGCCATTTTTCCCTGAATGTCCACCAGCAACTGGAACGACTGTTCTTTGAGCGGCTGCTTCTGGTGCGGCTGGTGCTTCGCCTTTCCCTCCAGCACCGCCTTGATCTCGTCCTCGCCGTAGCCGGTACCCAGTGTGTGGAAACGGATAAATCGTTTCTGCCCCTTGCCCTTCACTGCCGTATGCTTGCCACGCTTGACTTCAAAACCCTGCTGCTCCAGCTTTTGCAAAAATGCTTCGTAATCCTCCGGCTTCTCCGCAAGGATTGTGTCGATGATTCCGCACAGGCGATCACGGTTGCTCTCCTTTGGAGGATAGAGAACACGCTTCTG
>ULQK01037221.1_pt1 | contig 9871 bp, 8 predicted proteins | sample 1954371 | NCBI WGS metagenome assembly ULQK01 (sample SAMEA4835652, study PRJEB28245) | human gut metagenome | biome: gut microbiome; material: fecal sample | place: Denmark | collected 2008 | reverse complement strand
CCCACATTCCCCCTGCCGCCCGAAGCGGCGAAGACTGCGCAGTATGCAGTTCTGAGCGTAGTGTACCACAGCACGGCGCGGTTGTAAATGCTCCGGCACGACATGTGCAGAAATTAAAAAAATCTCCTCCCGGCGGTTACGGGAGGAGATTTTTTTCGTGCGGGGAAACCGCACATTGGGGGGCGGTCACCGGGAGGCGGTTACTCCCGGAAACCATGGAGAAAAAACAGAAATGGATGAAAAATAGCAAAGGAAAATGGGATCAGCGCTTGATGCGCACGATGTCTCTGCCAAGCAGAGCCGTGTAAAGGCCGCCGATCACGAGCGCAAGCACACCCAGCAGCGCCATCGCGGCAGAGCGGGCGGAGTACGTGCTCATAAAGGAGACAGCAGTGATCTCGATCGCGAGAAACGCAGCGAATGCCAGAATGTTCAGCCAGATGTTTTTCATAGCAGCTACCTCCTGTTTTGGGGTTCCGAGGGCGTTTTCCGATCCCTCTGTTTACAGTTGCATAATAGCACAACGTCCGCCTGTTGTAAAATTCACAATTTTGAAAGGAACGTTTTGCGTTTTCGATTCAATTCAAAAATCTGATGATATTCTTTCACGAAAATGATAATTTCCTGTCAATCTGTCCCTGCGATCTGTTGGATAGCCGAAAAAAAGCTTGACGTAGGCTGGATTTGCGACGTATTATAAATTCGAGAAATAAACGGATCCAGATCGGGATAAGGAGGCATTGCCTATGGAACTTCGTTTGCTGACCACATTTTTAAAGGTCGCGCAGCTGCAGAGCTTCTCCAAGGCCGCAGAATCCCTGGGTTATTCCCAGTCCGCCGTTACGGTACAGGTCCAGCAGCTCGAAAACGAGCTGGGCGTGCGCCTGTTTGATCGCATTGGCAAAACCGTATCCATCACCCACTACGGGCAGGAATTCATTCCCTACGCACGCGATGTCGTATCGGCCGCGGCGCGCGCCGTGTCGTTCACGGTGCAGGAGCGTGATCTGACCGGCACGCTGCGCATCGGCACAATCGAATCGATCATGACGGCCAGCTTCGGTGAGATCCTGCCGCTGTATCATGAGCACTGTCCGCATGTGAACACGCAGCTGGTCGAGGGCGACACCAAAACGCTCTCAGATATGCTCATGCACAATGAAGTCGACCTGATCTACACGCTCGACGACATGGGCTATGACGCGCAGCGCGTCAAGCTCTTCGAGTGCCCGCAGGAGATCGTCATCGTCGCAAGCCCCAAGCACCCGTTTGCTGCCGCCAAGCAACTCAAGCTGGCCGACCTCGTCAACGAACCGTTCGTGCTCATGCCGCAGTTCAACAGCTACCGCCACCAGTTCGACATGGAGCTGGCGCACCAGAAGCTGTCGATCCGGCCGTTTCTGGAGCTGGAGAGTACGAGCATGGTCATGCAGCTGCTCGAGCACAATCCCTATCTGTCCGTGCTGCCGCGCTACACGGCGCGCCGCCGCGCGGAAGAGGGCCGGCTCGTCATTCTGCCGGTCGTGGACTGCCACATGGAGCAGTGGAGCCAGCTGGTGCACCACCGCGACAAGGTGCTCACGCCGCAGATCCGCGCCATGGTCTCCTGCATTGTGCAGGTGGAAAAAATACCGCTGCATCTCGAAAACTGAAAACTGCACAACGAAAAAAACCTGCCCCCATCGTGCGATGGGGGCAGGTTTGCATCTGTGAACAAAAACTCAGTCGGTCACGTACGGCAGGAGGGCGATCTGACGCGCTCTCTTGATGGCCTCGGTGAGCTCGCGCTGATGCATCGCGCAGGTACCGGTCGTGCGGCGCGGCAGGATCTTGCTGCGCTCGGACAGGAAGCGGCGAAGCTTCGCGGTGTCTTTGTAGTCGATATAAGTGCACTTGTCCACACAGAACTGGCAAACTTTTCTGCGTTTGCGGTTCTTGCTCTTATCTCTGTCAAAAGCCAAGACTGTAATCCTCCTTTATCAAAATCAGAACGGCAGATCGCCGTCATCGTCGTCCAGCTCGGAAAAAGCGCTGCCGCCCTGGGGGACATTGTCATATCCGCCATAGCTGCCGCGGTGAGCCGGTGCCGATGCGCTCGGCGCTGCCGGACGAGGCGCATCGCCGCCGTCGCGACGCTTGCTCTCGCCGAAGTAGACATTGTCCGCTACGACCTCCGCGCTGCGGCGCTTGCCGCCTTCACGGTCGGTCCAGTCGCGGATCTGCAGGCGGCCGCTCACGGCGGCCATGCTGCCCTTGGTGAAGTACTTGGAGACGAACTCCGCCGTGCTTCTCCAGGCGACAATGTCGATGAAGTCCGTCTGCTTCTCGCCGCCGTCACGACCGCCGAAATCACGGTCGACCGCCAGCGTAAACGAAGCCACGGGGATCTGGGACTGGGTATAACGAAGCTCGGGGTCACGGGTCAGACGGCCCATGAGCACAATGTGGTTCAGCATTGCCGTGCCTCCTTATTCCGGGCGACGGGTGATCAGGGAGCGGAGAATACCGTCCGTGATGCCCAGCACACGATCCAGCTCGGCCGGGAAATCCGGACCGCTGGTGAACTTGACGAGCACGTAGTAGCCCTCAGAAATGTAGTTGATCTCGTAAGCGAGCTTGCGCTTACCCATCTCCTCCATTTCCTCCAGCGTGCCGTTCTGCTCGACAAGCGCCTTGAACTTCTCGACGACTGCTGCAGTCTCTTCCTCCGACAGATTGGGGTTGATGATATACATCAGTTCGTACTTTTCGGTGGTTTTTGCCATTTCAGTTGCACCTCCTTCTGGTCTAGTGGCCCTCATCTCAAATGAGAGCAAGGATCACCCGCGTCAATACACAGGCCATATTATTATACCTGAAAAACCGGGAAAGTCAATCCTTTTTTGCACTTTCCGGCGTATCGAGCACGTGCACATTCATCTGCGGGTAGGACATGGACACGCCGTGGGCGTCAAACGCCGCGCCGACAGCCTCCATGAGGTCATAATATACGGTCCAGTAGTCGGCCGTTTTGCACCAGACGCGCACCGTGTACTCGATATTGCTCTCCCCGTAGCCCGACACGCGCACGAACGGTTCCGGCTCCGGCAGGATGCCGGACACGAGCGACACGGCGTTGTGCAGCGCCGCCTTCACCTGCTCCGGACGGCAGGTATAGTCCGCGCCGAACGTCAGGTCCACGCGCCGCTGCGGCTCGCGGTTATAGTTGACGATCTTGGACGCCGAGAGGTCGCTGTTGGGCACATAAATGTCCTTATTGTCCAGCGTGCGCAGCTGCGTATAGATCAGGCCGATATCCTTGACGGTGCCGCTCACGTCGCCGGCCTCGATGAAATCACCGTCCTCGAACGGCCGCGTGAGCAGGATGGTGATGCCGCTCATGGCGTTGGACAGGCAGTTTTGCACCGAGAGCGACAAAGCCAGGCCGAGCAGGCTGAACACCGCCAGCAGCGCCGTGACGTTAAAGCCGAGACTGTCGGCCACGATGAGGATGGCCATGAACTCCAGCGCGATCTTGAGCACCTTGAGGATGAATCGGCTCAGGCTCTCCGACAGGCGCGAGTGCGCCGAGATGCGCCGCGCGACGCGCATGACGAGCCAGATAACGAGCACGCAGATCACGAGCGTGATGGCGGAGGTGATGAGCTTTTCGAGCGTGAGACTGCCGAGGCTGAAGCCGATGGCGTTATTCACGTCCTCGATGCTGTCTTTCGTGGATTCGAGCGCGTTCTGATAGGTGTCCGTATTCAAATGGCGGTCTCCCCTTTCGTAGTGATCTGCTGCTTAGTATACGCCATACCCCGCCGGTTTTCAACACGTTCCGGCGGGCGGGGTGTTGGAGAAGGATGCATGCATGCCATGGTGTCCGAAAACACCGCATCTCAATGCAGCGTGGGAACTTCCGTTCTCAGAGCAGCAGGGGTGCTCGATGGGGCAAGGCCCGCCGCGAGTAGGATCGCGTCTTTTCTATCCGGCCCGCCGCGGATGGAGTGGCGCCTTTTTGCACTTTTAAGCGCAAAAAGGCGGGGCTGAGATCAGCCCCGCCTGCGTAGGTAGGTAAACTTATGCCTCGTCGTAGAGCTTCTTGAGCTTGAGCAGGTGCTCGTAGCGGGCCTTGGCGTTGTCCTCAGACTTCGCGAACAGCTCCTCGGCGCGATCCGGGAACTCGTTGGTCAGGCGGGCGTAACGCGCCTCGTTCATGAGGAAGTCACGGTAGCCGTCGGCCGGCTCCTTACTGTCGAGCGCGAAGGGCTTTTCAGCGGACGGATCGTAACGGAACAGGTTCCAGTAGCCGCAGTCGACCGCACGCTTCATCTCGCCCTGGCAGTTGGTCATGCCGCCCTTCTTGATGCTGTGCATCTCGCAGGGGGCGTAGCCGATGATCAGGGACGGGCCGTGGTAAGCTTCCGCTTCCTTGATGGCCTTGATGGTCTGCGCCGGGTTGGCACCCATGGCGACCTGCGCCACGTAGATGTAGCCATAGCTCATGGCGATCTCGGCAAGGCTCTTGCTCTTGAGCTCCTTACCGGCAGCCGCGAACTGCGCGACCTGACCGATGTTGGAGGCCTTGGACGCCTGTCCGCCAGTGTTGGAGTAGACCTCGGTGTTGAAGACGAACACGTTCACGTCCTCGTCCTGCGCCAGGACATGGTCCAGACCGCCGAAGCCGATGTCATATGCCCAGCCGTCGCCGCCGAAGATCCAGCAGCTCTTCTTGTTGAGGAAGTCCTTGTTGGCCATGACGCGCTGGTAGCGCTCGCAGTCACAGGCGGGCTTGGCCTCCATCACAGCGAGGAACTCCGCCGTGGCGGTCTGGTTGGCCTCGCCGTCGTTATAGGTCTCGAGGTACTTCTTCGCAGCCGCGACCTTGGCGGGATCCTTGCCGTTTTCGGCGATGTAGCGGATGTCCTCCGCCAGATCGTCGCGGATCTTCTTCTGGCCGAGGTACATGCCGAGGCCGTGCTCCGCGTTATCCTCGAACAGGGAGTTGGCCCAGGCGGGACCCTTGCCTTCCTTGTTGACGGTGTACGGGCTGGTGGCAGCCGGGCCGCCCCAGATGGACGAGCAGCCGGTTGCGTTGGAGATCATCATGTGATCGCCGAACAGCTGCGTGATCAGGCGGGCATAGCTCGTCTCGGCGCAGCCGGCGCAGGAGCCGGAGAACTCGAGCATGGGCTGCCGGAACTGGCTGCCCTTGACGGTGAAGTCCTGAAGTTCCTTCTTCTCGGCGACCTTGGCGACCATGTAGTCGAACACGGGCTGCTGATCTTCCTGGCTCTCGAGCGGCTGCATCGTCAGCGCGCCGACCGGGCAGACGTGCGTGCAGACGCCGCAGCCCATGCAGTCGAGCGGAGAGATGGCCATGGAGAACTTGTAAACACCCTTGCCGGCGCCGACCTTGAAGTCGACTGCCTTGGTCTGCGCGGGCGCGGCGGCCAGCTCGTCGGCAGTGAGCGCGAACGGGCGGATGGTCGCGTGCGGGCAAACATAGGCGCACTGGTTGCACTGGATGCACTTGGTGCTGTCCCACTCGGGCACGGAGACGGCCACACCGCGCTTCTCATACGCGGAGGCGCCGAGCTCGAACGTGCCGTCGGCGTGATCGACGAACGCGGAGACCGGCAGGCTGTCGCCGTCCATCTTGTCGACCGGAGTGAGGATGTCGCGCACCATCTTGACGGTGGCCGGACGGCCGGCCAGCTCCTTGGCGGGCGCTTCGTCCACGGCGTCGGCCCAGTCGGCCGGAACGTCGATCTTCACATACGCGGTCGCGCCGAGGTCGATGGCCTTGTAGTTCATCTCGACGACGTCCTCGCCCTTCTTCATGTAGGAAGCCTTGGCCTTCTCCTTCATGTAGCGGATGGCATCCTCTTCCGGCATGATCTTCGCCAGAGAGAAGAACGCAGACTGCAGGATGGTGTTGTTGCGCTTGCCCATGCCGATCTTGATGGCCAGGTCAATGGCGTTGATCGTGTAGAGCTGGATGTTGTTGCGGGCAATGTAGCGCTTGGCGGAGGCGTCCAGATGGTGGCTGAGCTCCTCGGGCGTCCACTCGCAGTTGATCATGAACACGCCGCCGGGCTTGACGTCCTGGACCATCTTGAAGCCCTTGGTGATGTAGGACGGGTTGTGGCAGGCCACGAAGTCAGCCTTATTGATGTAGTACGGGCTCTTGATCTCGTGATCGCCGAAGCGCAGGTGGCTGATGGTCACGCCGCCGGTCTTCTTCGAGTCGTACTGGAAGTAGGCCTGCACGTATTTATCGGTGTGGTCGCCGATGATCTTGATGGAGTTCTTGTTCGCGCCGACGGTGCCGTCGCCGCCGAGACCCCAGAACTTGCAGGCGATGGTGCCCTCAGGGGAGGTGTCGGGCGCGTCATGCTCCGGCAGGGAGAGGTTGGTCACGTCATCGACGATGCCGATGGTGAACTGACGCTTCGGCGTGTCGTGCTTGAGCTCTTCGTAGACCGCGAACACAGAGGACGGCGGGGTGTCCTTGGAGCCGAGGCCGTAGCGGCCGCCGGTGACGACGATGTCATTGCGGCCGGCGTTGGCCAGCGCGGTGACGACGTCGAGGTACAGGGGCTCGCCCTGTGCGCCGGGCTCCTTCGTGCGGTCGAGCACGGCGATCTTCTTGCAGGTCGCCGGGATGGCCGCGATGAGCTTGTCGGCACGGAACGGACGGTACAGGCGGACCTTCACGAGGCCGACCTTCTCGCCGTGGGCATTGAGGTAGTCGATGACTTCCTCGGCCACGTCGCAGATGGAGCCCATGGAAATGATGACACGGTCAGCATCCGGAGCGCCATAGTAGTTGAAGAGCTGGTAGTTGGTGCCGAGCTTGGCATTGATCTTGCCCATGTACTCCTCGACCAGATCCGGCACGGCGTCATAATACTTATTAGACGCCTCACGGTTCTGGAAGAAGATATCGCCGTTTTCGTGGCTGCCGCGCATCTGCGGATGCTGCGGGTTCAGGCCGCGCTGACGGAAGGCATTGACCGCATCCATGTCGACCATCTCGGCCAGATCGTCATAATCCCAGACGGCGATCTTCTGGATCTCGTGCGAGGTACGGAAGCCGTCAAAGAAGTTCAGGAACGGAACGCGGCCCTTGATGGCGGCCAGATGCGCCACGGGGGACAGATCCATAACTTCCTGCACGTTGCCCTCAGCGAGCATGGCAAAGCCGGTCTGGCGGCAGGCCATGACGTCGGACTGATCGCCGAAAATGGACAGCGTGTGCGACGCGAGCGCGCGGGCCGTCACGTGGAACACGGCCGGGAGCAGCTCACCTGCCATCTTGTACATGTTCGGGATCATGAGCAGCAGGCCCTGAGAGGCGGTGTACGTCGTGGTCAGGGCGCCGGCATTCAGCGAACCGTGGACAGCGCCGGCTGCGCCGGACTCTGCCTGCATTTCCTGCACACGGACCTTCGTGCCGAAGATGTTCTTGCGGCCGGCAGCGGCCCACTGATCGACCAGGTCGGCCATCGGGCTCGACGGGGTGATCGGGTAAATGGCAGCCACTTCCGTAAAGGCGTAGGACACGTGGGCGGCAGCGTTGTTGCCGTCCATGGTAACGAGCTTTCTTGCCATAAACTTCATCTCCTATTTCTCTTATATGTTATCCTATATTTGTGCAATGGGCACCTATCCGCCCATTCACGTCAATATGATAACACAGTTTCAAAAAAACGTAAATAATAGTTTTTTGATTCTTGTTTCATTTTTCGAAACGCAACTATTGAAAACGCGCAAGTTTCCGGGTGAAAACCGGCGTTTTCACGGAAAATGTCCAGTTTTTTCGCTAATTTTTCGCTTGTGATTTCTCACCTATTGTTATATAATATATCACTGCTGTTAAGAAAGGGGCTGTCTACATGGTCAAAATCGAACAATCGAATGGCACCATCAGCATCACCAACGAAGTATTCACCAACCTTGCAGGCGACGCCGCGACCAGTTGCTTCGGCGTGAAGGGCATGGTCGGCCGCAGCAAAGACAGCGGACCGTTCCAGCTCCTGCGCCGTGAATCCATGTCCAAAGGCGTCAACGCCACGTTTGCCGACGACGGCAGCATCTCGCTGGAGCTGCACATCGCGGTCGACCACGGCGTGAACATTTCCGCGCTTGCCCACAGCATCATCAATGAGGTCAGCTATAAGGTCAATCAGGCCACCGGCGTGCCCGTTGCGCGCGTGGACGTGTACGTGGACACCATGTTCCTCGATTAAGCAGGAACTTCGCACCGCTTCCCTCCCGGGAGCCGCGCTTCCGGGCCATTTTCATTCCCCCTGTCGGAGGTGTACAGATTTGAGAGAGATCATTGATGCCGCAGCGCTCCGGGAAATGCTCCTGTGCGCGAACGCGGCACTGGAAGAAAACAAACAGAAGATCAACGAGCTCAACGTCTTCCCCGTTCCGGACGGCGATACCGGCACGAACATGAGCCTGACGATGAACTCGGCCGCCATCGAGCTCGGCCGCAAGCAGACCGAGACCGTCGGCGCCGTGGCCGACTGCGCCGCGAGCGCGCTGCTGCGCGGTGCGCGCGGCAACTCCGGCGTCATCTTGTCGCTGCTGTTCCGCGGGATCGCCAAGTCCCTCAAGGGCCGCGAGACCGCAAACGCCGCGGAATTTGCCGCCGCCGTCTCCGCCGGTGTGGACGCCGCCTACAAGGCCGTCATGAAGCCGGCCGAGGGCACGATCCTCACCGTCAGCCGTCTGGGCGCGCAGGCCGCCGTGGCCTTCGCCAAGGACAGCACGGACTTTGAGGGCATGCTCGACGCGCTGCTCGTCGCCGCGCGCGAGGCGCTGGCCGACACGCAGAACATCAACCCCGTGCTGCGCCGCGCAGGCGTGGTCGATGCCGGCGGCGAGGGCTTCGTGCTCGTCATGGACGCCATGCTCGGCTATCTGCAGGGCCGCACCGCCGCCCCCGTGACCGCCGCCGCTCCGGCTGCCGCCCAGGCGCCGAAAGAGGGCGCGGACTTCTCCGAGTTCGACACCGGCGAGATCACGTTCGGCTACTGCACGGAGTTCATCGTCGCGCGCGAGAACAGCAAAAGCCCGGAGCTCCTGCGCTCGTTCCTGAAGAATCTCGGCGACTGCGTCGTCGTGGTCGACGACGATGAGATCATCAAGGTGCACGTGCACACGAACGTGCCCGGCGAGGTGCTGACCGAGGCGCTGACCTACGGCCCGCTCCAGACCGTGAAGATCGAGAACATGCGCAACCAGCACACCGCGCTCTCCGGCAAGGAGGATGCTCCCGAAGCCGCCGCTGAGACGGAGGCCGAGCCCGAAGTGGCCAAGCCCGAAAAGCAGTTCGGCGTCGTGGCCGTGTCTGCCGGCGAGGGCATGGCCAACCTCTTCCGCGAGCTGGGCGTGGACCGCGTCGTCACCGGCGGCCAGACCATGAACCCCTCCACGGAGGACATCCTCACTGAGATCAACAAGACCCCGGCGGAGGTCGTGTTCGTGCTGCCGAACAACAAAAACATCATCATGGCCGCCCAGCAGTGCATCCCGCTGTCGGACAAGAAGGTCATCGTCATCCCGACCAAGACCGTGCCGCAGGGCATTACCGCGATGCTCTCATTCGATCCGGCGAGCGCCGAGGATGTCATCGAGGCGGAGCTGAGCGCCGCGATCGAGAGCGTGCACACCGCGCAGATCACCTACGCCGCGCGCGACTCCGACTTTGACGGTCACGACATCCACAAGGGCGAGTATCTGGCGCTGATGGACGGTGCGCTGCTCGGCAGCGACGCCGACCTCGACAAGGTACTGACCAGGATCGCGGACGCCGCGAACGATCTCGACCCCGAGATCGTCTCCATCTACTACGGTGAGGACGTGCAGGGCG
>ULQK01059909.1_pt1 | contig 9877 bp, 6 predicted proteins | sample 1954371 | NCBI WGS metagenome assembly ULQK01 (sample SAMEA4835652, study PRJEB28245) | human gut metagenome | biome: gut microbiome; material: fecal sample | place: Denmark | collected 2008 | reverse complement strand
GGTGATACGATCATGGGTATGAATCTGGATCATGGTGGACATCTTACACACGGTTCACCGGTTAATATTTCCGGTAAATATTTTAAGGTAGTGCCTTATGGTGTTGATGATAATGGATTTCTCGATTATGACAGAATGAGAGAACTTGCTCTTGAATGTAAACCAAAGATGATCATTGCAGGTGCAAGTGCTTATGCCAGAACAATAGATTTCAAGAAGTTCAGAGAAGTAGCAGATGAAGTAGGTGCTGTACTGATGGTAGATATGGCGCATATTGCAGGTCTTGTGGCAGCAGGACTTCATCCAAGTCCAATTCCTTATGCGGATGTTGTAACAACAACAACTCATAAGACATTAAGAGGACCAAGAGGTGGTATGATCCTTGCAAATAAGGAAGCTGCAGAAAAGTACAACTTTAACAAGGCTATTTTCCCTGGAATACAGGGTGGACCGCTTATGCATGTGATCGCAGGTAAAGCTGTATGCTTCAAGGAAGCATTATCTGATGACTTTAAGGTATATCAGCAGCAGATCATCAACAATGCACAGGCTTTGTGCAAAGGTTTAATGGACAGAGGAATCAAGATTGTGTCAGGCGGTACGGATAATCATTTGATGTTAGTTGACCTGACTACATATGATCTGACAGGTAAAGCTGTGGAGAAGATGCTGGATGAAGCACATATTACCTGCAATAAGAATACGATTCCAAATGATCCGAAATCTCCGTTTGTTACGTCGGGTGTCAGACTGGGTACACCTGCTGTTACCAGCCGTGGTATGAAGGAAGATGACATGGATAAGATTGCTGAAGCGATCGCTACAGTAATTAAGGAGCAGGAAGCAGGAATTCCGGCTGCAAGAGCAATTGTACAGTCATTGACAGATAAGTATCCTTTGAATTAAAATAATAATACAATGAAAATAAGAAAAGACTCTGCCGGGTGCATTGATAATGTGACTGGCGGAGCCTTTTGTTGTGTTCATATATTATAATGAATCAGGTATATAATGGAATCAGTACAAAAATATATGAAATATCGACAATTTTATATCAGGATATGTTATACTAAAAGTAATGTAACAAACGTAAACACGGTCAGGAAAGAAATAAAGGAAGAAATATGGACAAAAAAGAATTATCGAACCGCGAAAAAAGAAGAAGACGTCGTATCAGAAGTCAGATCGCCGCATATGTGACACTGGTGATCGTGATCGGAGCTGTAACGGCAGGAGCGGTTATAGGAATAAAAGCTATCATAAAACACATGAATCAGTATAATGATAAGGTGGCAGAGGCGCTTCAGGAAGCAGAGACAAATGTTGAACATGAAACAGCCGTTGTTGAATCAGGTACGCAGGAGGCAGAGACTACGGATTCACAGCAGGAATCAGATCCTCTGGATGAACTTGTAGACGCATTGTTGCAGGATATGACTCTGGAAGAGAAAGTTGCAGGCATGTTCATGGTCACTCCTGAATCAATTACCAGTGTAGGCAAGGCAGTACAGGCAGGAGAAGGAACCCGTACAGCACTGGCGGAGAACCCGGTGGGAGGACTTATTTATTCGGAACAGAATTATCAGTCAGATAATCAGTTCCTCGAGATGATGACCAATACCAGAAGTTATTCCAAATATCCAATGTTTCTGGCAGTACGCAGGGAATGTGGAGAATCTACAGGTTTTGGAATTGACGCTACTGCGAAAGCATCAGAGCTTACTGATTCAGATAGTGTAAGAAATGCTTATGGAACAATTGCAACGAAACTGGCGGCATTTGGAATTAATATGGATCTGGCACCTGTAGCGGATATTGTGTCTGAGCAGGGTAACTCACAATTGCAGGGCAGAACCTTTGGCAGTGACGGAGCTACGGCGGTTCCACTGGTCAATGCGGCAGTGCAGTCCCTTCAGGAGAAAGAAATCAGTGCGGTACTGATGACTTTTCCGGGGGAAGGTGCAGCAGTGGATGGTAAAGTATCCAAGTCCCTGGAAGAGTTGAAGAACAGTGACTTCCTGACATTCCAGTCAGCAATTCAAAATGGCGTGGATTGTATTATGGTATCTAATGTAACAGCTCCGGATGTGACAGGAGATGATACGCCATGTTCTCTTTCAAACACTATGATCACAGAGGTACTGCGGGGAACACTGGGCTTTTCGGGCATTGTTATGACAGATATGCTTGATGAGAGTGTCGTGACAGGCAAGTATTCCAGTGCGCAGGCTGCAGTAGCAGCAATTCAGGCGGGAGCAGACATTGTGTTATGTCCTGCAGATTATAAAGAGGCATATCAGGGTGTTATGGATGCTGTTTCATCAGGAACAATTACGGAAGAACGGATTCAGGAATCTTTATACAGGATCTATCGTGTGAAGTACAAAAATACACTGGATAATATTCAGTAGATGTATATTTTTCAGTGATATTTAGATAATAACAAAATGGGGGACTAAAAATGATTGAGAAATGGTTCAAACTCAAAGAAAACAATACCAGTGTGAGGACAGAGGTGATCGGCGGAATTACGACTTTCATGACGATGGCGTATATTCTGGCGGTCAATCCGAATCTTCTTTCTGCAGCAGGTATGGATGCGACAGCGGTACTGATCGCAACATGTCTGGCATCTTTTGTTGGAACGATCGCAATGGCGTTAATGGCAAATTATCCGTTTGCTCTGGCACCGGGTATGGGGCTGAATGCATACTTCGCATATACAGTATGCGGAACAATGGGCTATGACTGGAGAATTGCACTGATGGCAGTTCTGGCAGAAGGTCTGGTCTTTATTGTATTATCACTGACCAATGTTCGTGAAGCAATCTTCAATGCGATTCCAAGTACGTTAAAGAAGGGCGTAAGTGCCGGAATAGGTATCTTCATTGCATTTGTAGGACTTCAGGGAGCAGATATCATTGTAAACAGTGATGCTACACTGCTGACCTATGTAAGTTTCAGAAGCAATTTCCACACAGAAGGTATCTGCGCATTACTGGCATTGATCGGTTTGATGCTGACTGCTATTTTATATGTAAAGAATGTAAAAGGTTCCATTCTGATCGGTATTGTGGCAACCTGGATTCTCGGAATGATCTGTCAGGCAGCAGGTGTGTATACAGTTGACGTAGAGAATGGTTTTTATTCTTTGTATCCTACTTTTGCAATTACTGATTTTTCTGCAATTTCACAGACATTCGGACAGTGCTTTAAAGCTGATTTTACAGATGTCAGTATTGCCAATTTTATAGTTGTCCTGTTATCATTCCTGTTTGTAGATATTTTTGATACAATTGGAACTCTGGTCGGGGTATCTACCAAGGCAGGTATGCTGGATCAGGATGAGAAACTTCCAAACATCAAACAGGCACTTCTGGCAGATGCTGTTGCTACGACAGCAGGTGCGGTATTTGGTACTTCCACAACAACTACTTTTGTAGAAAGTTCTGCTGGTGTAGGCGCAGGCGCAAGAACCGGTCTGGCGTCTGTAGTTACTGGTCTTTTATTCCTGATAGCGATATTATTTGCTCCTATTTTTACTGCAATTCCAAGTTTTGCAACAGCGCCGGCATTGATCTTTGTAGGATTTTTGATGGTATCATCTGTTGTAAAGATCAACTTTGATGATCTGGCAGATGCGGTTCCGGCGTATTTGTGTATGATCGCTATGCCGCTTGCATACAGCATATCTGAAGGTATCGCTATTGGCGTTATTTCTTATGTGATCATCAATGTTTGCTGTGGTAAGGCAAAGAAGGTTACACCTCTGATGTATATTCTGGCGGTACTGTTTATCTGCAAATATATCTTCTTATAATGTTGTGCTAAGGTTTATAAAGCATCCTGCATTTGCGTGTGGGATGTCTTTTTTATGGACTTTTGTATTTCCATGTGATAAATTTGTATAAAGGGGTAGTAGAGGTGACGACTTTGATTTTAAGAAAATATATATCCACCAGAGTCATAAAGCCTGGAATGATCCTGGAACAGACAATTGCAGACAGGGCAGACAGGGTGCTGATAGCCAGAGGCACTGTATTGGATGAATATCACATTGATTCCATGAAAAAGATGGGGATTACAGGTGTCTATATCCGTACCGGGGTCATTGAAGAAAAACACGAAGAGAATGAACCGGTCATTACGGCGCAGGTTCAGCAACAGATTGATAAAGTGAAGATAGAGGACAGAGCGAGAGTGCATCTGTCAGAGAGTGTGAAGAAGCGTGTAGCAGAAGGGGTACAGTATTTGTATCAGGATACAGAGTCTACAGGCTTTGTTGACATGACCAGAAGTATAACTGATGATCTGATGAAGGCGATAGAAGACAATGAAGCAATTGCAGTAGATATCAGTGCGCTTAAGGTCAGTGATGAATATACATTTAAACATAGTGTGGATGTGGCGACGATGTCGATGATCGTATCCAGACAGTATGGGCTGCCGGATGAACAGATCTATGAAATCGGAATATCAGGTCTGCTTCATGATATTGGAAAGTCCAAAATACCCAATGAAATCCTGAATAAGGCAGGCAAGCTTACGGATGAAGAATTTGCACTGATCAAGCAGCATTCATTGTTAGGTTATCAGATACTGAAGGATAAACCGGAGTTATCGAATGCGATCAAGTTAGGAGTATTGCAGCATCATGAGAAGATAAATGGCAGCGGTTATCCAATGGGAGCAACGGAGGATAAGATACATATATTTGCAAAGATCATAGCGGTAGCAGATATTTATGATGCACTGGTAACGGAACGTCCTTACAAGAAAGCCTTTACACCAAGAGATGCGGTGGAAATGATCATGGCGATGACGGGAGAACTGGATCTGAAAGTGATGCAGAGCTTTCTGGAAAGTGTCATTCTGTATCCGGTGGGAACAAATGTAGACCTGAGCAATGGGGAAAAAGCAAAGGTCGTGGCAAATAATGCCAAATATGTGCTGCGCCCTACAGTAGTAGGACTGACAAGCGGAAGGGTGTATGAACTGGCAACTGATATGAGTTGTGCCAATGTTATTATTTTATAAGGGATAAACAGGGTATATAAGGGGGAATTTATGAGAGAATATGATTTAAGCGGAGAATGGAAATTCGGGCTGGAACCGGATTTACTTAATGATGTGATCATGCTGCCGGGCACTATGGCACAGGCGCATAAGGGAGAAAAAAATAATAAAAGAGAGACTGGATATCTGACAGAAAAATATCAGTATTCCGGTAAAGCATATTATGAAAAATGGGTATACCTGCATCCGGAGGAAGTGGGCAGACCTGTTTTTTTGTGTCTGGAAAGAACCAGAATGACCAGAGTGTGGGTCAATGGTATCCTGGCAGGATATCAGGAGAGCCTGACTACACCTCATATATACGAATTGACAGATTATATCGCAACACCAAAGGTCAGGATTCTGATCGAAGTAGATAATGCAAATTATCCTATTGCAGGAGGACACCTGACTTCACCGGATACACAGACGAACTGGAATGGTATCATTGGAAGGATCAGATTAACTGTATATGATCATGTCAGGTTTGGACAGGTACAGACTTTTTATCAACATATGGATGGATATTATCAGGTAAGTTTCCGGTACAGATTGTATGATACAGAAAATAAATTTGAAGGCAAATGTAAAATAACACCTGTTATGATCAGGAGGCTTACAGAAGATGGAAAACCGGAAGAAAAGGAGATTGAGGAACAGACACAAAGCTTTGATATTACAGTCAGAACAGGGGAAAACGTGTATGAGAATGTATATACCTTCGCACATGAGCCGCAATTGTGGAGTGAATATACGCCGGTAGTATATCGTTTCCGTATGGAGATAGAAGGATGGACAGCATGTGAAGTGGAGACTGGTCTGCGGGAATTTGAGACCAGAGATCATTACTTTTACATCAATGGGAATCGGACGATGTTACGGGGAAAGCATGATGCTTTGCTTTTCCCGATAGAGGGTGCAGTTCCTGCATCGGTGGAAGAATGGTTAAAAGTTATGAAAATTGCAAAGGAATATGGCGTGAATCATTACCGGTTCCATACCTGTTGTCCGCCGGATGCGGCATTTGAAGCGGCTGACCTTCTGGGAATCTATATGGAGCCTGAACTGCCATTCTGGGGAACTGTACCGGAGGAGAGCGGAGAAGATAAGCAGGAAGGTTCACAATGGGAGTACCTGCTGTCAGAAGGCTTACGTATGCTGGAGACTTTTGGTAATCATCCTTCCTTCTGCATGATGTCTATGGGAAATGAGTTGTGGGGAAGTAAGAAAAGGATAGGTAAGGCAATTCAAATTTTCAGAAAAGCAGATAACAGGCATCTGTATACACAGGGGTCCAACAATTTTCAATTCGTACCGGAAATATTGCCTGAGGAGGATTTTTATGTGGGTGTGCGACTGGCAGCGGCGGATATGGATGGGAAAAACGACAGACTGATCAGAGGCTCTTATGCGTGCTGTGATGCACCAATGGGGCATGTACAGACAAGGATTCCATCTACCACAGTCAATTATGACTCTGCGATCATGCCACAGGATGGCAGATGGAAACCGCAGATTCCGGTCGTTCTTCATGAGATTGGCCAGTATGAAATGTATCCGGATTATCATGAAATCGAATCTTACACAGGAGTACTGGAACCTGCCAATCTCAAAATATTCAGAGAACGGCTGTATGCACAGGGAATGGGAGAAGAAGCAGAGGAATTTTTCTATAATTCAGGTATGCTGTCATTACAGTGTTACGAGGAAGAACTGGAGGCTGCACACCGTTCAGAATATGTGGCAGGATATCAGATCCTTGACTTGCAGGATTATACCGGACAGGGAACAGCACTGGTGGGAATTCTCAATGCTTTTATGGAATCCAAGGGCTTGATCTCGGCAAAGGAGTGGAGAAATTACTGCTCTGACAGTGTGCTTCTGGCAGAATTTGATGATTATTGTGTTGAAAGTGGAAGTATTTTTCAATGGAAAACTGTACTAAGTCACTACCGCTGGATACAGCCTGCTGATGAGAAGTGGCAGATAGACTGGGAAATATATATAGACGGAGAAATGATGCAGCGTGGAAAGACTCCGTTGTTACATGGTGGCTGCGGAGTGCTTGAAGGAGCAGATACTTCGTGGCAGATTCCACAGGTTGCAATGCCCGCAGTGATGGAATTATGGTTATCACTGGAACAGACAGGTGTACAGAAGGGATACAGGTTGTGGCTGTATCCCGATAATCGTGATTTTGTGCTGACAGAAGGCAGAATAACAGATATGACGGGACAAAGAGAAGCCTATGTGACCAGATCCGGGGAACTTGCAGCAGAATATTTCAGACTGGGTAAGAGAGTTCTCCTGATAGAAGAGAATCCCAGAGAATGGATTCAGGGTATGTATTGTACGGACTTCTGGAATTTTCCAATGTTTCGAAGTATCAGTGAATCAAAAGGTGTAGACATACCTGTAGGAACACTGGGGCTTCTGATACGTAATACACATCCGGCACTGGCACAGTTTCCCAGTGAAACCTATACGTCCCCTCAGTGGTATTCAATCATAGAACATAGTAAATGTGCCAAATTACCCCGTTGGGAACGGATGGCAGACCGTCCGTTGGTACAGGTGATAGATAATGTGGAACGGAATGACCGTCTAGGCATTTTATATGAGCAGAAAAATGAGGCAGGGGGATTGCTGCTGACTTCTACAACAAGGTTGTTTGAAATTCAGGATTGTATGCAGGGGAGACAATATGCAAAAAGTCTGTGTGAATATATTTTGAGTGCCGGCTTAAACAGAGATTTATATCAGTAAAGATTATTAACTGATGTTGCATTTTTAACAAAAACGACATACTTTTTTTAATGATACAAAATGCTCAATAAATGGCCTTTTTGATGAAAAAATATATAAAATTTCATTGTATAGAAAGTAATAGAGGGATTATTGATTGCTTCTGTCATGCTTTTAAGCGGTTGCGGACAGGGGCAACAGGACAATTTAGCCGATTTCACAAAGCAAAAAGAAGTAACGGAGACTGCACAGATGGCAGGGAATGTAGTGGCAAAAACTGAGGGAGTCTATGAGGGGACAGTACCGCGAAGGTAATATCGGCTTTTTCCCTATCGCAGGTAAGGTATCAGCAGGTAAGTGCTATATCATTCCTGACGGTGTAAAAGGTCCTGAGACACTGTTCTGGTGGTATGCAGTTACTGCAAAAGACGAAGAATTGCAGGATGAAAACTTTGATGTTATGTTCGATGTAGGAAGCAGAGAAACATTCGAGCTGTGGAACAGCATCGGTATCAGCTATGATTTCATGAGTCTGTTAAAGGGTGAAGTAACACCTGCACAGTTCCAGAAAACATACAAGAATCAGGTTCAGGACGCTCTGGATATTTATTTTAACTAGGTTAACCCCAGTTATGAAAAAATCCTGGTTCCCTCCAAATGGAAGGAATCAGGATTTTTGTATATAGGCGGTTAAGCTAATTTCTGCCGCCCTGGTAAGTGAATTCTGTGAATAATCCATCGCCCTTTGAAGCATACAGACCAATATAGTTGCCTGTGAAGCATCCTCCGACTTCTGTAGTAAGATATTGTGCTTCGCCACTGCCGATTACAACAGGGGCATTTACTGCACTTGGAAAAGCGGCTGTTGCGGGCATAGGGTTCTCATCCGGTCTGATATCCAGATAAGAGAATGTATAATTTTCCCTGTCTCCTGTCAGAATCAGCTTTACTGTGTTGCAATGATAAGGAATCTGGGCTTCTACGGACTGTAAAGACCCGATCATGCGTCTGAGAATGATAAAGTACTGCCCGTTTACTGTGGCAAGGGCGGCTTCATAATGATGTCGGTTATTCATATAAATGGTAATGCCTGCTTCAGAACCGGCATTTACACTTTCCAGTGTCAGGGTCGCAGTTGCAGTAAAGTGGAAATGCTCCTGTCTGCGTACTACGATGGCTTTTGCCTTATCATCTGACAATGCTGTGCCAAAGGAACGAAGGAAAAGTCCCTGTTCGGTAGGTACGACCAGCTTGCTCACCGGGTTATAGATCGTATTCCAGGAAGGATGTAGTGTTTTTGAAGTAAAGGTATCTGTTACATTGCTGCCCGGAACATAATATTGTGACTTACGTGTTCGTTTACCTGGAAGTGCATCAATTTCAATTGTGTCAGGGACAGTGCCGTTTTCTCCCATAACAGGCCAGCCGGATTCCCATTTTACAGGAACCAGCATGGTTTCTCTTCCGAGGTTATGACGGAAAGGATATCCCAGAGGCCGGATTCCCAGACATACAGCCCACCAGTTACCCTGAATGTCTTCTACCAGATCGGCATGTCCGGTTGCCTTGATCGGCAAGCCGGTACTTCTGTTAGAAAGAACAGGATTATGAGGACAATCATCAAAAGGTCCATATATGTAGTGACTGCGTGCGATCGTGACCATATGGCAATATTCTGTACCACCTTCTGCAATCATCAGATAATACATACCATTGATCTTATATAAGTGGGGACCCTCAGGGTTATTTCCACCTGAACCATTCCAGACATATTTTTTCTCACCACATTTTACGTTGGTGATTGTAATTGCCAGTTGATTCTTCCCGGGCTTTTCATTCTGTATAATATCAAAGGAAAGTTCTGCAATATAAATTCCGGTATCCGTTCCACTGTAATAAATCTTACCATCTTCATCAAAGAATAAAGACGGATCAATGCCTTCAAAGGGAAGTCTGACAGGATCTGACCATTTGCCATACGGATCATCTGTATAAACGAAGAAGTTACCACCTTTTCTACCTCCTACATTGGTAACGATGCAATAGAAAATGCCTTCATGGTATCGGATAGTAGGGG
>ULQK01081544.1_pt1 | contig 9926 bp, 12 predicted proteins | sample 1954371 | NCBI WGS metagenome assembly ULQK01 (sample SAMEA4835652, study PRJEB28245) | human gut metagenome | biome: gut microbiome; material: fecal sample | place: Denmark | collected 2008 | reverse complement strand
ATATCAATTTCTCAGAATTAAACGACAATCCCTATATTAAGACAGAAGTGGGGCTTGCAAGGATATCGTGACCCGTCTGATTTCGGTATTTTTCCGTGGCAATATATGAGAGCTGGTGGTTATCATCGTAAGAAATATCCCAACTCTCACTATCCCGTAATACTTCTTTGTGTTCGTCAGAATAATCCTGTGAGTTATGAACGTGCTTATAACAAAGCGTTACGCTTAAATAAAATCGGCGTGAATAATGAATTTGTTACTCGTTTGAAATTACTACCAATGCACATGAGACACCAAGGACGAATTTTGGCAAACAAAGTTGGTATGGGGCGAGTGCTGGATAAAGTGATGTGTAAAAATGGAAAATAAAAAAACAGGGCGTTTGGTAGGACTTGATGCTTTACGGCTTATTGCTGCTTTTCTGGTTATCTGCCAACATGTACATAACTATTGGGGAATGGATGTTGTCCGTCCAATATCTCGAATTGCCGTGTTCTTGTTCTTTCTGATAAGCGGTTATTTTCTCTACGACGAAGATATAGTACAGATAAGGGGGAAATGCTATAAAAGTATTCATAAGTTATGTCGTATATCTCTGTTAGCTATACTTATTTATGGAATAGAGGCATTATGCGTTTCAATGGTTACTAACTCCTATGATGTATTCCATGTAGGTCCATGGAAACTGTTTGTTTTTGTCACTTCTTGTACCTCTCCATTCTTTCCTTATGGATATCATTTGTGGTTTTTAATAGCTTTAATCGAATCACTTTTTATTATAGCAGTGATAAGTAAAAAACGCAACCTTTTTACTTATAAATATTCTGGTATAGTATGCGTTTTAATCTCGATATTAGGTGTTTATGCTAACCATTATTTTAGTGCAATGCCAATGCTAAAGCCAATTTTGTTGGCTATGCCAACAATAATTCTTGGGGGGGCATTACGGAGAAGTAAAATACATATGAATATTGTACTTGTAGTCATGCTTATATGTCTCTTTTCAATAGTTTCAATTTGTGAGTCTCAATATTGGGCTGATAATTATTATTATTCAACTATACCATTGAGTTTCGTTTTATTTATAATGTTCAAAGAATTGCATAAGGGAAGAATATTAAGTTCTTTAGCTAAAACTGGTCTAAAATACTCTTTAGGAATATACATCATACATCCAATATTAATAGATGTATTTTGTTGGTGTAAGTTTGAAAAGTTTGAAAAAAGTGCAATGATTATAAATCCTGTATCCATTTTTCTTTTATCATTGGTTATAGTCTGTGCAAAGAACTCGTTTATTAATTTTGTCTCTAAGCATGTAATTGCAAAAAACTAAAAATTATGATTACTCTTAATCCACAAGTACGTCGTGCTGTATATGACAAGATTGTTTCTATGGGAAATTTCTATGGAAAATATGCAGACGGAACATATAACAATGACGATTTGAATGTTGTCAATTTTCTGAAGCAGATATGGGATTTACCAGCTATGCGTTCAGAAGATCCTCGCTTCCGCAATGCAGAAGCAGATGCAACGCAACATTTGATTAATAATGATGACTGGGATACTTCTTATGTATTCGAAAGACGTTTCAATCTGCTTGCTGGTGATCAGGCATATTTTGTCAAGTTCATAGAGTTGGTTGCATCTCCTATGGTCAGGAAAGACAGAGCTGAAATGGAAGAGTATGTTGATGCAATAAATGAATGTTTAAAACCGGCGAATTGCGAACTGGCGGTGGAAGATTTCTTGGATGGCGAGCCTGTATATAGGTTGAAAGAAGGATTGGACCATAGCGAATTTCCAATAGACATTAATAAAAACACATTGCAAGTCTATGTCTCATCGTCTCCTGACACTTATCCTTCGTTAGACTTACACGAATATAGATGGGACGATTTTGGATTTAAAACTCGCTATAAACTGTATTATTGTGAGTCTTCGGAAATAATGCACCTCATCGGTGTGGTTAAGATAATGAAGAAAGGTGAAGGTATAACATACGGTCAGTTGCCTGATAATTTCTGTTCTTTGTCAGATGAGTATTGCTCCTTAGGGCAAGATATGTCATATTACAGGAATATAAAGAAATATTTAGGAAGCAAATACAAGGATGTACTATTTGCCATGAGAGATGCTGCATGTTTTAGCAAAATAGCAGACAATTTTATTGAAGAATCTGTTTTTAAGGTATCTCTACTTAGGGAAAGAGATGCTGACAGAACTTTGCAATTTGCCCAATATGAATTAGCAGGATTTGATGCAGGAGAAGATAAGACATTTGTGTTTAAGGCAGAACTGCCATATCGACGTGGGGAATATTTGAACATTAAGTTTAATTTTGGAAAGGTTCAGCGTGAAGATAATCTCAATCGAATTATTGCTTTGATTGGTAATAACGGAATCGGAAAGACTACTGTACTAAACCAACTTGCGGAGGCGTTGGTAAGCAATAAAACAGAATTGTTCAACCCACAAATACCAGTCTTCTCCAAAGTTATTGCTGCTTCGTACAGTATCTTTGATGATTTCTATAACGTTAAAGGTTGTACTTATAATTATGTATATTGCGGAATGCAGGAAAACAAGAGAATCATGAATGATGATGAACTTGCCAAACGTCGGAGGATTTCTGTAGAACTTTTAAAAAAGAAACCAGGTGGTCATAAGATTCTGCGACGCTTTCTTAATCGAGTTATTGATGACGAAATTGTAGCCATGATGTACAATGAAGAAAATCAATTTTCTGAGGGCAAGTTGCAGAATATATACAAATGGTTAAGCTCTGGCCAAACTATGTTGATGAATCTCATCATAGAGATTTTGACACATATTCGTCAAAATACGTTGATCCTGATAGATGAGCCGGAAGTTCATCTTCATCCGAATGCCATAACGGAGATGGTGCATATCGTAGATAGCCTATGTGAGAGATACTCTTCTTGTTGTATAATGGCGACTCATTCTCCAGTCGTTGTACAAGAGTTGTTATCTCGCAATGTTATCGTGATGGACAGAGAGCAGGATGGTTCACCTGTAATTAGACCGATGCGACTTGAATCAATGGGTGAGAACCTGACAACAATCACTCAGGAGATTTTTGGACGTAGCAATAAGGAACCTCTATACATCAAGAAAATCAAAGAATTGGTTGATAAATACCGTAATATGGATGAGGTGTTGCAAGAAGTACAGAATAATGACGTACCTATCAGTATGCCTATGTATTTGTTGTTGGACAAAATGTTTTCAGAGAAATGATAAATCTTACTCCAGATACTAAAGATTCGTTTAGCGAATATAAAGATGCCGTTGACAGAAAGGATGATGACTCAATAGAGAAACAAGAGTTGCTTTCTATAGAGAAGCCGATGGAAGATTGCTACATCAATTACAAGCAACATTTTGATTCTAACAATCTTGAAAATCTGAATGCTGCAAGAGTTGGACAACAACACAAAGACATCTTGTTAGGGTTATACAGTTCTGATGCTGCAATTGTCAAACATTTCAGAATGCGGTATTTTGCACAGAACCCACAAACGTATAACAATCTTTGCCCATATTGCACATTAAGCGAAGCAAATACTACTGAACATATTTTGCCTCAAAAAAAATATCCTGAGTACGCTGTTGATACATTGAACTTGATACCTGCTTGTAGCGGTTGCAATTCAAAGAAAGGAGATTCTATTATTGATGCTGTAAGTGGAAAGAAGATTACTATCAATTACTATACAGATAAATTGCCACAAGAGCAATATCTATATGTGGATTTTGAAGTTTCTGGCAATAATATTAAGGCTGCATACCGTTTGGAGAATCAAGGAAACAAGATAAATGTAGAAATGTTTTCGCTGATAGAACGCCATTTCTCAAAATTCGACTTGCTGAATAGATTCAATCTAAAAGCTATCCAAGAAATTGGAGAGTTAATAAATTTATATGTTGTCGAGGGGTTCTCAGACGATGCTGATTATAACACATTTGCAGCCAAACAGATTAGAAAAATAAATATGGATAAAGCGCAATTTGGGTACAATCATTGGAAAATTATTTTGTATCAGTCTGCAGCGACAAGTGATGTTTTTAAAAAATATATACTGAATTTATAAGAAGCAATAGAAAATGAAGAAAATCAATTTGATATATTGGAATAGTCCTAATTTTGGAGATCTTTTAAGTCCATATATAGTTGGCAATTTATCATCGTGCAGAACTTATCATAAGTATAAAGCAAATAGATGGTGGACAGAGTTTATAATCTGTTTGCTGAAATTTGATTTCAGCAAAATTCTCCATATTCTTTACCCTTGGCAGAAAAGCCTTATTGCTATAGGCTCAGTAATCGCCTGGGGAAACAAGAAGTCTGTTGTTTGGGGAGCAGGACTTTTACGGAGAGACGAATCTATAGAAGTTGGTAAGGTCTATGCTGTTCGAGGAAAATATACTCGTGATGCTTTACAGGAAAAAGGATATGTAATTCCTGAAATATATGGGGACCCTGCAATTCTTTTGCCTTTAATATACCATCCAAAGACCAAAATCAACTTTGGAAAAATAGGAATAGTTCCTAATTGGGAAGAAACTGATTTTTTTATAGATAAGTATGGAGCAAAATATCATATTATCGATTTAAGGACGAATAGATTGTGTGATGTGATTGACGATATTGTTTCTTGCGAATATATATTGTCAACATCATTACATGGAATCATAGTTGCACATACATACGGAATTAAGGCTTTATGGATAAAGAAAGGGGATATTCAAACTGATGGAATAAAGTTTGATGATTATTTTTCTTCTGTTCAAATAGATAGATATTCGCCAATTGTAAATTTTGAAGCTATATTAATGGACAAGAATAATATAAAAACTTTGTTTGCAGAAAGAAAACGCTTCACTTTACCAGACCCTCTTGTTATTGACAAACTTCGTAAAGGGCTTTTATTATGTGCTCCTTTTGAGTTGTCTACTAAATATAAAAATATTTAAATTCACATATATGAGATTCTTACATAAACTAAAAATGTTATGGTATCAATGCCAGATGGATGTTTTGGGGACTTGGAAATTCTTTTGCCGCCAAGAACATAAATTGGAAAAAGACCTTATTGTAAATCATTATAATGAACTGTGTGGTACAAACGTAGATAATGAAATCGTCTTTACATGTAATGGGTGGATTTGGTCTGGAGGCTTAGCAGATAGATTAAAAGGAATCTTAGGAGTCTATCAATGGTGTAAAGAAAATGATAAAATATTTAAAATTAATTTTGTTGATCCATTTGTCCTTCAAAATTATTTAAAACCAAATAAGTATGATTGGATTCCCAAACAGATAAGTTATAATATTAACTATGCCTTACCCAAAGTTTGTTTATTAGAACCTCGAACATCAAGACGAAAGGATGTCTTACCTTGTAGGAATGAACTCATAAAAAAATGGCTTGATGATAATTTGAATGATTCTTGTCACCAATTACATATTTACACCAACTTGTTAATAACTGATATAGATTTTGCGAATCTGTTTAATGAATTATTTGTTCCATGTGAAAGGTTACAGCAAGAAATTCTCACAAACATAAATGCTATTGGTGACAATTTTATTTCTATTTCCTTCCGTTTTACAACTTTGCTCGGAGATTTTGCTGATTGTACAGGTAGCCCTCTTCCTGATGACAGAAAAAAAATACTTATAAGACAAAGTTTATCTGTCATTTCAAGAATTTCAGACATAGCGCCACAACACAGTAAAATATTGGTAACAGCTGATAGTATGACTTTTCTACGGGAAGTGGTAAAATTAAAAGATGTATATGTTATATCAGGGAAAGTTGGGCATATGGATTATGCCTCAGGGGATGAGATTACTATGAAAACATTTTTGGATTTTCTGATGATAGGTAAAGCCGCAGCTGTTTATTTGGCAAAAGGTCCAGGAATGTATAACAGTGCATTTGCAAAAACTTCTGCTTTGTTACACAATAAACCTTTTATGGTATATGAATACTAAAATATCTATCTTGGTTCCTGTATATAATGTGGAGTGTTACCTCCCACATTGTATAGATTCGGTGCTGTCGCAAGATTTTGAAAATTGGGAATTGGTACTTGTGGATGATGGAAGTACTGACGGATGCCCACAAATCTGTGACGAGTATGCAGCCAAAGACCAAAGAATAAAGGTTATTCATAAGGCTAATGGTGGAGCTAATTCTGCACGTTTTGCCGGATATAAAAAAGCTCAAGGCGAGTATCTTATCTTTATGGATGCTGATGATTGGTTATTGGAAGGTGCTTTGAATAACCTTGTTGCAGCTATAGAGTCTGATGGAGGTTTTGATTTGGTAAAAAGCTTGGTGGAACGTGTTTCAGAGACCAATGAGAGATGGATAGAGCATTATTCGTTGGAAAATGGAGTCTTGGAAGGTGAGGGGAAATTCTTTCAGGTAATTTCTGGTGACAGCATATCTCCTTATCTTCATAGCGGCATTTATAGGAAAGAGTTGTTCTCTGAGGAGGCTTTTGTATATTTGGAAAAGTATAATATCAGCATAGGCGATGATTGGATAAACAACTATATCATAGCTCCCAAAGTAAAGCGAATAAAATTCATTTCCACTCCTACTTACGCTTATTTCCTCAATACTTCAAGCATGATGGGTAGCAGCGTTTACGGATGGGAGTATTATGACAGGATAAAGAAATGTATGGCAGAAGTAAACCACGATATGGGTATTAAGAAACAATCTGGCATCACATTGGAGTCTGCCATGCATGAACTACGTTTCTTCTTTATACCTGAAGTTCCGTTTAATTGGGCACGTTTCCATGAGATACAGCCAATTATTGTAGATGGTCTAAAAAAAGGATTGAAAGGTAATGGTACAACTCTTCATAAGTATCTTAGATTCATAAGATTTGGTTGCTTGTATTATGTTTATACCATTTTATATAGATATACCTTCATGTTACTTAAACTGAAAGGAAGGAAACGTAAAGTCTTAAGATAAAAATATTCGAATGTTATGACGATTTCACTGTTTTTTAGAAAAGTGTATTGGCATCTTTTTAAGGTGATGCCATGCGAGATGATACTCAAAACCAAGTGGAATGAGTATCGAAAAGTGGAGAAAAAGTATTGGAACAATCATTTTGAGATAGCATCAATGAATGCAAACAATGTGGATGTAATACCCAACAAGAACATTTTTGTATATTGGGACAAGGGCTTCGACAAAGCTCCCGATATAGTGAAGGTCTGCTATAGGAGACTTCAACAATACATACCCGATGGATGGCGTTTGATAGCTTTGACCGATAAGAATGTTGCCGATTACATTAAAATGCCTGCTTTTGTCGAGGATTTGATTCGGGGGGGCAAATGTACAGAGCCAATTATTCTGACATATTGAGAACAGCCTTGTTGTACTTTTATGGTGGAATATGGATTGATTCAACCTGTCTGATGACGAAGGATTTCCCTACAGAAATCCTTAATGACGAACTCTTCATGTTCTCAACACAAAACAGCATCCTGCCTTGTTTCCCGGATGTCTTTGAAAATTGGTTCATACGTTCTGATAAAGCAAATTATGTTTTAGGTAGAATGTTGGAAAATGTATTGTTTTATTTCAAACATGCGTCAAAGCCAAAGAGCATATATTTTGTGTATTTTTATATACTCGCAGCTCTGTATCGAAATGACTCAAAGGCAAGGGACTTGATGAATGATATTATGTATTGGTGTAATAAAGATGCGTTGCTGATGTTGGTTACTTATGGTCTGAATGCAAAGTACAACAGCCGTCTTTGGCATCAGTTGACGAGTAAATGTTTTGTTCAAAAGCTGACATATAAGTATGACGAGAAATTGGCTTTGTCCAATGACGATATATTATTAAAACACATATTGAATATAGATAATAATGGATAAGGATTTAATAACCGTAACATCTCCTCTACTTCCCAATCTCGATGATTTTACGGCAGAATTGAAGAAAATTTGGGAGAGTAAGTGGATAACCAATAATGGAAGCTACCACAAGGAGTTGGAGAAGGCATTGGCAGAATATCTCAAAGTGCCATACGTGAGTCTGTTCACCAATGGCACCTTGCCTTTGATGACTGCTTTGCAGGCTTTGCGCATCACAGGTGAAGTCATTACCACACCTTACAGTTTTGTGGCTACGACCCATAGTATTTGGTGGAATGGTTGCAAACCTGTGTTTGTGGATATAGACCCAGCTACGGGTGATATGGATCCAAACAAGATTGAGGCTGCCATTACTCCTCGTACAACGGCAATCATGCCAGTGCATGTGTATGGCAAGCCATGCGATACCAAGGCAATTCAAGACATTGCCGACAAGTATGGCTTGAAGGTCATCTATGATGCAGCCCATGCCTTTGGCGTAGAGGTTCCTGCGGATGAGTATGGCTTAGAGGCCTACGATGACAAGGGCTTGGCTGGCATCTTGAATGCTGGCGATATGAGTACGCTCAGCTTCCATGCCACAAAGGTATATAACACCATTGAGGGTGGAGCACTTATCATGCACGATGAGAAGACCAAGAAGCGTATTGACTACCTGAAGAACTTCGGTATTGCTGATGAGGTGACAGTAGTGGGGCCAGGCATCAATAGCAAGATGGATGAAATCAGAAGCGCATACGGCTTGCTCAATTTGAAGCAGGTAGATGCTGCCATCGAGGCTCGCCATCAGGTAGCCATCAAATATCGTGAGGCATTGCGTCCTGTAGAGGGTATTACTTTCTTCGATGATATGCCGGGCGTGAAGCACAACTACAGTTACTTCCCAATCTTCATTGATGCAGAGAAGTACGGCATGAGTCGTGACGAACTTTATTTCAAGATGAAGGCAGCCGATGTCCTTGGTCGTCGCTATTTTTATCCATTGATTAGCGAGTTCTCCACTTACCGTGGACTGGAGAGTGCCAAGCCAGAGAATCTTCCGAATGCTCATAAAATAGCGGACAGTGTGATTTGCTTGCCAATGCACCATCTGCTGAGTGAAGAAGATATTCAGAGAGTGTTGGAGTGTATCTTGAAATAGTATGGAACATTTGTCATATCAAGCAGCAGCCAAACTGCAAACTCCATTTTTCTTATTTGACGAGAGACATCTCGAAGAGCAAGTATCCTTGATAAACAAAGCCTTTGACAGTTATTGGAATAATGGCTTGGTAGCTTACTCTTTCAAAACAAACTCGTTGCCGTATCTTGCTAATGTATTGCAAAAACAAGGAGTGGCTGCTGAAGTGGTTTCAGAGGATGAGTTTGATGTAGTTGGGAAAATTGATTTCGGGGGAGATTGTCTGAAAACCCATAGCAGCCAAAATGTCTCCTAATATTTCTTATTGTTAACACTTTATCTTTGGTTTTCTCGAAATATTTTCGTAACTTTGTAGCTATCAAACACTTATCGCTTATGAAGTACATTAAAGGTGAAGATAGAAGACAATACGTATTGTTTCCGGCTTGTCTGGACGAGTACATCGAGCAGGATAATCCTGTTCGCTACATTGATGCGTTTGTAGATAGCCAGGATTTAGAAGAACTCGGCTTCAATCATACTAAACGTGAGGCTCCTGGAAATGGTGGACGACCTTCATATGACCCTTCAGACATATTGAAACTACTCATTTATGGTTATTTCAATTCTATCCGTTCTTCTCGAAAGTTGGCCAAAGCGTGCGTTGTCAATATCGAGGTTATGTGGCTTTTAAGCAAGGTAACTCCTGACTTTCGTACAGTTTCTGATTTCCGAAAGGATAATTTGAAGCCTATCAAGAAAGTTTTTAAATCATTGAATAAGCAGTTGGATTCCTTTGGACTCTTCAGCCATTCTTACTTACTCAAGTTTCGGATTTAGACTTCAAGCCGTTTGAGC
>ULQK01080233.1_pt1 | contig 9942 bp, 6 predicted proteins | sample 1954371 | NCBI WGS metagenome assembly ULQK01 (sample SAMEA4835652, study PRJEB28245) | human gut metagenome | biome: gut microbiome; material: fecal sample | place: Denmark | collected 2008 | reverse complement strand
TGCCTGTCTGATCGTTGCAGCCTGCAATGTTGTGAACAAACTATAGTTCAATTCAAGCTTAGAAAACAAATCCTGAATCTTTGAGCTCAAATCAGTGTCTGTGTTTCTGCTAACGTCAATATTAAGTCTATTGGCATCCGAAAAACAAGCATAGGCGGTATGATTGTGTTTTGAAAACATAATAGCATAAAGCAATAGCATAAGAATATCTGCTGTCAAAAGGTCGCACTCATTATGTGGAATTATATCTAATGATTTACTATTTGAAATTACTGTTTCATTCAAGCAACCGCGTAAATATGCCTCACAAGACTTGAAGTCATAAAATGAATCTACATGCATGATAAAATCAAGATATGAATCTTCAGAGACTGCTAAAGATTTATATCTCAGCCATTCCGCATAATTCAGAAAATCAATTCGAACAATCCCGGTATTTCCTGCAAATGAGCGATTTGCCCATACTTCTAAAGCTACAGACTGACTTCCAGAGAACACAACTTTAGTAACAGATGCTATTTCATCAAAGCATGTGATAATATCCTGTATGTCCTCTGCAGGGCTATCAAAATATGTGCACTCGTCAACCAGAATCACTTCATCAATGTTATTTAGAATCTTTGACTTGATTTGCTGAACAATTACCTTTCTGTCCTTCTGTTTCTTGATATCCACATAAACTACATTGTTATGCTCGTGCTCATACTGGTGTAAACAAACTGTTTTGCCACTTTTACGTGGACCTAAAACGAACGTCACTTCATTTGCTGCAATGGCTTCCTCTAACCTGGTATAGACATCGCGCTTGAATGTATACCGATATTTCTTTGTTAAGTAAGCTGTGCATACCCCTGTAGTTGATGCTTCAAACATCGACTTACCTGCTGAACACGTGCATAGTGTCTTGTTATAATGTGAGCATGATAAACACAAATTACTCATGATGTCCTCCATATTGTATAGGTTTAAGCCAATGGTCTGCACCTTTACCCTTCAATGTATAAATCTCATTCATATAAATTGTAACTAATTCCAAGATAAACATATAACATGATAATTCTCCTTACACCGAAAGCGCAATCTTATCACGGTTTATTTCCTGATAGAGAAGGCAAGAGTTTGACTCAAGCTGTGATATAGTACAAGTAACTACGTCTATATCAACTACTAAAGATGCTCCACGAAGCATCCCACGGAAAGTCCTCATTTCTCGAGAAGCCATCTCAACATTATCTTCAAATACAAGGCAAAGATCTATGTCGCTTTTCATTGTTATACTGCTACGAGCAAGACTCCCAAACAGCAAGACCTGTGACAGACCTTGTGGTGCATGTTCTTCGATAAACTGCAAACATTCTCGCAATGCGATTTTGAATCTATTGGGCATTGTACTATTTGCAACTAAATCATAGCAAAGTTTCACTACTAACCTCCAAAGAAGTTTGTTTTTGTATTATTGATACTGTTGTATAGGGCTATAAGATTCTCTGCTAAATCTTTTGTGATGCTTAAAATTTGCTCTGCATCATACTTAGACACTTCGACAAAGTTATCTCCAGGATATTTTGTATCAAAATAGTAATCGCTTAGCCAGGATGCGTTTTGTGCATTAATCGTATTAGGGTAGATACTGTGCAAAGTACGTGTAAGCACCTGCAGTGAATGAATGTCAAAAATATGCGGCGAAATGTCTTCAGGAAGTTTTGAAATGCTTAAAATTCCTTTAAGCATCTTTTCAATTATCTGTGCACACTCTGCAGCAAACAGATTATACCAGCCCATTTCTTCTGCTAAATGGAATTGTTTATCTATATTTGAATATGAACGCATTGCGATATCGAAATAAGACATACTGCTCATAGCTACTGCCTCCTAGATTATTTGCGTAAACCAATGTCTTTTCAAGTAAGAGTACTATTTTCACCCCACTTGATCCAAAGATAGTCTACCATTGTTCTACCATATGATTTTCCGCATAATTGTGGCTATCTTTATTTGATTTCCTGATCCTTCAGTACCGAAAGGAACAAGATCTGTTAAATCCATGTCTAATTTAGCCTCCTGCTGGATCTTTGCAAACAAGTTTGTATACTCGCCCATGCTACCTCCTATTATATCATAAAACTGTAAATATATCAAGTGTTTGGACATTGATTTTACGAATTTACGTCTAATCAATGATAAAGAGGCATGCTGTTAAACATGCCTCGTAAATAAAATTAATGAGTTGTATCATAGACGCTGCCACGAACATTGAAGTAGGTTGGTTGATAGTAGAATGACAAACGAGAATTGTCATTTCCTATCATACCTGTTCCCTCTACAGTTGAGCCAAAGTGAATTGGTACATTAGCAAGCTCAAGACCGGCACCATAAATCTTAGGTTCATAGTTAATCTTCTTGCCTGCTAAAGCTTTTGACCAATTCTTAAGGACTTCTTGTGCATCTTCATCCTTTTTGCCTGTTGTCAGTAAAGTGAGAGCACCAGTCTTATCCAAATCCACATTACTATTGTGAACATAAGTATTCTCAACAATATTGCTGTATGTTGGAGTTACAAGATCAGCTGCATTATCATTAGTTGCAGTGCGCCAATCAGACTCATGACGATAAGCTGCTGAGAAATCTGTGATTATTCCTGCAGTACTATCCTTTTTATTGTTAATGTCCTTATTGTCACCTGCTAAGGTAAAATCAATATTGTAGACAGCAACAATAAAACCTTCATAGTCCTCTGTATACCAACGCAAGTCAGTACCATCAGTACTGTTAAGGTAAGGATCACTGAAGCTTATGATATTTCTGTTCTTATCCTGACCATTTGCCATGATATCTGTGAGCCTCTTGTTAATTTCTGCAAGAGTTGAGCTAATATGTCCGCTACTTGATGACTGTGCAAGGACCTGCTTACCAAGGAACTTTCGATTAGCTGTTGTATCAGAAATCTCTGTTCCCTGTTGCTCATAACCTTCAACAAGGTTCTTATCATTTGTCTTCATATAAGCGTACACATCATTACCCTTAAGAGCATAGAAATTCCAGTTGTCCAGATCGTTAGCTGTCTTTGACTGCTTGTCGGCCTGCGTACCGGTTGTCCTGCTAAAGGTTAGCTTACTATGAGTGATAACCATTGGCTCCTTCTCATTAAGCTCACCATTTCCATTATGAACCTGGAATTGAGAATTTGTACTTGAACCGTTAGTTAAGTTTGTGTACATTGCAAAGCCAAGCTTATCTTTGACAGAGTTGTCACGAGAGGTGTACTTTGCTACATCAACTGCACCCATCTCCTCAAGAATCTTGTTCATCTCGGCTGTATACTCCTTAATGATTTGCTCGTTATTCTGGGCGTCATTAGGATTGCCTGTGAACTCTGGATCTTGAAGGATTACATAAGCTGTAATTGTACCACTGGAAGCTGCTGTTTCTGTGGTGTACGAGTTACCTGCCTTAAGAACTGGCAGCTTTGTCTCACTCTGAATAGTTACATCTTCCTTGTCTGTTGACCATGCAGAATCAATAACAGTTGGATACCCTCCGGCTGCTCCATCTTTGGTATTTCCTTCTGAATCCTTTGGCTGAAGAAGACGAATGCTCAAGATATTCTTGAAATTAATCTCTCTAGGCTGATTAGAAAGCATCCAAACAGACTTATTAACATCAACAAAGTCATCATCGTACTGCATGTAGAATGATGGATTAAATGTATATGCACGAGTAGGAACTGTGTAACGGTATTCTGCTAAGAGATCATTCTTGCGGTCTGTCTTACTACCTACTGTTGCATATTCTGCACTCTTTATCTCAAAAGTTGTCTTTTCAAATGCCTTCTGAGCTTCTTGGAGCTTCTTATCGAGCTCTGCAGATTCTTTATACTTTAGCACACCACCTTTAAGCTTAAGTAAATCCGTGTTATAGGAAATACCTGTCTTTCCGGTTTCGTCATAAGCACCTGCAGTTGTTCCTTCAACTGCTAAAGGTATCTTGAACATCTCACGTGATGTAACTATATCTGTAAACATATCACTTTGCGTTTTATTATAAACGGCATGTGATGTATAGACGCCATTTGTTAGATTCTGGTCTTTCTTACATACATAGATGTTATTAGATACAGATGTCCACTTTGGTTTTACATCAACACTACTGTGTGGAGCAGGACTGTGCGTACACGGTCCTTTACTATGAGTATGACAGGATACAGAATGTGACGCAGTACTCCAATAGCTATTGCATACTGTAGTATTAGAATCTTTCGATTCAACTGCGTAATAGTAAATTGCTCTTAACGCATCGCCACTTCTAGCTGTATCATCCAAAGAATTATCTTTTAGTGCATTACTAGATTTTATGTATTTTGTATACATGTTAATGGTGTCACTGGACAAACCACCTAGACCCATGCGGACTTTATACTTATCATCATTACCTGTTGTGTAATGGGTATTATATGAGTTCTTAGTAGAGCCTGTGTTTGTTGCTGCTAAATCAGATAATTTGGATGCATTGGCTACCCAGATCGTTCTGTTCTCATGACCAATATAATTGATGTTATTGTTCTCCCACGAAAGATTGCCACCTATGCCAGAGACACCCTTAAATGCAAATCCGCAGTCTTTCATGAACTGAAGATAACTTGCTGTACTGGATTTTGATGCGTACTTAGCCATGTATCCAGATACTGCTAAAGATGTAGCAACTTCATCACCGGAAAGCAAATCTCTATGAGCAATAAACTGAACGCCATCAATTGGATGACTGCCTGATGTATATCTGAATGACATATCTCCAATAGACCGTAAGTAATCCTCGTATTTATCAGTTGATGTTGAGGAGGCACTCTGTGCTCCTATTGGCAGTGAATCATTGAACCATCTTAAATAATATTCTCCACCATTTCGATACAAAACATCAAATACAGAATATTTATTAGCACCGTTGATGTTCTTGCTGACATCTGCTAAGAAATATACACCATCATAGCTTGTATCGCGATCATCTTTCTGTGACCCATACATTTTAATAACATCTGGATTAGTGTAGTACTTCTCTGGAATAGTAAAACCAACTGTGTTAAAATTTCGCCAACCAGCAAGTTTACTTGGGTCATACCAGGTTTCAAGAGCAATACTTCCATTACTATCTTTTGTGCGCTGCTCCTTAGTAACATTCAAACCATAAGCTATTTTTACATCTTCTTTTGCATAATGACATTCATACTGTGTAGCAGTGCTAGATGAACCAGAACATGTATGAGTTTTACCTTCAGGGTCTGTATAGCTGTGTGAACCGGTGCTTATTGTACATGTTGATTTCGTACTGCTAAGATAGTTTGTAGCTTTCACTTTCTGATGCGTAGAAAAGCTTAATGGATTAGACACCAACCATGCTCCATTTACCTTACTGTGAGTGGAATTTGGCTCAAACATGAAATGATCATTGTATTGAAATGCCTCATCTGAATATGAAGATAATCGATTTAGATGCTGTGATCCCTGAATAGCTCCCACAGTCTGATTAATAAACTGTGTAACATCAAAGGTCTTGATACGGTCATTATTCTCGACCTTAACTGGCTTGGTCACAATAATATCAATTATCTTAACTGCTAAAGATGAGATGTCCGACTGACTCTTTATCTTTAGTTTATCATTATTTGATAACACTCTCATTGCAGAGCCTGTTGGTATTCTTTCAATGTCTGTTATGCTTGGTGAAGGATAGTTTGCTGATGTTATTGCCTGCTTAGATGAGAACTCGGATACTGGAATACCTGAAGGCATATTATGGTCGCAGGTCCTTGCAGGGTAATAATAGTCCTTATCACTGTCAATGCCTGATGTTGACACTGCTAAAGATGCTTTGCTGTCTCCACCTAGTTGCTCATAAATCTTCAACTTATCAGAATTTGATAGATTATCTGGATTCATGCCAGATGGTAGGTCATCTTCTGAGACTTTCAGAGTATATTTATAATAAGTAATAGGAATGTTTGCTGAGGTAATTACCTTTACGTGTACACTCTTAGCTTTTTTATCCCCACTTGATAAATTGACGGTTACATTACCATCTGCTGGTGGAGCTATTGAGGCTTGAGTTCCCTTTAGATCTATACGATTTGTAGCTGCACCATTAAGGTAACGCTTATCAGGATCATATTTTTTTGCTGCTAAATCATCAAATGCTACTGTTGAGACAACTGTACCATATGTAGTTGATGGTGTAAATGTTTTATCAGTGTTATCAGTTACTTCTTGACGTATTTCAATGCCATCTGGGGATTGTAACGAAGTATTACTGATATTTGGGTAGTTCTGCGGATAGATGTGATAGTAGACGGGGATTGAATTGTCCTCATCAAGAGGCTGATCAGCAATTGTTATACCACCCTTTAAGTGAATTGTTTCATCTGTCCAGTTTGTTGATGATGAACTTGTTGCTATACCATACAATGATGATAATGTCGGATCTGTTAAATATGCTGCTGAACCTGCGTTCTCAAATATTGACCCAGGGAACTCTTTCCGCAGCATACCGTAGGTCGCATAATCAGAGGCTCGATTTGATGAAACGATAACTCCTGATTTGTATATCTGATCATTAACTTTGTCATCATTAAACATGGTCTTGGTTACGAAATTATATTGTGATGCACAAAAACCATCTAACATCAGTCTGACCATCTGCTTTTCATTCTTTGTAAATGCCACAGAGGGAACGCCTGTCAGGTTACCAGTTTGCAAATACGTTCCATCTGGTGTAAACCAGAATGAGTTTGTATGCCCGTATCCGTAATTAGCAAGATATGAGAATACAGGAGTAACTGTTGCCACCCAGCCAACCAGTGGTTCCTTACTATCTGGAAACAAATGGCTTGCTGCGGCATCTGCACCCTCATGTTGCTTTATACTCCAATATTCCTTAAACACGTCATCAGAGATGGAGGAGAGGATGTGAGTGAGAATATCGCCATCTGAAGAGCCTGCTGATAATTTTTTCAAGTGATTAGTTACATAGGTTATAAAATCATTCTTACCTTCTGCATTTGTTGCTTCAATAACAGATTTAACTGCTTTATCATAGCTTACACTAATGTCTGCAATGTTTTTAGGTAGTCTTATCGTATCACCTAGTGATATATTATTGAAGTATGTAACTGTGCTAATCCTTTTAATATTATCTGAATCAAGCAGACGTGCCTGTGGCATGTTATATATCTTCAGACCGTTTTTGGCATATGTATATGTGTATAACCCATTACCTCGTTGATTGTCTGTCAGTTCGGTCTGGATAAATGTCTTGGCATTTGAGAAATTTTCTTTGGTATAAAAAATAGATCCAACGCGTGCTAAGCCATTACCTGTTGTTACACTTGACTTACTTGGATCAATACTGCCATCACTTCTGGTGGACACATACAAATTAACTACCCATGACAAATTTGTATATTCATTATAAACAAATGGCCATGCACCAACAGAACCTTCAGAGGCAGCACCATTCCCGTGTTCTGTCCAACCTGCTAAAGCTGTGATTGATGTTGATATGGCTGCGAGCATGGCTGTAGCTGCAATGGCTAACTTTTTAAATAGTTTCGTATGAATTCTCCTTTCTTAATGGAGTGATATGGATATTCTTATGTGAAAAAGGAAGATGCAGGAGATATCTCTTTAGTATTGCTCAATGATTGCTGTAACAATTTGTATTTATCACGCAATTCTTCATTTTCTTTATAAACTAAGTCAAGTTCCATATTCTTTTCATCAAGCTCTTCATCTTGTGCTGATATCCTCAAAGTAAGAGTATCTATCTCATTTTGTTGTCGTTCAAACAATGACTGCACAGGTATTGTCGAGGTTAAGGAACCATATCCATCACTATCACAATGATTATGGTGAAAATCAATCCATAAAATATTAAACATAATAAGAGTGCCGTCTTTATCAGTACTAAGTGAAACTGAATCCTTAAATCCAATAACACGAGATTGTTTATTTATTCGAAACTGCATGATTTTCTCACTCTCATGCTGTTTTGGCCTGCTAAAGTGAGGAGAGTTATCCCAGTCATATTCATGCATCTTGACATCTCTATCAAATGTTGTTACTTTCACCTGTTCGCCATATGCAAGCATGCTTAAAAGGTCCGTCCAGTATGAATTATCTATTTCCACAGGCTTTGTCATATTACTACCGAAATTGAAGATATCATTCTGACTCAAATAATAAAAGGAGAATCTATAATGTGACTCTCCTTTTATATGTTTCATATCTATTTTATCTAAGCTTGTGGTTGCCTTTTTAATTGCTTGCTGTTTATTAAGTTTAGGTTTCTGCATTAGCAATTCACCTGCTCAACCTTCATCTGCTGCTGATAGAACGTCCTCATCGTATCTTCAGAAATAACAGCATAGCCGGGCGTCTGTCTCGTCATACCTTCTCTTTTCTCCTGCCATGGTGTTTCTTCATGTGTTACTGCTTCAAGCTCATCTCCTGTTAAATCACCATAACGATACCACACATTTTCAAGAACGTCTTCTGTCTGTTCATCAAATTCAACCGCGGAATCAGCCTGCGGTATCTTCTGCCAGCCTACTGATTCATACTTTGCAAATAACTGCTCTGAGACTGGTCCATGAATCCATGCTTCAAACTTCGTATCCATTATCCGAATATTATAAAGTGCTAATCCCCATGCTTGTGCATAATAGCATAGCTTTTGAAGTTTCTTATGTGTCATCGGTTCTTTAGATAAAAACCAATTCGCAATATCCAAAATAGAATATGTCATAATAAATTCTCCTTTCTTGGTATAAAGAAAGGACCTCAGTGCGTGACTTGAGGTCCAATATAGATTGTTTATTATTATGAAACCTTAAACGAGTCCAAGCTCTTCAGCACGTTTATTAGCAATCTCTTCGGCAGCTTCGATGTTTTCTTCATCCCAACCACATGTACCATTTTTTATTTCTTCATCTGCCTTATTAATGGCTTCATCCCGGCGCTGTGCCACTGTCTTACCATCTGAATCAGTTGAAGGCTTATAAGTATCTGGGTCTTCTCCCGGAGGCGTTATGCCAAAGGTATCATAATCTTCCTGTGTCATCTCGTCCACAGGCTTGCCTGTGATTTCCTCGATGGCTTTGTCCTCGGCTTCCTTTTCTGCCTGTTCTTGATCCTTTATAAGTTCTTCTTTAGCGTCCACATTTGCGGGATCGTCTGCCGGCTTTGCTGTATCATTGTTATCAAGAGTTGGATCTGCCTTTGCTTCTGAGCTAACAACATTTTCCGGCTTAATGATATCCTTATTATCTGTTATAATATTGATAAAATCATCGTAATATTCGATATCATAACCAAGGTAATCTTCAATGACTGCTAAAGAGAGGAACAGATTTTCATCGACAATGTTTAACTCGTCTGAGCTGATCGTCTGCTCCTGTTCGCCTGTCGAATATGATACTGTGCAGATATCCTTGTTGATTGTAAATGTTACCTTTACCTCTCCGGCTGCAGTAAACAGGTAAACCTCTGCGGTATCTTTATCAAGAATAACTGTTCTACCAACATCCATACCGCTGAGCATTGCAGAAACACCAAGCCATTTATTTGCACTGCTAAAGGTTGAACCTGTATTGGCATTGTTCAGATATACAGCATACTCCTTACCTGAAATGGTTTCCTCAGTATCGCTGGATGCAAGACGATCGTTATAAGTTTCAGGCTGCGTCTTTTCAAGCTTTGCTATCTTCTCTGCAAACTCCTGAACGCTCATTACAAGTGAGTCGACCATATCAACATAGATACGTTCTCCGGATCCCGTGGTGCGTAATCTCTGATACATATCCTTGGAGGCTAGTTTACCATCTGCTAAGTAGCATACTGTACGTCCGGAGATGATGTACTGGTTGCCTGATGGGTCTGTATAAAGTGGGAGACCAGG
>ULQK01065158.1_pt1 | contig 9969 bp, 7 predicted proteins | sample 1954371 | NCBI WGS metagenome assembly ULQK01 (sample SAMEA4835652, study PRJEB28245) | human gut metagenome | biome: gut microbiome; material: fecal sample | place: Denmark | collected 2008 | reverse complement strand
TCAGCGACCGCAGGGAGCGATAACTCCTTAACTTCTTAACTCCTTTGAAACCCCTTGAAAACTCCTTAGAAAACTCCTTTGAAATCTACTTGATATAAAATTCTTCCGTTAACCGGGAATACCATTCCGAACGACTGCCATCCGACAACTGGAGCACTTCTGTAGACTCCTCAAAGTTGCCCATACGGCTACGGGAGAAGGTAAGAAGAAGCCGTTTGGGAGCCTTGCGCTCCACAGTCTTCACCATACATTTGCGAACAAGCGTAAAACCCTTATAATAAGCCTCTTCCTCCACCCTGCCAAACACTTCTGTGGGTACAACAATCGACAGGAAACCATGTTCCGTAAGCAGACGTCTGGCTCCGGCAAAGAGGTCGGCAAATGGCAGTGTGTCTGTGTGCCGGGCAAGCGAGCGCTTGACATCAGGATTCTTCAGACTGTCGACAAAGAAAGGCGGATTGCTGACGATGGCATCGTAAGGCTGGGAAGACAGAAAATCCTGCAGCGGACAATGATTCACATGCACACTTCCGGCAAAAGGACTTGCCGCCACATTCTCGGCAGCCTGCCTGCAAGCCTCCTCGTCAATATCGATGGCATCGACTACTGACTGCGGAAAACGCTGAGCCATCATGAGTGCTACGAGACCTGTCCCCGTACCTATATCCAGCACCCTGCTGCCTCCCAAGGCCCATGCTCCCAAGAGTACGCCGTCTGTGCCTACCTTCATGCCGCACTTATCCTGCATGATTCCAAAATGTTTGAATTGAAAATCTGCCACCGTTTCTTGTTTTTATTCTGATTTACGCAACTTTCGCTCACTCAGGAAAAACGCAAACAAGTCTGTTTTATTTTATCATTTTTACAAAAAAATGCCACGAATATATTAAAATATCTATACCAACCCCTCTGAATTCAATAAAAATGACTACCTTTGCATCCTAAAAAGAATTCTAAAAACGAATATGAACAGAAAACAAAATACACAATTTCAAATGATAGCCGATTTTGACGGCGATGCTTCTGTATTGGTGGCAGAAAGAGAATCAGGAGAATACCCTATTCTCTGCACACGCAATCTCGTCATCTTTCCTACCGTTCTGGCACCCATCATCGTGGGAAGACCCCAGAGCGTTCAGCTCGCCCAAAAGCTAATCGAAAATCCAGACAAGGTATTCTGTATCTTCTGCCAGAAAGATGAGGCTACAGAAAACCCCACATCTGGAAACCTCTATAAGACTGGTGTGTTTGCTAAACTCATAAAAACAGTTGAACTGCCAGGAGTAGAATCAGGTAACATAACCATCGTGGTACAGGCTCTTGGCAGATGCCGACTCGAACAGATCACTTCAACACGTCCTTACTACAAAGGACAGGTAACCAGTCTGCCTGAAAAGTGGCCCAACCTGGAAGACGTGCATTTCCAGACGCTGTTGGACACACTGCATCAGGAAACAACCAACTTCATACATGCCTGCGATGAGATGCCCAATGAGGCTGAATATGCCCTCAACAACATATCCAACCCCATGATAGCAGCCAACTTCATCTGCAGCAACATGCCTTTCAGCATAGAGGACAAGATGGAAATGCTGGAGAAAGACAACCTCAACGACCGTCTTTACATCGCTCTGAAAGCCGAGCACAAAGAGCTGCAGCTGCTGAGCATACAGTCGGACATCAAGCAGAAAACACGCTTCGACCTCGACGAACAGCAGAGAGAATACTTCCTGCAGCAGCAACTCAAGAACATACGCGAGGAACTGGGGGGAGACGAGAAGAATCCTGAGCGAAAAGAACTGGCTGAAAAGGCCAAGAACAAGAAATGGAACGAGGCTACAGCCAAGGCGTTCAATAAGGAATTGAACAAGCTCGAAACCATCAACCCACAGAGCCCCGACTACTCTATCCTCGTCAACTACCTGCAGACCATGGTAGACCTGCCTTGGAATGAATACACTCAGGACAACCTGAGCCTCAAGCATGCCAAGAAAGTTCTCGACAAAGCGCACTATGGCATGGAAAAGGTTAAGGAACGTATCTTGGAATACCTGGCTGTAAGATCGCTGCGAGGAGACCTGAAGAGCCCTATCCTCTGCCTCTATGGCCCTCCAGGAGTTGGCAAGACAAGTCTTGGAAAGAGCATCGCCGAGGCGATGGGCAGAAAATATGTGCGTATGTCATTGGGCGGTCTGCACGACGAGTCGGAGATACGAGGACACCGCCGTACCTATATAGGAGCCATGCCCGGACAAATCATCAAGAACATTCAGAAGGCTGGAAGCAGCAACCCTGTATTCATCCTCGACGAGATAGACAAGGTGACACAGAACACCATCAACGGAAACCCGGCATCGGCTCTGCTCGAAGTGCTCGACCCAGAACAGAACAATGCCTTCCACGACAATTATCTCGATACAGACTACGATTTGTCGAAGGTGCTCTTCATTGCTACTGCCAACGATATCAGCAGTATTCCACGTCCGTTGCTCGACCGTATGGAGCTCATCGAGGTGGGCGGATACATCATCGAGGAGAAGGTGGAGATAGTCAAGCGACACCTGGTGCCACGCGAACTGAAGAATACTGGTCTCGACAAGTATGAGCCCAAGATAAAGTTTACCAAAGCTGCCATCGAAGACCTGATAGACCACTATACACGCGAAAGCGGAGTGCGCCAACTCGAGAAAGCTATCAACAAGGCTTTGCGCAAGATGGCATACAAGCTGGCATATACCGACGAACTGGAGAAGCCTACCATCACTCCTGCTGAGGTGGAAGAGCTGTTGGGCAAGCCTATCTTCACACGCGACATCTACCAGGGAAACAAATATGCTGGCGTGGTAACAGGACTGGCATGGACATCGGTAGGAGGAGAAATCCTCTTCATAGAAACCTCGCTCAGCAAGAGCAAGGCTGCCAAACTTACCCTGACAGGAAACCTGGGCGACGTGATGAAGGAATCGGCGGTCATTGCACTGGAATATGTCAAGGCGCACGCCGACCTCTTGGGCATAGACTATCGTATCTTCGAAAACTGGAACATCCATATCCATGTGCCCGAGGGAGCTACTCCTAAAGACGGTCCTTCTGCTGGTATCACCATCGCTACAAGTATCGCATCGGCCCTGACACAGCGCAAGGTGCGAAAGAACACAGCCATGACAGGAGAGATAACACTTCGTGGAAAAGTTCTCCCCGTAGGTGGCATCAAGGAGAAGATTCTGGCCGCCAAGCGAGCCGGCATTACCGATATCGTGATCTGTCAGGATAACAAGAAAGACATTGAGGAGATTCCTGAGATCTATCGCAAGGGAGTGGAATTCCACTATGTGGAGAATGTTGCCGATGTATGGCACTTCGCGCTCACCGACGAGAAGGTGGAACATCCCATCGATTTCACGATTCCCGAGGATGCGAAGAAAGGAGAGTGAGAAATCAATATAAACAAGAAGAATGAAATTCGAACTACAAGTAACAGATAAAGCCAGTGATGCACGCACAGGCATCATCACCACCGACCACGGACAGATAAAGACTCCTATCTTTATGCCAGTGGGAACTGTCGGATCAGTGAAAGGTGTGCACTTCGAGGAACTGCGCCAACAGGTTAAGGCACAGATTATCTTAGGCAACACCTACCACCTATACCTACGACCAGGACTCGAGGTCATCAAGGCCGCAGGCGGACTGCATGGCTTCAACGGATGGGACCGACCCATCCTGACAGACAGTGGCGGATTCCAGGTGTTCTCGCTTACAGGCATCCGAAAGTTGCGTGAGGAGGGGTGCGAGTTCCGCTCTCACATCGACGGAAGCAAGCACATCTTCACACCCGAGAACGTGATGGACACTGAGCGAATTATTGGTGCCGACATCATGATGGCGTTCGACGAGTGTCCTCCTGGACAAAGCGACTTCCAGTATGCCAAGAAGAGTCTCGAGATGACACAGCGTTGGCTCGACCGCTGTTTCAAGCGCTTCAACGAGACTGAACCGCTGTACGGATATCAGCAAAGCCTCTTCCCCATCGTGCAGGGCTGCACCTTTCCCGAGCTGAGAAGAGAGGCGGCCAAATATGTGGCAGACAAGGGAGCTGACGGAAATGCTATCGGTGGACTTGCCGTAGGCGAGCCCACTGAGGTGATGTACGAAATGATAGAGGTGGTGAACGAAATCCTGCCCAAGGACAAGCCGCGCTATCTCATGGGTGTGGGTACACCACAGAACATACTCGAGGCCATAGAACGAGGAGTGGACATGTTCGACTGTGTGATGCCAACCCGCAACGGACGCAACGCCATGCTCTTCACCTACAACGGAACGATGAACATGCGCAACAAGAAATGGGAAATGGACTTCAGTCCCGTAGACCCTGACGGATGCGACATCGACCGTATCACAACCAAGGCTTACCTGCATCACCTCTTCAAGGCACAGGAACTCCTGGCCATGCAGATAGCAAGCATACACAACCTGGCCTTCTATCTGCGACTCGTCACCAATGCGCGACAGCACATCGAGCAGGGAGACTTCGTGCAATGGAAAAATTCGATCATCGACCAGCTGGGACAAAGAATATAAAGGCCACAAGCTGGGAGAACAAACACAAAGACCACTGACTGACTGGTCGAACAAAAAAAAGACCAATTAAAAGGTCAAAAACATAAAATGAAGACATTTCATCAATTAAGAAAATATCGCAGGCTCTATAAAGCCAAAAGATGGTTCGGACAACACTTTGCTGGGCTCATACACTTCACGCAATGGCTCGCAAAGAAGTTGGCCTTCCTGCGTATACTCAGGTTCCTGAACCCATTCAGGTATATCAAGCGCATGGACTCGTACATCATCAAGAAGTTTGTAGGCACATACTTCTTCTCTATCCTGCTGATTATATCGGTGGCTATCGTGTTCGACGTAAACGACAACCTGCCTAAATTCACCGAGAATCATGCACCGCTGAGGGCTATCGTCTTTGACTATTACCTCAACTTCGTGCCTTACTTCGCCAACCTCTTCAGTGCGCTGTTTGTCTTCATTGCCGTCATCTTCTTTACATCTAAGATGGCTGGCAACTCTGAGATTATCGCCATCATGGCATCAGGCATCTCATTCAAGCGGCTGTTGCGCCCTTACATGATTACCTGCATCATGCTTTCGGCCATGTCGTATGCCCTCTCTGCCTATGTTATTCCCTATGGAACGGTGGTAAGACAGAATTTCGAAATCAAGTACAAGAAGAAGAGCAAGAACACATCGGCAGAAAACGTACAGCTGCAGGTGGACAGGGGCGTCATCGCGTATCTGCAGCACTACGACAACCAAAGCAAGAAAGGCTTCGGCTTCTGCCTTGACAAGTTCAAGGACAAGAAATTGGTAAGCCACCTCACCGCCATGGAGGTGCAGTACGACACCATCTCCGACTCCAAGTACCACTGGAAAATAAGAAACTGGAAGGTACGACAGCTCCAGGGACTGAAGGAGCACATCACCAGCGGAGCCGAGAAAGACACCATCATCATGATGGAACCCACCGACCTGGTATACTCCAAGGGACAGCAGGAAACATTTACCAGTCCTGCACTGAAGGATTATATCTCCAAACAGATCAACCGAGGTTCGGGCAATGTGGTGCAATACCAGGTGGAATATCACAAGCGAATTGCAGCCTCATTCGCCTCATTCATCCTTACCATAATAGGTGTGTCGCTCTCGTCGCGCAAGCGCAAAGGTGGAATGGGAACATCGCTCGGCATCGGACTGGCACTGAGTTTCAGCTACATCATGCTGCAAACCATCTCTGCCACATTCGCCATCCAGGACAACTTCCCGCCTATGCTGGCTGCCTGGATGCCCAACTTCCTCTTCGCATTCGTGGCATACTTCTGCTACCGCAACGCACCGAGGTAAGCATTAATGATTAATGACAAAAAAAGGAAAAAGAAAAAATAAGAAATATGTATTTCGACGAATTAGATTTAAATGACAACGTGCTCGATGCGCTCTACGATATGCGTTTCGACACTTGCACCCCAGTACAGGAAAAGTGTATTCCAGAGATATTGAAAGGCAACGACGTAATGGGAGTTGCGCAAACCGGAACAGGCAAAACTGCTGCCTATCTGCTGCCAGTGCTCAGCAAACTCGACGACGGTGGTTATCCTTCTGATGCCATCAACTGTGTTATCATGTCGCCTACACGCGAGTTGGCACAACAGATAGACCAGGCCATGCAGGGCTTCGGATATTATCTGCAAGGCGTAAGCAGCGTAGCTGTATATGGAGGAAACGACGGAAACCGTTACGACCAGGAACTGAAAAGCCTGCGCATGGGTGCAGACGTGGTGATAGCTACACCAGGCCGACTCATCTCTCATATCAGCTTGGGCAATGTAGACCTCAGCAAGGTAAGCTTCTTTATTCTTGATGAGGCAGACCGCATGCTCGACATGGGATTCTCGGAGGATATCAAGACCATCGCAGCCAAATTGCCAAAAACTTGCCAGACCATCATGTTCTCTGCCACAATGCCCGAGAAAATAGAAGAACTGGCAAAGACTCTGCTCAAGAATCCTGTAGAGATCAAACTCGCAGTAAGCAAACCTGCCGAGAAGATACAGCAGAAAGCTTACGTATGCTACGAGACACAGAAGATGGACATCATCAAGGACATCTTCAAAGCTGGCGACCTGCAGCGAGTCATCATCTTCTGCGGAAGCAAGATGAAGGTAAAGCAAGTGGCAGGATCACTGCAGCGTAAACATATCAACTGTGGCGAGATGCACTCTGACCTGGACCAGGCTGAACGCGACAATATGATGTTCAAATTCAAGAGCGGACAAATCGATGTGCTCGTAGCTACCGACATCGTGGCACGAGGCATAGACATCGATGATATAGCATTGGTTATCAACTATGATGTGCCTCACGATACTGAAGACTATGTTCACCGTATCGGACGTACTGCACGTGCCGACCGCGACGGAGTGGCTATCACCTTTGTGAGCGAGGAAGATATCTTCTATTTCCAGCAGATAGAGAAGTTCTTGGAAAAAGAAGTGGAAAAGGTTGCTCTGCCCGAAGGATGCGGCGAAGGACCTGCATACACCAAGCAGAACAAGCCCAGAAAGGCAGGCAACAACAGCGCAAAGAGCAGACGACGCAAAGATCGTGAACAGACTGCACACAAACGCAAACCTGCCAATAAAACTGCCAACCGACCTGAAAAGGCACAGCGTCGTACAGAAGACAACAACCCACAGGAAAACAGCAAGCAAGGCAACAACCAGTCCAGGAACAAAGACAACAAGAAACAACAGGGCAACGCCAGACAACAGGGTAAGAACGCTCCTCGTACCAAGGATGGCCAGCAGCAGAACAATGGTGGCAAATCTGAAAACGAGAATAAGCAAAATCGCAACAACCGACGTAAAGGCAATAATCGTCCTGCAAGCGATCAGACAGAAAACAAGTCACGCAACAGACAGGCACAGACTGACAACAAGCCAGGCAGCCAGGACAACAACGGCAAGCGTCGCAATGTACGCCCAGGCAGCAACGGCAGAGGAAGAGGTGTCAGCCAGAAGAAGACTTCTGAAAAATCAACCACACGTAAGGTTACGCCTATCGTAAATCCTCAGAAGAAAGAAAATGTAGTCAAGAAATTCTTCAAGCGCATTTTCGGCTTCAAAAAATAACAACTGCTCCAGTTTCTCGTCTACCTGAAGCAAGAAGAAACTGTAGTTGAAAACAAAAAGTATCTTAAGTTACATGCAGATGTTTCTTAAGATACTTTTTTTGTTTTAAGATGATCCTGCCAATTACTTTTTTAGCTGCACTTACCTCTATCAGTAACTACTTTGCACCCCTATAGCCATAAATAGTCAACTGTAAATAAGACTAATAATTAAGTAACTGAAGTTTCGCAAAGTAGTTCAAGTACAGGCTAAGGGCTTCTGCCCCTTCTGGGCGTGTGGAACATATTTGCGAAAGTTGAGTAAGTCTACGCGAATTATAAATAAATAAATAAATAAGTAATAACTGAGTCAACTCATATTATCAATAATACTTAGAATAGTCAACTAAAATCGTTAAACCACTATCAAATCTATGTTCGATACTTTAGAACATAAGTTCGGTACTTTAGAACATAAGTTCGAAACTTTAGAACATAAGTTCGATAGTTTAGAACATAAGTTTGATACTTTAGAACATAGATTTTTACAGGCTAAAAGGAACATTTATCTCAGTCATATTCATAATTGACTACTTATGCTGAGTAATTACCACCATCAGTAACTACTCATGGCAGAAGAGAATACTGGGCTGTTTCCCTATGTATAATCGGGCTGTTTTCCCTATATATAATAAGGTGTACGCCCACAATTCTATAATAAAATCCTCTTACAAACTGTTAAAAACTTACTTTTTTACACCTTTTCTTCATTTTTTCTGTCTTTTTGTTCTTTTTTTCAAACTTTTTCTTTAACTTTGCAATCGGAAATAACAAAATAGAAATTTTTAAACCCAATAAAAGATATAGATTATGAAAGCATCAGAAGTGATTGCGAATCTTCAGAGAAGATTCCCTAATGAGCCTGAATACATCCAGGCAGTTAGTCAGGTTCTCGGTACTATCGAGGAAGAGTACAACAAGCATCCTGAGTTTGAGAAGGCCAACCTCATTGAGCGCCTTTGCATTCCAGACCGCATTATCGAGTTCCGTGTTTCATGGGTAGACGACAAGGGTAATGTACAGACTAACATGGGTTACCGAATCCAGCACAACAATGTCATCGGTCCTTACAAGGGAGGTCTTCGCTATCATAAGTCAGTAAACCTGAGCATCTTGAAGTTCCTGGCCTTCGAGCAGACATTCAAGAACTCTCTGACAACCCTTCCTATGGGTGGAGCCAAGGGTGGTTCTGATTTCTCACCTCGCGGCAAGAGCAACAATGAGGTTATGCGTTTCTGCCAGGCTTTCATGACTGAGCTTTATCGCCACATGGGCCCAGACGAGGACGTTCCTGCAGGTGATATTGGCGTAGGTGGCCGTGAGGTAGGCTATCTCTTCGGTATGTACAAGAAGTTGACTCACCAGTTCCAGGGTGTCTTGACTGGTAAGGGCCAGGAGTTTGGCGGTTCCCTTATCCGTCCTGAGGCAACAGGTTATGGTAATGTTTATTTCCTCTGCAACATGCTTGCCACCAAGAACATCGACATCAAGGGCAAAACTGTCTTGGTTTCTGGTTCTGGTAACGTGGCTCAGTACACTATGGAGAAGTTGCTTCAGTTGGGTGCAAAGCCTGTCACATGTTCCGACTCAGATGGTTACATCTACGATCCAGACGGTATCGACCGCGAGAAACTCGACTACATCATGGAACTGAAGAATGTAGAGCGTGGCCGTATCAAGGAATATGCCGAGAAATATGGCGTGAAGTATGTTGAAGGAGCTAAGCCTTGGTTCGAGAAGGCAGACATCGCTCTTCCTTCTGCTACTCAGAACGAAATCAACGAAGAGGCTGCAAAGGCATTGGTTGCCAACGGCGTATTCGCAGTGAGCGAGGGTGCCAACATGCCTACTACTCCCGAGGCCATCAAGGTATTCCAGGATGCCAAGATCCTCTATGCTCCTGGTAAGGCTGCCAATGCTGGTGGTGTAGCTGTATCAGGTCTTGAGATGAGTCAGAACTCTGAGCGTCTGAAGTGGAGCCGTGAGGAGGTTGATGCTAAACTTCACGAAATCATGAACGATATTCACGCCAACTGTGTGAAGTATGGTACCGAGGCAGACGGTTACGTAAACTACGTAAAGGGTGCCAACGTTGCAGGCTTCCTGAAGGTTGCCAAGGCTATGATGGCTCAGGGTATCGTATAATAAAATGACAGATATTTAATTATACACATAAAAAAATCCTAACTTCTCTTCGTGAGAGGTTAGGATTTCTTTTTTAAAAGCAACAA
>ULQK01062874.1_pt1 | contig 9969 bp, 10 predicted proteins | sample 1954371 | NCBI WGS metagenome assembly ULQK01 (sample SAMEA4835652, study PRJEB28245) | human gut metagenome | biome: gut microbiome; material: fecal sample | place: Denmark | collected 2008 | reverse complement strand
CCGGAAATGCTGAACGGGTATCCGCCGGAATATGCAAAGTTTGTCAGTATTGATTCCGATAGTCATTGGCAAAAGGCTCTCGTAATCCATTCGCCCCTTGACAATTTCACGGAAGAATTTTTTCAAATAGTCAGTACAACATTAATTTATAAATTTATAAAACAAACCTCTCCACTATTCTTCATTGCAAAATTAAAACACTTACGATCACACGTAATAGCCCCATAAAGATTTACGATACTATCCATATCGTATGGAGTACCACAAATCTTCTCATCACTATATGCATAATCAGCCCCCGGCGTTAGAGGATCATAATCAATGTACACCTCACAATTAGGATCATTCTTCAAAGCCTTCCAAATATTCTTACTGCTATTAGTTCCAGTACCGTATGAGTCATAAGCTATATGAGCAACAAAAGTCGCATGATAAGGACAGGTTTTAACACAACCGAACTTATTGTACGTACAGAATATTTTAGATTTTCCCATTCCGTATATTGCCTCCATAAAGCATTCTTTCTTATACTGGAACAGAACTAAATGACACCCGGAAAATGGAGCACTTACAATATCCTGTCTTCCATTAAAGACACAGGCATTAATACATCCTGGAACATAAGGAAGAAACAATACTGGATCAGAGTATCGTGAGCCAGGGAGAAGAAATTCTACAAATTTTGTATTCCCTGAATTAATAGGAGAATAATTCAAAGGCAGACTCATATTTAGTCCTATAGCCTGGGGATTAAAAAGCTTTCTATCCTGCAAACAATCAAGAATTTTATCTAGCAATAGACTCATCGAGAAATGTAATAATTATTCAGGTTTTTCATCACCCTTTTCTGCCGGCATCTCAATCGGCTGGATAGCCTGTGTAAAGGCTTCGATGATGGTATTCACACCTATAGATTCCGTTTCCGAGAAACTGGATTTCACTTCCATTTCAAAGGAAATGTCCACATTGTTTACTCCCAGGGAGTTGACCGGTATGATGGTCAGCAGGGGAAGATTGAACGAAGTGGTGAAGTTCCTGATTTCAGTGGTCGGCTTGCCATCCTTATCCGTAGTCGGTGTCAGCACACCTCGTTCCAGCGACATTTCAATCATTACCGGAGCGTAACTGGTATGCCTGACTGAACTGTCAGTACTGTGTGAGTGCCATGGCGGCATTGGCCTTGGCGGAGGCATTAAGCGGACCGCCGATCAGATCTTCCATAGGCAGGCCCGTAAACTGCTGGGCCATTGATAAAAGTTCTTTTTCCATCTATTGTTTTTCCGGCTTTTCATCCAGCTGCCGGGAAGCCTGCTGCTTCAGCTCTTCCAGCCGGGCACTGGCTTCGGCCACAATGGGACGGCTCTGCGGAGTCAGCGAAATGCGCGAATGACATTGGGAGCATTCAAAAGCTTCCCCTTTCAGGAGCAGGGCCAGATCGAAATAAATAATATTCCGACAGCAAGGACATGGGATCGTATTGGACATATTGTTATTTTTTTTAAGGTTTGGTTCCGGTTTCGCCATAATTTTAAGAAGATTGATACTCAAAAGGAACAAAAATGCTTTGACTGGCCAGCATAGAAGTGACCATCAGAAATTCAGGGCTTTCACAATGTCCCTTTATCAGTTCTGAACCAGCAGTATAACTGATTCCTGCATGAAAAGGATTGCTTTTGGAAGGATGCGCAGTGACTTCTGTGGTAATATCTTCAATAGAACTTTGCCGTACATCGCCAGCTGTAAGCTTTGCATATCCGGCTATACGGTCACCTTCTATACGAGGACGATATTTTCTACAATTCTCATAACTCGGTTCCCAATAATCCATCCGGTTCACGGATACATAGTCTTCATCCGTTCCACTTTTCAATCTTACCAGATTGAATGCGGAAGGAGCGACTACCTCGCCCAATACCATGGATGGAGAGAATATGATGCGTGCCAATTGTTCATGATCGGCTACATATTCACTGACTGATATGACTTCCTGTTCTTCAGACACGGCCTATCTCTGCTTGAATTTGATCGAAAGCATTGGTCAGATTCTCCGGGGAAAACTCTCTCATCCCTTTGACCACCTTTTTATCTTTTCCCATGGCAAAGAATGAAAAGTTTTCATTGCCTATATTGATGGAAGCCAACTGTTTTCCGGGAGCAGTAAGAAGTAATGTCCCGTTTGTATTGGGAAACAGGTTCCAGGCTTCAGACGCTTTTTCTCCAATGATTTCAAGGGCACATTTCGTATTCTCATACGCTCTCCGTTCAATGGAGAGAGCACCATTTTCATCCCAGTTCTCCGGCAGCGACTTAAGCTCCTCCAGCCTGTTCAATGCCTGCCTGATCCGTTTCTGCACGGCAACATTACGGTACAGGTCAATTGCAGGAAAAGAAGTTGAAAACTGCGATAAAACATGAAATGATAGTTTATAGGAATCTGCTGCTACGTAACAGTCCTTACTGACCGGATTCACAGACAATTCCATTCCCCTTTTTATACAGACTTTTGACAAACATATACCGCGTGATCTGCTTTCTCTTCTGCGGGAAACAGTCTCTGTCTGGATAGAATATGTAAATCCGTTCATGGTCAATTTTCTCCTCTTATTAATACGTGAATGATATTTTCAGTAACCACATACCTGAACGCATCAAACATAATGTCGTTCAATTCTGAAGCCAGACTGTATAGCTTATCCGCTTCCATGCCTTCTGAAGGGACATAAGAAGCATGCAGGTCGAACAACAGATGTACGTTTGAATCGTTCATTACCTGAAAACCTATGGTAAGCTGCATACGGGCTTGATGGCCTAAATCCACCTGAGCCTCTTTGGTTACTTTTATCTGTTTTCCCTTCTCCAGTCTATATTTCTCCAGATCTTCTGTATGCTCCGGTTTGAACACATAATTCAAAGCATCCTTGAGGTCAAACCGATCAAGAGAAATATGAAACGGGAATCTGTTTCTTTTGGTCAGGGAAAGTTCCTGAATCCTGAACGACGGCACAACATCCTGCAAAAAGGTTTGTATCGTACAAAAGTGAACGGGCATTGTTTCACCAAAAGACCTGTAACCTTTCGGACCGATCGCTACCGTTGCGGTATCACCTTTGAAGGAATAGGTTGTCTCCGTTGTGCTGGAGGACAGTTCAGCATATTGATCTTCCCCTGAAGGAAGATCCGTTACAAGGATATGAAATATTTTTTTACTGAATTCTCTGAATTTTTGCCAATACTCAGCCTGTGTATCAGAAGAAGAAAACCGGATATTGGCCGATACCGTTTGCAGAAAGGTTTGCGAATAAACCTCATGCTCTGTATGTGGATATGGATTGGTAAAATTCATAAAACTCAATATTAAGAAATCAACACTTATTTATTACAAAGAAACAAATTATTTTTTAGATTTTCCATAGAATGTACCCTTATTTTTCAGTTTTTGTAAGTCTCCACTTTAAGCACCCAACCGCAACGCAACCTTTCCGCAGATTCAGTGAAAGGGCAAACGACATTACATCAAACTCATTTTCAATTGGTTACAATCAAAAGCATCAGTCTTTCTGCCAGCTTTGCCAACCTATATATAAACTTATAGGGAAAAGTGCGGACAAAAATAGATCTATTTTTGTCCGCACTAACTATAAAAGTTTTATTCAGCCCTGGCAAACCTGGCAGAACTGCCGGTCAGGGCCTGTCTTCCGGATGCCGTTCCCGATAGTCATACTCCAGACTGTCAAGCAGTTGGATCAGCTGTTGCCGGAAGACTTCGGAGGACCGACGGAACTGCGGAAGATAAATGCGGAAAATGTCGTAGTACTGGTTCAGATTCGTACTGACCCCTTTTTTACTTTCTCATACGTGCGGGCGCTCATCGAGGCCCGGTCGCAGATCTCACGAATGGTTAATAACTTGCCGTCGACTTTCACGCGGCGATGCAGCATCTCAATGTACCGCCCCAGGGCGGCATTGGGTTCATGATTTTGTGCCATTTTTTTAATTTTAAAAAATACGACACAAATATATGTTAATTCTCTTAATTTATCTATATTTTATTACCACCATGCCGGTAAGCAAGATTTGGTGGTTTACACACCTTTCACAACCTTTGTGGAAAACTTTAAAACATCAATGCCATGGAGGACATTACATTCAGCCTTTTCAAAGGTTATGCGGACACCTTGCCGGCGGACGCAACACTCAGTGAAATCATCCGGATGATCCGACAGGATCCCACAGTAAAACTACACACCCTTAAACACCGTTACTACGCTTCGCAGGGAAATGCCGCTGCTGCCGATAAGGAGAAATCTTCCTGCCCCTGCTTTTCCGTTGCCGTCCGTTTTCAGGGTGGCAAGCGGAAGAGGCATATCTGCGGGTGGACTTCCGTCGGACTGGTGGACATCGACCACCTGGAAAAGGCTGCCCTGCCGGAACTGCTGAAGCGGATCGTTGCTGACCCGCATACCCTGCTCACCTACACCACAATCAGCGGAGCGGGCATCCGGATTCTCTACCGCGTGGAGCACGATGAAAACACCCTGCAAAGGGCTGTCGCCTCTCCGCTTGACGAGGACGCATACCTGGCTTCGGAAGCGCACTACCGGGCCGCCTTCCTGCTGGCGAATGACTATTATGCCCGACTGCTGGGTGTGGAATGTGACCTGAAATGCAAAAATTCAACCCGCCTGTGCGGACTTGCCCACGATCCGGAACTCTTCTTCAATCCGGACGCTCTTCCCTTCCGGGCTGAGGTGGTTCCCAAAATCCGGAAACGGATGCGCAACTACCGGCTGGAAAGGGCGGTGACCACTGCCCGGAAGGAGCTGGAAGCGCAGGGGGTGACCTACGAACCGCATCAGCACAACGACTACATCATGCGGATGGGGTATCTGCTCAACCGCTACGGGATAGACCAGGATCAGGCTACGGAATGGGCGCTGAATACCTTTACCGGTTACGACGGCGATATAGCAGGGATCTTCCGCTCGTGCTACCAGCAGACAGAGGAATTCGGTACAAAAGTTCCCACCACCGGGAAGAATCATGCACGGCAACCGCTGGCTGGCGTGGCGGAGATCGAGGATTTTCTCAGCGGTCAGGGGTCGTTCCGCCGGAATGTCATTACCGGCAAGTATGAGGTGGACTTCACCCGCGAAAACCGCGAAGAGGATTTCCGGGAAGTGGACGACCACATTGTGAACTCGCTCTGGGCACGCATGAGCAAAACAAACAACCGTGTAAGGATCTCCGACCTGCGCAATGTGCTGGAGTCGGAATTCGTGGCGGACTACAATCCGTTTCAACTGTATTTTGACGGGCTGGATCCCTGGGACGGACAGACGGACTACATCGGCGAACTGGCCGATACACTCCATACGGTACAGGGTCCCGAGGACTGCCGGAAGTATCTGAAAAAATGGCTCGTGGGCTGCGTGGCAGCGCTCTTCGACCGCTCGGTGGTGAACCACGAGATTCTGGTGCTGGCCGGTCCGCAGGCTACCTACAAGACAACCTGGCTGAACAACCTGCTGCCGCCGGAACTGCGGAAGTATTTCTGCGTGAAGTCCGACTTTGCCCAGATGACCAAGGACGACCAGCTGCGCCTGACCGAGTTTGCCCTGATCTGCCTGGAGGAGATCGAGGAGCTGCGGCCGGAGGCGCTGAGCCGCATCAAGGCGGTTTCGACCACCCTGATCATCAACGAGCGGAGGGCGTACGGGCACTTCAAGGAATCGAAGCCGCACATCGCCAGCTTCTGCGGAACGACGAACAATGTCAACTTCCTGACCGACGTCTCAGGCGACCGCCGCTGGTTTCCCATGGAGATCACCGCCATTGATGATCCGTATACGCACCCCGTGAACTACAGGGGGGGGTATGCCCAGGCTTACGCGCTCTGGAAAAGCCGTTTCCGCTACTGGCTGAGCAGCAGTGAGGTGGCGGAGGTGAACCGCCGCAACGAGTATTTCCGGGCACCGGATCTGGAAGCGGACCAGATCCAGACGTATTTCCGCCGTCCCCTGCCCGGGGAAGCGGCTGTATTCATCACCACGGCCCAGATCATCAGCCGCATCAGCGGGGGAATCCGCCAGCTGATGAGCCCCGCCAAGGTGAACCAGCTGATGAAAAAGCTGGGCTTCGAGGCGGTGCGCAGCGGCAACAAGCGGGGCTATCTGGTGGTGGAACTGACACTGGATCAGGTGAACCAGAACCGGAGTGCCCTGGGGCATTATCTGCGGGAAGCGGAAGCCTGATATTCCGCAAGAGGATCAGGACAGGGCGCTGCGGAACTTCTGCCAGTAATCCTTACCGAGAAGTTCCCAGGCGGCCACGCCTGCAACGGCCAGGAAAACCAGTCCCAGCACGATCACCTTGCGGCTGGTGCCGGAAGGTTCTCTAGGAACGACGGCAGGTTCCACCACGGCAAAGACGGGCTTTTCTTCCTGTACCTTGGCCCGGGCCACCTGCAACTGCTGGGCTACCTGGCTGTAGACCTGATAGGCCAGCGACATATCGTTCTGAAGCCGTTCGCGCTCGGCCAGGGTACTCTGGAACACCACGTTGCTGTTGGCATCCACATAGTTCGCATACCGCTGCTGGGCTTCGTAATATTCCGCCTGACGCTCCCGGTAAAGCTGTTCCAGGTAACGGCAGTCTTCCTTCGCCTTGCGGGTGCGGTAGGCTGTGATATACTGCTGAAGCTTGGAAACCACACTGTCGGCCACCGTAGCAGTGACCTTGGGATCCTGCAGGGTAACGGTCAGCGTAGTAATCGCTGTTTTCTTATCTACATCTGCCAGCACAGACTGACGAAGAGACTTTAATTTTCCGGCATCTTCTTCGGAAAGTTCAATGGAACCTCCGGCCAGGGAATCAGCAGGCAGCTCTTTCTTGTCACCGCCCAGCAAAGACTTGATGCCGCCGACTGCCATGCCGGGAGCACGCAGAATGTAACTCCACCAGGGAGCGGACTGTTCGTCCAGATAGGCAACAAGGGTGGTATCCACCTTGCCGTCGGCCGTACGGACACGGGCATCGAAAAGTTCCAGCAGAAAAGGGGTAGAGGCTACAATATCGGGGGCCAGTGTCGCATTCAGGGCATCCGGACTGTCGCTGCCCATACTGGTTCCCAGAAAGGAGGCAGCCATACTTGCCAGTCCTCCCCCGCTCTTGCCGCTGCCCATTTCAGGAGAAAGGGTCACGCTGACCGTATATTGCTTGGGAATGCTCAGGGCAATGATCACACCTGCCACCACTCCCACGGCGGCAGCGAGATATAACTTCCTGCGGATGGCGAATATGCGACGGATCAATGCCATCCAGTCAATTGTCACTTCGTCCTCCTCCCCGCCTTCGGGACGGGTGAAGAGGGGCTGCTGTTCCATCTTATCTGTTTTCTTTTCTTCCATAGGTATTACTTCTTGATCAGGTTCGTAATTGTGGCGAACATGGTAGCGAGGGAACCGAAGGAGCTGGCATAACTCAAAACTTCAGCCACGCTGACACCCTTACGGTCTTTCTTGCTCGGCACAATAATTTCACACCCCGGTTCGATCTTGTCGCTGTCGCGGCTGCCCACCTGGGTGACCTGACCGTTCATATAGATAATGAATTTCCTGGATTTCTTCGCATTGTCGGCATAGCCTCCTGCCTGGTCGAGGTAGTAGCTGACATTCTTGCCTTTCAGGTAGGCCACCGTGTTGGGAACCATTACGGCACCGTCGATCTTCACGGTGTTGTTCATCTTGGGCACACTGATGACATCGCCTTCACGCAGCACCAGGTCGTACTCGCCGCCGGGATTGGCCAGGGCTTTCTCCAGATCGAGTCCCACACTGAAAGTGTCTTCCACACGCACACCCAGCGAGTCCATCATGGCCTTGCCGAACTGGCGGTTCATGATCTCAAGGACATCGCGCATGCGCTTCTTTTCATCCTCATTCGCCACACGGGTCAGTTTCGCTCCGCGCAGGTAGGCCTTGGGAGTAGCACCTCCGGCCTTGCGCAACAGGTCGGACAGGCGTTCTTCGCGGCTGGTCATCGCATAGGTACCGCCAAACAGCACTTCACCGGTGACCTGTACGTTCTGCTGGGCCTGATAGCCCGGGCTGCGGCGCACGAACACCTGATCGTAGGGCTGGAGCACAAATCCCTGCTGGCCGTCGATCACAAAGCCGTCCTTCAGGGCAAAGGTGAAGATCTGGCCGATGCTGTCGGTATAGCTGGTGCTCTTGGGATCCTTGATACGGCGGGAAACATCCACCCGTACGGTAGAGGCAGCCTCACGCAGACCTCCGGCACGGATAATCAGGTCTTCCAGCGTCATGTTGTCCGAGAAGGAATAGCTGTCCGGACGGGCAACCTCGCCATAGATCATCACATCGCCGCGGTCTTCCAGATCATGGATGCTGGGGATGTTCAGGATGTCATTCTTCTGCAAGGGGATATCGGGAGAAGTACCGTTCAGGATGCCTGCCACATCGACACTGACAATCTCGGTCGTCAGGTCGGGACGCTCGCGCTGGAGCACGGCACGCTTCATAAAGGCATCGCCGGTCAGCCCTCTGGCCTCGGTGATCAGGGCACGGACGGTGTTGAGTTCTCCGCTCAGCTGGTAAATGCCGGGACGATAGACCGCACCGCGGATTTCCAGTTTGTTGGTGAAGCGGTTCAGGATGGCTTCGGCCGTCACCACGTCGCCGTTGCGCATCTGGTAGGCACTGAAGTCCTTGTCCCTGACGGTATTGATTTCATATTCTTCTCCGTTCTGGCGAACCACACGGAGGGATTTCGTATAGGCTTCGGCATCGAATCCGCCGGCATACTGAATCAGGGTGGCCAGGGATTCCTTGGCTTTCATTTCGAAACGCATGGGGCGCTTCACGTTGCCGCTGAACTTGACCATCACTTCATAGGCAGGCACAATGATGACATCGCCTTCCTGCAGACGGATATCGTCCTGGATCTTGCCCTTCATGATGAAGTCGTACACATCGACATCGGCGATCTTCTGTCCGGAGCGGACTACCTGCACGCTGCGGAGACTTCCGATCTCGTTCACGCCGCCTGCCCGGTAAAGCGCATGGAAGACGGTGGAGAAGCTGCTCAGGGCATAGGTACCCGGCTGCATCACCTCACCCATCACATTGATCTGGATGGTACGGGTATTGCCCAGAGTCAGACGGATTTCCAGATTGCCCTCGGCACTGTCGAGACCGCTGTACGTCTTGCCCAGCACCTTCTTGAGGTAATCATTGGCCGCGCTCACGGTCATGCCGCTCAGGGAAACGGGGCCGATCTTCTCGATATTGATGGTTCCGTCGGGAGAAATCTGCTGACGGATGGTATTCTGGCTGGTACCCCAGATGTCGATGATCACCTCATCGCCCGGACCGAGCCGGTAGTTGGGCGGAGTGGCCAGATTGACACTGGGTTCAAAGGTAAGATTGCGGGTATTGAAAATGTTGCGCCCGAACACCTGGTCCTCGCGGGCAAGTTCGGCAGCATCAGGCTGCGGAGTTTCCAGCGCTGTGGAAGTGTCCTCCTTCACCGCCTCGCGCAGGCGGGCTTCATTCAGTTCGGTACCGCTCATCTGAGAGGCATTGACTCCCTGCTGTTGTTCGTACAGTTTCTTTACTCGTTCGGCCTGTTCGCGTGTGACGCCTCGCCGCGCCAGTTCAGTAGCCAGCTGACGCTGGTCCTTCCCTTCGGCCATCCCCTGTTTCACGTACTCCAGTACCTGCTGGTCGCTCATGGTCTGTGCACAGACAGAAGGAGCAGCAAGGAACAGACACAGAAACAACGGAATTACCAGTGAATGTTTCTTCATATCTACTTCTTAAGTTTTTGTATAATGATTGTTTTTATTGACTTTCAGGGCTCCCCCAGCGCCTCGACGATCAGGCGGACCTGAGCGGGCGTAAAGCTGCGCACCTTCTGGCTGAAACCAGACGCATGAAGCGCGTCGACCAG
>ULQK01044113.1_pt1 | contig 9970 bp, 7 predicted proteins | sample 1954371 | NCBI WGS metagenome assembly ULQK01 (sample SAMEA4835652, study PRJEB28245) | human gut metagenome | biome: gut microbiome; material: fecal sample | place: Denmark | collected 2008 | reverse complement strand
CCATTAACTATGGCTTTTAAGACCATTAACTATGGCTTTTAGTTGCTATAAGCAATGAGCAGTAGAGCTCAAACGCCATGGCATATGTCCGTTAACTTCACTCGCGAAGCGAGTTAACTTCCCCTTAACTCCCCTTTAACTTCCCTTTTAACTCCCCTTTTAACTCCCCTTTAACTTCCCTTTTAAAAACCTTTTTCCCATCATCAAGAATAATGGAAAACAAGAAAGTATCTCTTAGCAGCAAACAGTACATCGTGCCGTTTGTGCTTATCACCTCACTCTTCTTCATGTGGGGCTTCGCTCGTGCCATTCTCGACGTGCTGAACAAGCACTTCCAAAACGAACTGGACATAAGCATCACACAGTCGGCACTCATACAGGTAACAACCTATCTGGGCTATTTCCTTATGGCCATACCCTCAGGCCTGTTCATCAACCGCTTCGGCTATCGTCGCGGTGTGGTCTTCGGACTGCTCCTCTTCGGGCTCGGCTCGCTCCTCTTCATACCTTGCGCTGCGGCAGGCACCTTCTATGCCTTCCTTGCCGCCCTGTTCGTGATTGGCTGCGGACTGACCTTCCTCGAAACAGCTGCCAACCCCTACGCCACAGAGCTGGGACCAAAGGAGACGGCAACAAGCCGTCTGAATTTCTCGCAGTCGTTCAACGGTCTGGGATGTATGTTCGCAACGTTTGTCGTGGGACAGTTCCTCTTCAGCTCTAACGACAGCAATGAGGGCGGCAACGTCGTGGTGCCCTACGCCATCATGGGTGTGCTCGTGCTCGTCATCGCACTTGTGTTCTCACGCGTCAACCTGCCCGAGATAAAGCATGCCGATGCCGGCAACGAAGACGAGAGCAAGCAGAGCGGCACACACAACCTGCGCCTGCTCTTCGGCAACAAGATGTTCCTCTTCGGTCTGGCTGCCCTCCTCGCCTACGAAGTGGCAGAAATATCCATTAACAGCTATTTCATCAACTTCGTCACCGGCATGGGATGGATGGCAGACAAGTCGGCAGCAATGGTCATCACAGCCGCCCTCTTCGTGTTCATGATCGGACGATTCATAGGCAGCTGGATCATGCGACGCGTGGCAGCAGAAACCATGCTCACCCTTTGTGCCGTGGGCAGCGTGGCGTGCATGGTGCTCGTGATGCTCGACATCAAGGGTCTGTCGCTGGCAGCCCTCATCGCCAACTACCTGTTTGAGGCCATCATGTTCCCGACAATCTTCTCCCTGACGCTTGACGGACTGGGACGCCTCACCAAGAGCGCATCGTCTATCTTGATGATGACCCCTGTGGGCGGCTGCGGCTTCCTGCTCATGGGCCTCATCGCCGACCGCACCGACAATTTCCTGCTGCCTTTCTTCATTCCTCTCGTCGGTTTCGCCATCGTGCTTGCCTACGCCATGAGGAAACGGGCATTTCTGAAGAAAGCGTAAGCTTCAAGACCATGGTTCGCTGTGCTGACATTGTGGCGATTTGCCATGTCAGCATTGCAACGTCGCCTTATTATAATAATAAGGTGTGGGTTATTAACAAAAATTGAACAGCGCGAAGCATTAAAATTTGTTTTAACACTTGCTTTTCAAAAAGAAAATGTTAACTTTGCATCGGTATAAAGAAACAGCCGAAAAGAAAAGCACAACATTTTCGGCTGTCAAAAGACAAAAGACATATAATACACGTTTTAAAAATATTTTATAAAACTATGGTAAACTACAAAGAATTGGGCTTGGTGAACACTCGTGATATGTTCGCAAGAGCCATCAAGGGTGGTTATGCAATCCCCGCATTCAACTTCAACAACCTCGAGCAGCTTCAGGCTATCATCAAGGCTTCTTCAGAGCTGAAGTCGCCGGTTATCCTCCAGGTTTCTAAGGGTGCACGCGCTTACGCTAACGAGACTCTTCTCCGCTACATGGCAGAGGGTGCCGTTGAGTATGCAAAGGAGCTTGGCTGCAAGCATCCTGAGATTGTTCTTCACCTCGACCACGGTGACAGCTTCGAGCTGTGCAAGAGCTGTGTAGACCTCGGCTTCTCTTCAGTTATGATCGACGGTTCTTCACTGCCTTACGAGGAGAACATCGCCCTGACAAAGAAGGTTGTAGACTATGCTCATCAGTTCGACGTAACTGTAGAGGGTGAGCTCGGCGTGTTGGCTGGTGTTGAGGACGAGGTTTCTTCAGACGTATGCCACTACACAAAGCCTGAGGAGGTTATCGACTTCACAAGCCGCACAGGTGTTGACTCACTGGCTATCTCTATCGGCACATCACACGGTGCTTACAAGTTCACTCCCGAGCAGTGCACACGCGACCCGAAGACTGGCAAGCTCGTTCCTCCTCCATTGGCATTCGACGTCCTCGACGAGATCATGCAGAAGCTCCCCGGATTCCCCATCGTGCTCCACGGCTCTTCTTCAGTTCCCCAGGAGTATGTTGACATGATCAACGAGTTCGGCGGCAAGCTGCCCGACGCTGTTGGTATCCCCGAGGAGCAGCTCCGCAAGGCTTCTAAGAGCGCTGTTTGCAAGATCAACATCGACTCTGACTCACGTCTGGCCTTCACCGCTGCTGTTCGCAAGGTGTTCCACGACAAACCAGGTGAGTTCGATCCCCGTAAGTACTGCGGTCCCGCTCGCGACCTCATGGAGCAGATGTACAAGCACAAGATCATTGACGTGCTCGGCTCTGACGGCAAGCTCGCTCAGCTCGACTAATAAAGCAGCTGCTGCTTAACGGACAGTTCTTTTTGTAAGATTGTTCTTTTACAAAAGGGTCTATCCTGCAAGCACGACATAAAAGCACAAGGCGCACAAAACGTTCAATAGGTTTTGTGCGCCTTTTCTTTATATAATTTGCGCTTCGCGCATTTTTTACATTAATTTTGCCGCGCGAAGCGCGTATTAATGATAATTAATGGGGCATTAATGAAAATTAATGTTTAAAAAACAAACGAGCGCGAAGCGCTATGTAAATAATAATCCTTGGAAAGTTCAGTATCTTATAAAAATGACAGCTTTCTTGTCTATAAGACAACATTTTTTCTTTTTTTTCGCAATAAACCCCAATCTCTTGCGTTATTATAGCGTGTTTAAACGCTTTTTCATTATATTAGCAACGTTTGCATCAGCCGCAACAGAGGCCAATGCACAATATGACGTGTCGTTCAGCCACTATTTCGACATGGAGCCGACCTTCAACGCGGCTGCCGTGGGAAAGCAACCAAAGCTGAACATCACGGCAGCGTATGCCCTTGACATGGCGGGATTTGAGAACAACCCGAACACCATGTATGCCGCTGCCGACATGCCCGTCAGGTTCATCGGTGCCTTACACGGTGTGGGCTTGCAGTTTATGAACGACAAGATCGGTCTGTTCTCACACCAACGCGTGGCGTTGCAGTATGCCTACAAACACAAGCTGTTCGGAGGAACGATAAGTGCCGGCGTGAACGTTGGACTGCTCAGCGAGAGCTTCGACGGATCAAAGGTCGATGCAGGAGAAAGCAGCGACCCCGCATTGGCGACATCAAAAGTGGACGGCAACGGGCTGGACCTTGGAGCCGGACTCTACTATAACCGCGGCCCGTGGTATGTAGGCGTGTCGGCCACTCATCTCAACGCCCCGCTCATCGAGTTGGGAGAGAGCAACGAGCTGAAGATCGACCCTACCTATTATCTCACGGCGGGCTACGACATAAAGTTGCGAAACCCGTTCCTCACCGTCAAGACATCAGCCCTCGGACGAACCGACGGCGTGGCATGGAGAGCCGATGTGACAGGACGACTCGTCTACACCAACGAGAAGAAGGTGATGTATGCCGGTCTCACCTACAGCCCCAACACATCGGTGACGCTTCTCATCGGCGGCCGCGTCCACGGCGTGATGCTCGGCTACAGTTATGAGTGTTACACCTCCGCCATGAGCCTCGGCAACGGTAGCCACGAGCTGTTCATCGGCTATCAGATGGACCTCAACATGACGAAGAAAGGCAAGAACCGACATCAGAGCGTGCGAATTCTGTAAAGAATTTGTAAAGGAGGAAAGGCGGCTCTGAAAAAAATAATAATTCTAAAAAAATTTTGACTCTATAACAACGAAGGTTATCAACATAATGATGAAAAGAACAAACATTATATCTGTGCTCTCGGCAGCGGTCATTACGCTCTGCCTGACAGCTTGCTTCGGCGGCAAGTCGACCACATCATCAGGACGTGGAGGCGAACTGGTCGGCGTGGGTGGCGGACGCGGTTTCTCCGAGCCCACACCGTTCGGCATGACAAAAGTGGGCCGCGGCTTCCTACACATGGGTTTGCAGAAGGAAGACAGCCTGTGGGGCATGAAGACACCGAAGAAAGACATCTCGGTGGACGGATTCTGGATGGACGAAACGGAGGTGACCAACTCCAAGTATAAGCAGTTTGTGTTCTGGGTGCGCGACAGCATCCTGCGCACACGACTCGCCGACCCCAACTATGGCGGCGACGAGACATACATGATCACAGAAGACAAGAACGGTGACCCCGTGACACCACACCTCAACTGGAAGAAGCAGTTACCGCGCAAGCCCAATGAGGACGAGCAGCGTGCCTTCGAGAGCCTATACACCACAAACCCTGTGACAGGCGAGAAGATGCTCGACTATCGTCAGCTCAACTATAAATATGAGGTTTACGACTACACGACAGCTGCGCTGCGCCGTAACCGCCTGAACCCTGACGAGAGAAACCTCAACACCGACGTCACGATAAACCCCAACGAGGTGGTGATGATCTCCAAGGACACCGCCTTTGTCGACGACGAGGGACGCATCGTGAGACAGACCATCAACCGTCCGCTCTCGGGACCGTGGGATTTCCTCAACACCTACATCGTGAACGTCTATCCAGACACCACCGTGTGGGTCAACGACTTCCGCAACTCTGAGAACGAGACCTATCTGCGCAACTATTTCTCAAACCCCACCTACAACGACTATCCTGTGGTGGGCGTGACATGGGAGCAAGCCAACGCGTTCTGCGCCTGGCGTACCGACTATCTGCTCAAGGGCTTGGGGGCCGAGGCACGTTATGTGCAGCGCTACCGCCTACCCACAGAGGCTGAATGGGAATATGCGGCACGAGGAAAGGAAGGCACCGAGTTTCCATGGGAGCAGAACGACGTGAAGAGCGGTGAGGGATGCTTCTATGCCAACTTCAAACCCGACCGAGGCAACTACACCCAAGACGGAAACCTCATAACATCGAAGGTGGGAATATACAACGCCAACAGCAACGGACTGTTTGACATGGCTGGCAACGTGGCCGAATGGACAAGCACCGTCTATACCGATGCTGGCGTCGATGCCATGAACGACCTTAACCCGCAGCTCGAATACAAGGCTGCCAAGGAAGACCCCTACAGCCTGAAGAAGAAGAGCGTGAGAGGCGGCTCGTGGAAAGACCCCGAGTCGCTCATACGTTCAGCATGGCGCACATGGGAATATCAGAACCAACCACGTTCATATATCGGCTTCCGCTGCGTGCGCAGCCTGGCAAGTCCGTCAAGTGTTAAACAGAAAAAAAGTAAGAAAAGATGACTAAATACAGCAAGCTAAATATCGTGTACCGTCTGCAGAAGTGGATGGACAGTGTGCCCGGACAGACATTCCTCAACTATGCCTACAGCTGGGGCGCATCAGTCGTTATTCTTGGAACGCTTTTCAAGCTTACCCACCTGCCGGGAGCCAACATCATGTTGTTCGCGGGCATGGGCACAGAGGTGTTCGTGTTCTTCCTCTCAGCATTTGACCGCCCCTTCGACAAGACAGCCATAGGCATGGATCTGCCGACTCATCTTGACGGTGAGGAGGACGACGAGAGCGGAAACAGCGAAAGTCAAGAGGGCGAACACGCCGAAGGTGTTGTCGTTAAGGGTGCGCCCGTAGGCGGCACAATAATAATAGGTGGAGGAGCCGTAGCCGCTAACGGTGCTACAGGAGCAACAGCTGCAACAGGAACAGTTGCTACAGGAGCAGTTGCTACAGGAGCTGCTGTTACAGGAGCTGCCGCTTCTTCAGGAGCAGCTGCTTCTTCAGGTCCGGTTGTTGAAGGTACCGGTGCAGCAGGTGCAGCCGTCATCGCCGCCCCCTCATGGGTGGAAGCACAGCAGCAGGTATCGCCCGAGCTGGCAGAAGCACAGAGCCGCTATGTGGAAGAGCTGAAGAAGCTCACCGAGACCCTGCAGAAGGTGTCGGAGCAGAGCGAGCGCCTGACACGCGACAGCGAAGAGATGGAGAACCTCAACCGCACACTCACAGGCATCTGCAAGGTGTACGAGATGCAGCTTAAGAGTGCCAGCCAGCAGATCGGCACCATCGACCAGATAAACGACCAGAGCCGACACATGGCACAGCAGATAGAGCAGCTCAACAGCATCTATGCCCGCATGATTGAAGCAATGACCGTTAACATGAAAGGTGTAAGCAACGCATAGGCGCAGACCTATAAAGCTCCTCACCTCCATTAAAACAACAAACAATGGCAATAAAGAAAAGACCGGTATCGCCACGCCAGAAGATGATCAACCTCATGTATGTCGTCCTCATGGCCATGCTCGCTCTCAACATCTCTACCGAGGTGCTTGACGGTTTCTCTATAGTGGAGGAAAGTCTGAACAGAACAACCGCCAACTCATCGAAAGAGAACGAGAGCCTCTACAGCAACTTTGCCGACCAGATGAAGACCAACCCACAGAAGGTGAAAGAATGGTTCGACAAGGCTACAGAGGTGAAGCGCATGAGCGATTCGTTATACAACTTTGCACAACAACTGAAGGTTGCCATCGTGCGCGAAGCCGATGGTGCCGACGGCGATGTGCTGAACATCAAAGGCAAGGACAACCTTGAGGCGGCAAGCCATGTCATGCTTGCGCCTGGCACAGGACAGGGAGGAAAACTGTTCCGCGCCATCAACTCGTTCCGAGAGCGCATCCTGGCAATGGTGCCCGACGCACAGCAGAAGGCCATCATCGCAAGCAACCTCACCACGAAGGTGCCTCACAAGGAGAACACGCTGGGCAAGAACTGGCAGGAATATATGTTTGAAGACATGCCCGTGGCTGCTGCCGTGACGTTGCTCTCAAAGTTGCAGAGCGACGTGCGCTATGCTGAGGGCGAGGTGCTCCACACCCTCGTGGCAAACATCGACATGAAGGACATCCGCGTAAACAAGCTCAGCGCGTTCGTCATTCCCGAATCGAGAACCGTCATCAGCGGCGACCTGTTCAAGGCACAGATCGTCATGGCTGCGGTAGACACCACACAGCAGCCCGAAATCTATGTCGGCGGACGTCGCATAAGCGGCAGCCAATATCAGTTTACAGCTGGCGGCGTGGGTGAGCACAGCTTCGGTGGCTACATCACCATGCGCGACGGCAACGGCAACACCATACGCCGCGAGTTCACGCAGAAGTACACCGTCGTGGGACCAAGCGCCACCGTGTCGGCAGACCTCATGAACGTGCTCTATGCCGGCTACGACAACCCCATAAGCATCTCCATCCCCGGCGTGCCTCTTAGCAGCGTGTCGGCATCAATGGACGGCGGCTCGTTCCGCTCCATAGGCATGGGCCGCTACATAGCCCGACCGTCGGCTGTAGGCAAGGACGTGACCATAAACGTGGCAAGCAACGACAACGGACGCTCACGACAGATGGGCAAGTACACCTTCCATGTGCGTAAGTTGCCCGACCCGACAGCCTACTTGCAGATTGGCACCACACGCTTCCGCGAAGGCGGACTGTCAAAGCAGTCGCTCATGTCTATCAACACGCTCAACGCCGCCATCGACGACGGCATCCTCGACATTCAGTTCCGTGTGACAGGCTTCGAGACCGTGTTCTTCGACAACATGGGCAACGCCGTGCCTATGGCATCGAACGGTGCGCATTTCTCTGACCGCCAACGCGACACGTTCCGCAAGCTCTCACGCAACAAGCGCTTCTATATTGCCAACATAACAGCTGTAGGCCCCGACGGCATCTCCCGTAAGCTGACAGGCTCTATGCAGGTGATTGTTAAATAATGACAAAGGGTAGCTTAAGAAGCTTTTCAAGCCCCCTATTCCCCATCATGCAACAAAACAACAAAACAATGAAACGACTATTTATCATATTGCTCACAGCCTGCATGTTGCCCAACATAGCATCGGCACAGCCAGCAGCGCGTCGCCAGCAACAGCAGCAGGCGGCACAGCAGCAGGCAGGACAGTTGAGCGTGCGTGCTCAAATCTCGTTCCCCACACAGATACCCATGAGCGAGGACGTGGTGTGGCGACGCGACATCTACCGCGAGATAGACATCACGCAAGATGCCAACGCTGGGCTCTATTATCCTGTAGAGCCAGTAGGCTCGCAGATGAACCTCTTCACCTACATCTTCAAGCTCGTGATGCGTCGTGCGGTGCCCGCTTACGAGTATCGTCTTGACGGCAACGAGGTGTTTGACAAGTCGGCACAGATAAACCTCAAGTCGTTGCTCGACAACTACCACATTTTCTATGAGCGCACAGACAAGGGCATTCATATCGACGACAGCGACATTCCGTCGAAAGAGGTGACGGGCTATTACATAAAGGAGAGCGCTTTCTTCGACCAAAACTCGGCAACCTTCCACACGAAAGTGCTGGCGCTATGCCCCATCCTTCGCCGCGACGACGATTTCGGCGATGCCGCCACATCGTATCCGCTGTTCTGGATCAAATATGACGACCTCGCACCCTTCCTCACCAAGCAGAACATCATGACAAGCAACGTCAACAACGCTGCCGTCATGAGCATGGACGATTTCTTCACAAAGAACCTCTACAAAGGCAAGATCTACAAGACAAACAACATGCTGGGCAAGACGCTTGCACAGTATTGTCCTGACGAGGCTGCCATGACGAAGGAGCAGAAACGCATCGAGAGTGAGCTGCAAGCTTTTGAGAAGAACATGTGGGGCGACCAGGCTCGCAAAGATTCTCTCGACAGCATAGCAAAGCTCGACAAGAAAGAGCTGAAGCTGCAAAAGAAAAAGAAGAACCGCCGTGCAGGCTCGTCGGCCTCAACAACGTCAACCGTGAAGAAGACCCGTCGGTCTTCAAGCTCTTCTAAAAGCTCGTCGGGCTCGGCACGAGTGACGGTGAGAAGAGAGAGACATTAAGGTCCTTGAAAGGACAGCTGACCATGGCTCCGTGAAGGAGCAACTGTCGTTCGGTTGTGAAACGGTAACAGAAAGGTAAGCCGAATGAGAAGAAACGAAGACATAAAAAAGAGAGATAACAATAAAGAATAGTATTCTTCAAAAAAGGAAAAAGAAAAGGATTATGAAAAAAATTTTTACAACACTGCTCGTTGCTGCTGCCCTGATGATAGGCATAACAGCAAAGGCACAAGTGAAGTTCGGTGTGAAAGGTGGCGTTAACGTCACAAGCATGTCGTTCAACAACAGCGTGTTTGACGCAAGCAACCGCACAGGTTTCTTCATTGGCCCCACCGTTAAGATACAGCTGCCTCTTGTGGGTCTCGGCATCGATGCTTCTGCCCTCTACGACCAGCGTGAGGCAAAAGTGAAAGTTGCTGACAGCTACACAACAGACAAGACGCTGCGTTGCCAGGCAATCAACGTTCCAATCAACCTCCGTTACGGTTGGGGACTGAGCAGCCTTGCCAACGTGTTTCTTTTCGCAGGTCCCCAGTTCGGCTTCAACGTCGGCAAGAAGAACCAGGACCTGACAGAGAACACGTCATGGAGCGTTAAAAACTCTAATTTCAGCGTCAACGTAGGTGCCGGCTTCACCGTTCTCTCACACCTTCAGATCTCTGCCAACTACAACATTGTGTGCGGCAAGACCTCAGATGCCAGTCTTCAGAACGTAGGTGAGCAGATCGTCAACAAGGAGGCACGCAGCCGCGCCAACGCTTGGCAGATTGCTCTCGCCTACTAT
>ULQK01091839.1_pt1 | contig 9978 bp, 8 predicted proteins | sample 1954371 | NCBI WGS metagenome assembly ULQK01 (sample SAMEA4835652, study PRJEB28245) | human gut metagenome | biome: gut microbiome; material: fecal sample | place: Denmark | collected 2008 | reverse complement strand
TCTGCTTTTTGCGCAGGGTTGTCAATGTGGAACCCCCGCGTGGGCGGGGAAAAGATTCTGGAACCGTCCATGGGTGTGGGCAACTTCGGATCACCCCCGCGTGGGCGGGGAAAAGCCCCGGACGAAACCAAGAAAGCGATGGTGGAGGGGATCACCCCCGCATGGGCGGGGAAAAGTCTGGCCACGCTGGCAGAAAGGGGAAATTAAAAGGATCACCCCCGCGTAGGCGGGGAAAAGGGGGCCCGCAGGGGCCCGGCCTTGGGCCGCACAGGATCACCCCCGCGTGGGCGGGGAAAAGGGGGCCCGCAGGGGCCCGGCCTTGGGCCGCACAGGATCACCCCCGCGTGGGCGGGGAAAAGCCGTGAAATTCCGCTGCACCTGCGGGCTGCAAAGGATCACCCCCGCATGGGCGGGGAAAAGCCGATCTGCAGGTCTGTGGGCTGCCCGGCATCGGGATCACCCCCGCATGGGCGGGGAAAAGTTTTGCCGTGTCCGGCTCTGCCCTATGTGTCAAGGATCACCCCCGCGTGGGCGGGGAAAAGTCGTAGTATCTTGGAATTTGTGCTTGCTTCCCAGGATCACCCCCACACATGCGGGGAAAAGACTTTCATAGGTCTGGTTCTCAAACATCAGATAGGATCACCCCCGCATGGGCGGGGAAAAGTTCGTCAGGTCGGGGGCTTCGATGGGGTTGCCGGGATCACCCCCACACGGGCGGGGAAAAGGGCACGCTGCCCTTGCTGGTGTGCTGGTGGGCAGGATCACCCCCGCGTAGGCGGGGAAAAGAGGGAGTGGAGACCAACGAGGCGGGAGAAATCGGGATCATCCCCGCGTGGGCGGGGAAAAGACCCGCACCCAGATGTACAGGGCATAGTAAGGGGGATCACCCCCGCATGGGCGGGGAAAAGACCCGGGGTAAAGGGGGCGCTGCCCCCCTTTAGGATCACCCCCGCATGGGCGGGGAAAAGTTGTAGGCCATAGCGGCGTTTTGCTCGATGTGGGGATCACCCCCGCGTGGGCGGGGAAAAGCCCGGCATCTCAGCCATGGTCTCCTCCCCTGTGGATAATGGTCATCAGGCCAAGGCCATAGGCCTTGCCCCGGCCAACGCCCTCGCACAGCAGGGCCTTGAAGGCCTCCGGGTCCGTCACCTGCAGAATGCCCTCGTAGGTCACAGCCAGCAGGGTAACAGGCCGGGTGCCGTTTTTCTTGAAGTGATAGGTCTGCTTCCGGGTCACTGCGAACGACCCCTCCGAGACGGCAAAGCCGTGCTTTGCGGCCTGCGCCCACAGCCATTCCTCCTGCTCCACCTCGAGATAGCAGGGTTTCAGGGTTCCCCGGGCCGTATGGTCGGCAGAGTCTTTTTTGCTGCGGGTGGGGTTGGCAGTCAGGCGGAACTGCCAGCAGCTGCCCGCTGTCACCCGTTCCAGCAGCGGGTCATAGGGCCGGGTCTCCGGGGGCGCACCGGTGCCGAACTGCGCACACAGGGCGGTCAGGTCCGGCCGTTCCTCACTGAGCAGGAGCAGGTACAGTTTTTCTCCCAGCTGATCCAGCCGCCACAGCCTGCGGCGGCGCGCACCGGGAAAAGCGTTTTCCACCGCACCATGGAATTTCTGGGGCGAGATCAGCGCCACCATGGTCTCACGGCGGGTCGGGTCAAGTTCTGCGCGGGATAGATACATGATTCCTCACCTCAATTCTGCCATTGCGTCATGTTCGGTCGCGCCGGGCATTTCCGGCGGGTTTGTGTTCCACTCCCGCACCGGGCGGAAGCCGTACTGCCGGTGGATGGGACTGAACGACACCGCCAGATCACGCCGGGGCACGGCAGCAGCATCCGCCGGGTCCGTGTCTGCCACGATGCGCAAGGGGGCCCCATTCCTCTGTTTCACCAGCAGCGGTTCGGCCCGCAGGGTATCCAGCAGTTTCCCGGCCCGGATGCCAAGGCAGAGCGGCAGGGTGGGCGGGCAGGAACGCCGCCCCAGATACAGCGGGTAGACCGGATGTTTCAGGGCCGTTTCCAGCTCCTGTAACAGGGCGGTGTCCTCGCTTTCCAGCCCCACCAGAAAGACCGCATCCTGCAGGTAATGGCGGTAGGTCACATAGGGAGCCTTGCCTTTTTTCCGATCCTCTTCCCGGTTGGCTGTGTGGAAATCCACCAGCAGGCTGCCCTCCCGGTCAGCACGGACGGCAAAGTGCAGGCCGTTCAGCCGGGCAAGGCCTGCGGCATCGTCCCGGCGCAGGCCCAGAGCCGCCGCCAACAGGCCAATGATACCGCTTTTTGTGGGTTCCCGGTTCGTTTTGCGGGTCTCAAATTTGGAATCCGCACCCCACGATTGCAGGGGCGCAGCCAGCCGAAGCAACAGCGTTGCCATGGTCACACCTCATTTCCGGGCAGCTTCTCCTTTACGGCACGTTCCAGCGCGGTGAGCATCTGGTTCAGGGGCATGGCCGGGGCCAGCTCGTCCAGCCCGATGCCCACAGCAAAGCTCTGGGCCGGGGCATCCGCATAGCAGGCATACACCTGCTGCGCGTATTGCTTCAACGCCGTCTTGGAGGGTTCCGCATAGCCCTCGGGGCTCTTGCGCACCGGCTTTTCAAAGGCACCGCAGAGGTTCACAGGCTGATCCTCCCGCAGGGTGACATAGACAGCATCCGGCAGGGTACGGTTGGCAAAGCTGTTCTGCTTTCCGGTGGGCATGGAGCGGATGAAGGCTTCGCCGAACACCCGGACAGCCTGGGCTGCCTTTTCAGCCCCAAGCAGGTGCGTCAGTTCCACCATGTTGACGGTGGCATAGCGATACAGGGTGGAAGAGTTGTACTCCACCGTGCCCAGATGGCCCGCGCCTGCCGAATCCTCCGGGGCACAGTCATCCACGGCGGTGAAGTAATCAAACTCGTTCTGCACGGCATGGGTGGAGATGCTGTGGGCCACCTGAGCGGCGGCATCGTAATTCAGGGAAGGATCGCTGGCGACCATCCGGCCAAACAGAGCCATATCCACCGAAGGGTTCTCCTTCAGGGCCTTTTTGTAGTCATCCTTCTCCTCGCAGTCCTCGGCGGCCAGCCGGGCCAGCGCCCGGGCCTGGGCCGTGCTCAAAAAGAGCAGGGCGGCGTTGTTGTCATCTTTCAGCTTGATGCCTGCATTTTCCAGTGCCTTTTTTGCATTCTTTTTCAGTCTGGCATTGTCCAGTTCAGGAGCCAGTGCGGCCAGTTCCCCGGCCACAAGGTCAGTTGCTTTCAGGGTACGTTTTCCGGTCTCGACCATGTCGGCCATTTCTTCGGCAAACATTTTGCGGATCGCGTGCTTCCACGCCTGAGAGGATACCCGGGCGCGGGTGGCACCGCCATAGACAGCCGTCTTGGGGCTGCCGGTATCGTCGCGGTTCACACAGCTGGGCGGCACCGTTTGCAGCACATGAAAATCAACATACAGACGCTTGGTATCCATTTCAATTCTCCTTTTCTTCGGTTTCAGGTGTGTCGGCATTCATCTGGTAGAGGTCCCGGCCCCACTGCAGGCGGACATTGGCTGCCTGATCCGGGAGCTGGAACCGGTACAGCTCCACAGCCAGCCGGGGGTAATCCAGTTTCAGCTTCGGTTCATTTCCCCGGAACAGCTGCACCATCCCCCGGAGGTAGTGGGAGACCTCGGGCATGGAATCCGCTGTAGCCAGTGCGTTGAACCGGCGCAGGACGCTGCTCTCAGTCCAGTCCTGCGCGGCAGCTGCGGAATTCTGGGCCAGCAGGCGCACCGCCCTGCCCAGCGTGCAGCCCTTTTCATTCATGGAAACATTCTCTTCTCCCTGCTGGTGCAGGGCGTAAAGAGTCAGGGCAAGGTAGACCGCCCACTCGGCTTCCGATGGCTCCCGGCACTCTCCTGCCACCGTTTCCCTGCCCCAGAGCTCTTTGGGCAGTTCCTGCAGGAAGCTGCCCCACAGCGCCGGCAGGTCGCCGGGCTGATGCCCAACGCCCCGGCGCAGCTCTGCCAGCCGGGCACGCCGCTGGGGTTTGGGCAGGCTCCACAGCCTGCTCAGCTGTCCGGCCACATAATCATGGATCGCATCCGTTATCATGCTGTTCCTCCTTCTTTCTTCGGGTAGAGCTTCCGCAGATCGTACAGGAAGCTATTGTAGGCCTTGGGGGCCGTATACAGAACGGTTTTCTTTTCGTCCTTTTTACCGCCTGTTTTCACCTCAACCCTATGGCCCACAAAGGCGGCATTCCCGGCCCGCTCCACCATCTGGCGGCCCAGCTCTGCGGCCAGTTTGCGGGCTTTCTCCTGCCATTCATCGGCTTTTTCGTCCAGCTTGTCCGTTTCGGGGTCAATGCTCTGCAGCCAAAGCCGGAACGGCTGGTCGATGGTAAAGTAGAACTGGGTGCGGGCGGATTCCGCGGTCGTATCGTTCTTATCTCCCGCCGCAAGGGAGAGCTCCCACGCAAGGCGGCCGACAGATTGCGCGGCCCGCTCGCAGCGCCCGATCTCATCCCGGATGGGCACTGTCCAGCGCCGTCCCAGTTCTCCCAGCAACGCGGCCTGAAAGGTCAGGCTGTCGCTGAAGGAATCGTTCACAAAGAAATCCTTATCTCCGTACTTCATGCCGCTGATGGCAAAGCGGATCAGCCGCTTGCGTTCCAGCGGACAGTCCGGGTCATTTTGAAGCATTTCCACCCAGCGGACAACGCCGGGCCTGCGGACGCTTTCCCCTTCCTCACAGAACACTGCCGGAAACTCCCGCCAGAACTGCTTTGCCGGGTCGTGACGGCTGGGCACAAAGGTGACCTGCCCGGTCTTTTTGCTCTTTTTGGCATCCGGGTCACGCCAGACGGTCATTTGTTCTGCAAATGCATTCTCTCTTGCGAAGAAATCGCCGCCCAGCAGGGTAAAGCCGGTCACGGTCTCCCCTTCCCGGTTGAGCAGAAGCCGCCGGGATTGCAGGGTCAGCAGCTGCGCAGGATTGTCCGGCAGGGCGATTTCTGTGCGCTCTGCACTGTGGGGCTCGTCCAGCTCCCAGCAGGGCTGATTTTCCCCCCACAGCTTCACGCCATCCTGCAGCAGGGTCAGGTTCAGCATCAAAGTCTCAAAGAGATTGTTGCCCTGCGCCTGAATGTACCCCAGCTTTCCCAGCCAGCCAGCGCCCACCGAGGGCAGATCCTTGCCCTTGGGCTTTGCAGAGGTGTCATCGTAGCCATTCACACTCAGCAGCCAGCGGGCCGCCTGGGCATAAGTCAATCCCTCTTTTCCTTCGCCCGCATAGGATGAGAACAGCCGCAGCTTGTTGCTGCTCTCAGAAAGTTCCCCGTTCAGCTTGGAAGCGGTGTATTCTGTGCCGATCTTCGCTTCCGGCACCTGCCAGAAGGGGCGTTCCGGGTGGAAAAGCCAGAAGCGGTCTCGCCACTGCTCCAGATAGGCCCGGATGGGCGCTTCCGGAAAATGCCCCAGCCGGTACAGCTCCTCCCAGCGGATCAGGGCATCGTCCGTTTCCTCAAAGGGGGCTGGAGTACCGTTTTCATCCACCCGGGAAAACACCGTGTGCAGAACCGCCAGCAGCAACCGCAGCATGGCGGCATCTTGGGTGGGCAGTTCTCCGGCCAGGTCACGGTATTCGTGGGCGTGCAGCAGGGCATCCGGCAGAGAGACTTCCTGCACGGTATAGTCCTGCCCGCGCACCCGCACCCAGCGTTCCTCCAGCAAATTATACTCAATTTGCTTCATTCTCTTCCTCCTTCCGGTAGGTCAGACCGTTTTCACGGTCGTATTGCAGCACCTGCCCGGCAAGCTGTGCGGTCAGGTGGTCATCCAGCAGTAAGATCAGTTCTCCCCGCAGCAGCGGTGACTGCTGCCACAGCCCGAACACTTCCCGGTTCCGGGCTTCCAGTGCGTCGATGGTCTGTTCCACCGACCACCGTTTGCTGAAATATCCGGGCAGGCGCAGCTTCTGCCGTGCAATTTGAAGCGCCATCTCCGGCTGAGGCGGCTCGTCCGTGGGCACACAGGCACCGGGATGCCCCGTTTCATCGGGCAGGAAGCGGACATTTCCCGCCGCATCCCGCATCAGCACCAGCACGTCAATGGAAGGGTCGCCGTCACGCACCGCCGCGCGGGCCCCATTGTCACTGACCGCACCCACATCATCCATCCAATTATTCAGCGTATTCAGGGAAGGGCGCTTTCTGTGCTCTTCTGGCGGCAGGATGGTAAAATTCTTCGCCTTGCCCATTTTGATTTGCTGAGCCTTTTCGTACTCTGCCCGGGCCGCAGTGCTCTGCGGGCTGGCGGGCAGAGGGTCGGGCTCCCAGCCATAGACATCCTGCACCAGCGGGGCGATATCATGGGGCAGGGTGATGGCGGCAGGCAGGAACTTGCGGGTACGCCAGAGCAGCCATTCCCCGTAAACAGCCTTGCTGCCCTCGTCGAACTCATCCGTCCCAGTGTCCAGCACGGCACAGCGGGCCTGCGCCACCGGCCGGGGACGAGCCCGCCCCTCGTGGCGGTGCATCCGTCCGATGCGCTGTAAAAGCAGATCCATGGGGCAGAGCTCTGTGACCAGAAAATCCAGGTCGATGTCGAGGGACTGTTCAAGCACCTGCGTGCCCACCACAATGAGCTTATCCCGCTGTTCCGGGGTGGAGTGCTTTCCGATGCGCTTCATCAGCGCCTCTTCTTTGGCGGCACGGTCGGGCATAAGGAACTGAGCGTGGAATACCACCACCTCAAACTCCGGCAGTTCTGCCCGCAGACGGGCCGCAATGGCCTGCGCCTTTTTCACGGTATTGACGATCACGCCCGCACAGCCGCCCTCCTGCAAGGCACTGCGCAGAGTGTCGGTCAGCTGTTCCTCGGTCAGCGGGAATGTCTCCACTCTGCGTGGCTCGGTTTCCAGTGGGATAGTCGTCTGCTCCACCCGTTTGCCGTCCGTCCAGGTCAGCAGCGGATAGCCCCGGCAGGTCTGCCATAAGCCGTCCGGAGCAGTTCTTCCATTCAGGTAGGCCCTGACCAGCTCGACCCGGCGTTTGGCGGGCAGGGTAGCTGAAAGCAGGATCACCGGCACTTTGTACCGGCCCAGCCAGGTCAGCGCCCGGTCAAGATAGCAGTTCATGTAAGCGTCATAGGCGTGGCACTCGTCAATGACCACCACCTTGCCCGCAAGGCCAAGGTGGCGCAGCATCACATGTTTTTGCTGTAATGCCGCCATCAGCAGCTGATCCACCGTGCCGATGACAAAATCAGCCAGCAGTCCCTGCTTATTGCCGCGGAACCACTGATGCACCATCACCCGGCTCTCCGGGTCAGCATCGGGGTCCGCTTCCAGATCTTCCTCCACCCGCACCGTGTCCTGCTGCAATCGGAGGTAGGCCTCGTTCAGTTCGGCCATGCCGTGGGCCAGCTTGATGGAGTGCTCCAACCCATCCGGCTGCTTTTCGGCCCATGCCAGCAGCCGCCCAAAGATGCCGTTGGCGGTGGCCTGAGTGGGCAGACCAAAGAAGATTCCACCCTCACCGCCGTGCTTGGCTAAAATCTCTGCCGCGCCCAGCGCGGCTTCCGTCTTGCCCACGCCCATCTGTGCTTCCAGAATAAAGATACCCGGTTCCTGCGTGCAGCTGACAGCTTCCAGCATGGCCCGCTGGACTTCGTTGGGCGGGAAGCCGAAGCGTTCCGCAAACGCCCCCGGTTCCGTCACATCCGACTGCACCTCCCACGGAGAGGTCAGGTCCAGCGCTTCCCACGCCCGATCGACACGGGCGGGATACAGGGTATCGCTGCCCACCTCTTCCACAGGGATGAGCGGAAAATACCGGGTATTGCTGGCGACCCAGTCCGCCATGATGAGCAGGCCGGTCAGCAGGATCTCAGCCGGGATGGTCAGCTGCGGCAGCTCGTCCACGCTGGAAAAGCCGCTTTCCTGCAAGGCGTAGTCAAACAGTTCCCGCCAGCAGCTCTCCCAGAATTCCTGTTCCCCCTCGGGCCAATAGTTGGATTCCCAGCAGCCTTCTTCCTCATCGCCTAGCTGGTCAAGTACGTCCTTCCCGGTTTGTGGCTTGCCGTGGTGTGCTCCTGCTACCGATGCAAGCCCATTGGGGCATTCCAGCCACCGCAAGATGGCCTCACTCGCCAGCGCGTGAAGCGAGTGCCCTCGGTTTTGCGCCCGGTACCGGAGCGTTGTGTATTTTTCCAGACGCTGTCTGGGCTCCGGTAGTTGTGCCATGATAGGGCCCTGGAAATTTGCGGAAGTCTTTCCAAGATCATGGACCCACCCCAAAAAGCAGGCGGTCTGTGTCAGCAGGTCCTCGTCCAGCTCGATATGCTGACGGACGCTTTCCGGCAGCACCTCTGCACCAGATATACCATAATACCCGCCGTATCCCTCAGGTGCATCCAGAGCGGCAGCCAGTAGGCACTGTTCGCCGGGTCTGTTTTGCCTGCAAACAACCGTACCTCGTAAGAAAGCGTTCGTCGTCTCATCCTGTTCCACCTCCACTGCAGTCAGGAAAATCGCTTTTTCCGCATCATCGGTGTTTCTCTGAGGATAGAATAGCACGCAAAAAGTCCTATAAAGCGGATGTTTACTGCTTTTTTCATGGTTTTTTCATTTTTTTTTTTTGATGTCTGCCGTTTTCCGGCTATTACCCCCGCAAGGCGGGGAAAGTGTTGCTCCCTATCAAGCATTCGGAGCACATCCGCTGATGCAGATCACAGAGACATTACATATCATGCATTGTTCTAAATCTCTGTACACCAATATTACACCTTTTTTCCCAACTCTACAAGCGGATCCTTCCGATTCAGCAAATGATACAAAAACCGCCCCGATTTCCTGTTACGGAAACCGGGGCGGTTCACTTGCATTATTTGTGCTTTCTCAAGCGCTCACGCAATTACTTGCGGAGATTCTTGATCGCAGCCTGGGCGGGTGCCAAAATTACAGAACGTTCGCAACAGTGATATGCCGTTTCTTTAACACGCTGTATCACCAAAGAACGGCTTCACTGTACTAAGAGAAACTCCGTTACGCTTTGCTTTTTCCCGTTCATAAGTCACACGGGTAACTTCCTCAATAAAAGCTCGGACTTCCGGCGTTGCTGTTGACCATGTGACATTAAAGCGTCTGCAAATTTGATAAAATGTGCGATAAAATGTCTCTCGCTCTGCATCACGCTGAAAATATTCTTTTGCACTCATCAAACACACCTCATTTCAAGTAAGTTACAAAGATGTTCATTGCCGCCTCACCAGAAAGTTCATAACGCGGTGCTCCGCCAAAACTCGGCAATGGACAAGCTCCATAGTCCCGGACATAATGCTCTGCCAGCTCCGGAACCTTTGCCTCGAACGTGACCGTCCCGCCGCATTCATGGTCAATCGACAGCTTGATTCCGTACGCAATCAACACTCGGCCAATGCCCTGATACTTTTTAGAATGCCCGACAATTGTCGGATTGCTTTCCGGCTGACTCTCAATGTAGGTAATATGAACCATCACGTCATTTTCCAATATTTCGTATGCAGCCAGCGCAACCAATTCGCCATTACTCGTCTTTAAGGCATACTTTTCAAAGGCATCATCCTGAATATAATCTGACAACCAGCTTGTTTGCCACACAGGTTCTTTTTCCGTCTGTACCGCATCAGACTTTTTCATGCGCACGATTTTCACACTGATATTCTGACTGCCGTCTGTTTTTATAATAAATGGTACAAACTTTGCCATACAGACCTCTTTTCCTAAATAAAGCATTTTACAGTTTTATTATACTCAGTCGCTCTTAAATTTTCAACCAGTCACCGCCTCCGCTTCTTTTCAAATCTTTTTGTGTAAATATGTAAAATAAATATAATCCACGATATAAAAACCGCCCCGATCTCCTGTTACGGAAACCGGGGCGGTTCGATTGCGTTACTTGTGCTTTTTCAAGCGCTCATGCAAAACCTTGCGGGGATTCTTGATCGCAGCCTGAGCGGGTGCCAAAATTACAGAGCG
>ULQK01046445.1_pt1 | contig 10009 bp, 7 predicted proteins | sample 1954371 | NCBI WGS metagenome assembly ULQK01 (sample SAMEA4835652, study PRJEB28245) | human gut metagenome | biome: gut microbiome; material: fecal sample | place: Denmark | collected 2008 | reverse complement strand
GGTCAGAGAATACGGATCACTTCAGGAGTTGACGGAAACAGAGCTTGAAAATTTAACCTTTGAAGATTTGATTGATGTCAGCGATAGAGCACTTGAGGAATATAGGCAAGAGCATAGCAATAAGCTCCCGCAGCTTGTGGAAGCACCTAAGCCGAAAAAGACGGTTCCCTCATATAGCTTTCATCCCGAGATACCCGACAGCGAGAAGCACGACTACCACATTACCGATAAAGATATCGGTATGGGCGGAGCAAAAGAAAAGTACCGAAAGAATATAACTGCAATTAACCTCTTGCATAAGCTTGAGTCTGAAAACCGTCTTGCTACACCCGAGGAGCAGGAGATACTTGCACAATATTCGGGGTGGGGTGGACTTTCCGATGCTTTTGATGAGTCAAGAGATAATTGGCAGTCAGAGTTTACCGAACTTCGCACCACACTTTCACCCGAAGAATATGAAGCCGCCAGGGAATCCACCTTGACGGCTTTTTATACGCCTCCCGTTGTGATCCAAGCGATGTATCAGGCACTTGGAAATATGGGCTTTGCGCAGGGCAATATCCTTGAGCCTTCTTGTGGCGTCGGTAATTTCATCGGAAACCTACCCGAGAGAATGAAGGGAAGCAAGGTATATGGCGTAGAGCTTGACAGCATTTCGGGCAGGATCGCACGGCAGCTTTATCAGAAGCAGAACATCTCGATCTGCGGATTTGAAGAAACAGTCTTTCCCGACAGTTTCTTTGATGTGGCAGTCGGCAACGTCCCCTTCGGACAGTTCAAGGTTACGGATAAGAAGTATGACAAGCATAACTTTCTTATCCACGATTATTTCTTAGCCAAAGCCATTGACAAGGTTCGTCCGGGTGGTGTTATTGCTTTCATTACGAGCAAGGGAACGCTCGACAAGGAAAACCCATCGGTAAGGAAATATATCGCACAGAGAGCAGACCTGATCGGTGCTATTCGACTGCCCGACAACGCATTCAAGGGCGCGGGTACAGAGGTCGTATCCGATATTATCTTCTTACAAAAGCGTGACCGTATCCTCGACGTTGAACCCGATTGGGTGCATCTCGGCAAGGACGAGAACGGGATCACGATGAACCAATATTTCATCGACAATCCCGATATGATCCTCGGCGACGTCGTTATGCGCTCCGGTCCCTTCGGACAGGAGCCGACAGTCAGAGCCTATGAGGAACAAGACCTCGGAGAACTTCTTACAGAGGCAATCAGCAATATTCACGCCGAGATCAAAACGGTGGAGACGGACGAACTTGAAGAAGAAAACGGTAGTATCCCTGCCGATCCTACCGTCAAGAACTTCTCGTACACGCTTGTAGACGGCAAGGTATACTTTCGTCAGAACAGCGTAATGAACCCCGTAGAGACCTCTGTGACAGGCGAGAACCGCATCAAAGGCATGATAGCTCTGCGTGAGACTGTTCGCGCCTTGATTGACGCACAGCTTTCCGATGAGAGCGATGAGGTCGTAACCGCCTTGCAAGCCAAACTGAACGAACAGTATGACACCTTCACAAAGAAGTATGGGCTGATCAACTCCCGTGCCAATGAGACGGTGTTCAGCGATGACAGTTCCTATTTCCTTTTGTCCTCCCTTGAGGTGGTCAATGAGGATAAGGAGCTGATCCGTAAAGCGGATATGTTCGTAAAGCGCACGATCAAGCCTTATACCAAAATCGACAGGGTAGACACGGCAAGTGAAGCCTTAGCGGTATCGCTCTCCGAAAGAGCCGCCGTAGATATGGAGTTTATGTCGGAACTGACCGGAAAGAGCGAGGAAGAACTGTTTGCAGACCTGCACGGCGTTATCTTCCTAAATCCCAAAGAGAGTGTCCTTACAAGACAACCTAAGTATCTGACGGCGGATGAATATCTCTCCGGCAACGTCAGAGAGAAGCTTGCCGACGCAAGGAAAGCGAAGGAAGCGTTCGGAGAACAGTATGCCGAGAATATCGCGGCGCTTGAAGCGGTACAACCGCAAGACCTGACCGCAGCGGAGATCGGCGTGAAGCTCGGTTCTACCTGGGTACCCGATGAGGTAGTGCAGGAATTTGTTTTTCAGCTTCTTGACACGCCCAAGTGGGCACAGTGGAATATAGGAGTCAAATATATCCCGACCACAGCACAATGGATCGTGACAAACAAGAGCTATGACAGAGGAAACGTCAAGGCAAGCACCGTCTACGGTACGGGCAGGATCAACGCTTACAGCATTATTGAAGAAACACTTAACCTGAAGGACGTTCGCATCTTCGACTATGTTGAGGATGAGAACGGCAACAAGAAACCGGTTCTCAATAAGAAGGAAACCACCATAGCCCAGGGCAAACAGGAGCAGATCAAGCGAGCATTTGAAGAATGGATATGGAAGGATGCCACACGGCGAGAGAAGCTCTGTGCGCTGTATAACGAGCGTTTCAACAGCGTTCGTCCGCGAGAGTATGACGGAAGCCATATCAAGTATTACGGTATGAATCCCGAAATACACCTTCGTGACCATCAAACAAATGCAGTCGCGCGAATCCTTTACGGCGGTAATTCCTTGCTTGCTCATGTGGTGGGTGCAGGAAAGACCTACACGATGGTCGCGGCGGCGCAGGAGTCAAAGCGGCTTGGATTGTGTGCGAAATCCATGTTCGTTGTCCCGAACCACTTGGTAGAACAGTGGGCAAGCGAATACCTGCAACTGTATCCGAGCGCGAATATCCTTGTCACCACAAAGAAGGACTTTGAGACTAAAAACCGCAAGAAGTTCTGCGCGAGAATTGCGACAGGCGACTATGACGCCATCATCATCGGGCACAGCCAATTTGAGAAGATCCCAATGTCACTTGAAAGGCAGAAATACTTCCTGCAATCCGAGATCGACGAGCTGACTCATGCTATCGCAGACCTCAAGTACCAACGCGGCGAGCGTGTGACCATCAAGCAGCTTGAAAAGAGCAGAAAGCAGATACAAACGAGATTGGACAAGCTGAACGATCAATCCCGCAAGGATGATGTCGTCTGCTTTGAAGAGCTTGGTGTTGATAGATTGTTTGTCGATGAGGCGCATTTCTACAAAAATCTGTTCTCCTACACGAAGATGAGAAACGTCGCTGGTATCGCACAGACCGAAGCACAGAAGTCATCCGACCTCTATATGAAGTGTCGCTATTTAAGCGAACTGACGGGGAACAGAGGTGTCGTCTTTGCAACGGGTACGCCAATTTCAAACTCAATGGTGGAGCTTTATACGATGCAGAGATACCTTCAATACGATGAGTTAAAGGTGCGCGGGCTATCTTCCTTCGACGCCTGGGCATCTACCTTCGGGGAGACGGTAACTGCCATTGAGTTAAGTCCCACGGGCGATGGATACCGAGCAAAGACAAGGTTTGCGAAGTTCTTTAATATCCCCGAGCTGATGTCGATGTTCAAGCAGGTAGCCGACGTGCAAACGGCGGATATGCTGAACCTACCCGTTCCGAAAGCGAACTACCATGTCGTGAAAGTCCCTGCAACGGAGACGCAAAAGGCAATGGTACAGTCATTTGCAGAACGAGCCGAGAAGATCCACAACCGTATGGTGAACGCTTCTGTAGACAATATGTTATGCGTCACCAACGACGGACGAAAGGCAGCTCTTGACCAAAGATTGATGAACGCAACGCTTCCAGACGAAGAAGGAAGCAAGGTCAATACCTGCGTTCAGAACATCTATGACACTTGGGAGAGGACGGCAGACAAACGCGCCGCGCAGCTTGTGTTCTGCGACCTATCCACACCGAAAGGCGACGGGACATTCAATGTGTATGACGACATCCGAGACAAGCTTGTCGAGCGTGGTGTACCGAAAGAGGAAATTGCGTTCATTCACACAGCAGACACCGACGCCAAGAAGAAAGAGCTTTTCGCAAAGGTGCGTAGCGGACAAGTCCGTGTGCTTATAGGCTCTACCTTTAAGATGGGTGCCGGCACGAACGTGCAAACAAAGCTCGTAGCACTTCACGATCTTGACTGTCCGTGGCGACCGTCTGACCTTGAGCAACGAAGCGGTCGTATCATCAGACAAGGCAACGAGAACCCCGAAGTGGATATTTCCCGCTATGTTACCGAGGGCACTTTTGACGCATATATGTATCAGCTCCTTGAGAGTAAGCAGAAGTTCATCTCGCAGATCATGACGAGTAAATCGCCTGTGAGAAGCGCGGAGGATGTTGATGAAACGGCGCTTTCCTACGCCGAAATAAAGGCATTGGCAAGCGGCAATCCGAAGATCATGGAGAAGATGCAGCTTGATGCGGACGTGGCAAAACTGAAGCTTCAGAAGGCTTCACACCTGTCTCAGCGCTATATGCTTGAGGACAAGCTTATGAAGGACTTCCCGAGGGAGATCGCTGAAACGGAAGAACGGATCGCAGGATATGCGGCGGATATGGCTACTGCTTCGGAGCATACACAACCGAATGATAAAGGCTTCTCCCCAATGGTAATAGGCGATAAGACCTACTACGAAAAGGCAGATGCAGGCAAAGCTATCCTTGAAATATGCAAGAAGATCACAAGCCCCGACGCTCGACCGCTTGGCGAGTACCGAGGCTTTAAGACGGAGATCGGATTTGACGTGCTCTCCCGTGAGTTCTTTATTAACTTGCGAGGGAAACTCTGTCATACGGTGCAGCTTGGACAGGACGCAAACGGTATCATTACCCGTTTAGACAACGCGATAACGGCTCTTGAAACCAAGAAGCAGGTGTGCGAGGAGCGCTTGAGAAACCTCCATTTGCAGGTTGAAAACGCTAAAGCGGAGATCGCCGCGCCGTTCCCGGATGAGGCTGTTCTTGAGGAAAAATCCAAGAGACTTGACGTGCTGAACGCCGAACTTAATATGGATAAGAAAGAGAACGAGCTTGCCGACGACGCTCCCGAGCAGGAGAGCGAAGGTGAGAAAGAAAGCGGCGAACCCGAAGAACCGAAACGCCGTTCGGATAGGGATGAACGGTAAAAAGAAAGCAGGGGACTGTGGTTACAGTCTCCTGCCGGATACATAGCGATAGGTAGATAAATTGACTTTTATCGCGTTGCTTTCAAAGTATAGGTCGCTCCCCAATTATTCAAGACCTCGACCGATTTGAATCCTGCTTCCAATAAAGCCTCAGTTTCATGCTCTACGGTAAGTGGAGTATCATAATGATAAAATTCGCTATCGGTGATACCTTGTTCTGATTTCAATGCAAGAAAGTTACGGCGGTGCATTTCTTCCTCTTCATCAGACAAAGCAAAATAATCGGTCAGAATAAAATATCCACCTTCTTTTAGCGCCTGATATAGTCTAATATATAAATGAATCTTTTCATCTTTTGTAAAATGATGCAGGCTTTCAACTGATACCGCACTATCAAACAAATTTACACCGAGCGGCACATCAAAATATGAGCCAATGACCAACGAGATATTCTTATCGACAAATTTCTTTTTAAGAGCAGAAAGCATACCCTGTGATAAGTCTATTCCCGTGACTTTGGCAGATGGATTCAGTGAATAGTATTCTTCAAGTTCCAACCCTGTTCCGCAACCCAAATCAAGAAGATGGCAGTTTTCAACAGTGGGTAGTTGCTTTGCGGTAAACGGATAAAACTTGTCTGCTGATTCAATATCGTTCAACATATGTTTATCATAGCCGTCTAATCTGTTTTCAAAAAAATCACTCATTTTTTCGAGCATATTGCGTTCTCCAAATTCTGATATGTCAATCCTTTTCAGTTGTTCCAAACCCCATTTTCTCGGTCAGATCGTTGGCACTCTTATCGTACTGTGCCTGCGAAATAGCGCCTTTTTCGAGAAAGGTTTTCAGCAGCTCCATTTGCTTGTGATACAGTTCTTCGTTTGTATGTGTAGGCTCCGCCTGAGCCGAGTTGAGATCTGTGTTCATAGTACGCCCTCACTTTATAACATTCATAATTATAGCATAAAAGGGCGCTTTTTTCAATATATCCGCTTCAAATAATTACATAGCTCTGTCGTTTCGGTGCACAGGAACGGTAGGGCTATATTTATTTTTCAGGAGGTGTTTTCAAAATGAAAATCACAAAGAAAATCGTATTCAAATGGAAGGAGGCAAACGCAGATGGCAGAAACAAAGGCTAAGTATGAAGGCGAGAATATCGACTTCGCAGACTATTCCTCCGCAGAGAACGAAGGAGAGTTTAAGGGTAAGCTCGTCGGCAGATTTTGGGGCAGAAAGGGCAATCTTGTGCTTTTCTTCGATATGGAAAACACAAGTAAGATCGTTGCAAGTGCCTGGAAAGAGAGCGACTATCTCGGATTCAAGGACGCAGAGATCGGCAAGACCTTTACTCTGAAATTCGTCAGATCTTCAAAGAGCGACAGAGTCTATCTCAGGGAAGCAAAGCAGGTGTAAGGTGATGCCTATGTATGTAACGCCGGAAGAGATAGCAAAAGCAAGAGAGATCGACGCCTTTTCCTATCTGCAAGCCTATGACCCCGGTGAGCTTGTGAAGTGCGGTCACAATGAGTATTGTACCAGGACGCACGACTCGCTGAAGCTCTCACGCGGCAAATGGTTTTGGTGGTCGCAAGGCTTCGGTGGCGTATCTGCGCTGGACTATCTTGTCAAGGTCGAGGGCGTGGATTTTGTGAAGGCGGTCAAACAGTTATGCGGACAGGTGTCGATCACGGTATCTGTTTCGTCTTCCGGGGCGAAAGCGGAACCGCGTGTGCTGCGCCTGCCACCGTACAACTATGAGTGTAAGACGGTGCGAGAGTATCTGCGCCGAAGATGTGTTGACGATGATGTCATCAGCTTCTTCATTGACAGAAAAATGATCGGCGAGGACAACGAGAATGGCTATGCCTTGTTTTTTGGAAACGATGAAAAGGGCAGACACAGGCAATGCTCGACACGCGCTACCGATGGGAGTATCAATAAAAGGGACGTCTCGGGAAGTGACAGAAAATACTCTTTCTGCCTTGCTTCGGACTACAAGAGTGAAACGCTTCGGGTGTTTGAAAGCGCCATTGATATGATGTCGTTTGCAACGCTGATGAAGGGCGCGGGAAACGAATGGAAACACGAAAACCTGCTATCCTTATCCGGCGTATATATGCCGGCAAAGAATCTGACGGATAGCAAAGTACCCGTGGCGCTTCAACGTTTTCTTGACGAACATTCGCACATCAGACGAATACTTCTGCACCTTGACAGCGACCGCGCGGGTAGTATGGGAGCGCAAGGACTGATCGCCGTACTTGGAGATAAGTACGATATGAAGTACCTGCCACCGAGCATGGGCAAGGATTGGAACGATTATCTTTGCCTCAAAGAGAAAGACAAAGAATTACAAAAGAACAGGAGTGAAAGAGCATGAAGATCAAGATTTATCAGATCGACGTTGACCGTGACGACGATGACGTTGCCTTTGCTTCGCTTGATGAAACTATCATGCGGCAAGGCGAGAGCAGGATCAACAGCGAGATCTATGACAAGGTTTTCGATGGAGACGTCGATTGCGAGACGCTTGAGGATGTATACACCAAATTCAATATCGACCTTCCCACAGGGTACAGAGGAAGATCACTTTCTAAGTCGGATATTGTCGAGGTGGAGAACAAAAACGGTATCGAACGCAGCTTTTGGTTCTGTGATTCCTTCGGCTTTGCCGAGGTCGGATTTGAACCGGAGCTGACGCAGGATGCCATCAAAGGGACGATGATCTCGGTTCTTCTTGTTGAACCCGGGAAGTATCCGAGAATGGTGGAGATCGACCGAGGACTTGAATCCTTGCAGGAACAAGTCGAAGGTGACATCGAGCAGTATTCACCGTTTTACGATGAGGTGAGTATCATCTGCAATGAAGAGGGTAAGATGCGAGGAATGACGCTCAACAGAGCGATCTACGATGAAGATTCTCATCAGATGGTTGACATTATCGCGGGTAAATTCCTTGTGGTGTATGCGCCGAGTGGGAGCGAGCATTATCAAAGTTTGCCGCCTGAGCTGGCGGATAAATATGCAAAGAAGTTCAAACAGCCCGAAAGGTTTTTCAAGATGAATGGCGAAATTATCGCCGTTCCATTTGATCCGAAGAAATCAAGAGACGACAGATAAGGAGGAATATGTAATGAAGAAATTCAGAGTCACAGTAACCGAAACACTGAAAAGATTCGTCGAGGTCGAAGCCGAGAACGAAGATGAAGCCGCCGAGAAGGTGGACTTTATGTATGACAATGAGGACATTGTTCTGACGGCGGACGACTATTATCAGACGTGCATTACCGTGGACGAAATGCCCGAGCAGGTGCAAGAAACCGCGCGTAGGCGCAACGGATCGGCACGATGAAAGGAAATTAGTTCAGCAGGGGTTTCGTGTCCACAAGTCTTAACGAGCACTGAATTTGGGTGACCAAATTCGGGAACTCGTTAGGGCGACCCTAAAACCCCTGCTGAATGATTGGAGAAGAAGATGAGTAGAAAGAGAAACAACAGAGTATATTTTCATCTTACAGATACCGAACTTGAAAAGCTTAATGACATCATGAGCAGAATGCCGTATACACGAGAGGAATATATCCGCCAATGTGTGTTCGGAAAGGATGTCTATGAATCTCCTCCAGCCGAATACAAGGAGATCGTCAGAGAACTCCGTGTGATCGGAAGCAATGTTCATCAGCTTCTTTTGAAGGCGATACAAACGAAATTCGTCGATGAATTGATGATACAAGATGTTTATGACGCAGTTATCGACATGGACGAAAAGTTTGAGAGAGCCTTTGCCGTGAAGCGTAAGAAAAAGAGGGTGAGTGAATGGCGGTAACAAGTATTTGGGATGTAAAGGGAAGCGTGGCTACGGTAACAAAGTATGTAGCCAATCCCAATAAGACTGCCAACACAGACTACAAAGAGGTGGCGAGCTTCCATCGTGTCGTCAACTCGGTAGGTACTGTCATTGAGTATACCGCTGACCAAATGAAAACAGAGAAGCAACTATATTGTACGGGTGTCAACTGTTCGGATGATCCGAAGCTTGCGACAAAGCAGTTCGGTATGACAAAGGATGTTTACGGCAAACAAGGTGGCATCGTCTGTTATCACGGATACCAGTCTTTTAAGCGTGGTGAATGTACGCCGGAACAAGCGCACAAGATCGGAGTCGAACTTGCCAAAAGGTTATGGGGCGATAGATTTGAAGTGCTTGTGACAACGCATACAAACACCGGAACTTATCATAACCATTTTTGCCTTAACTCGGTTTCCTTTGCCGATGGCAAGAGGTACTATGACAACAAAGAGACTTATCAGCGCATGAGGGAAGTATCCGACGAACTCTGCCGAGAGTATGGATTGTCCGTCATCGAACATCCCGAATACAAACACACCTTCCGCCATGTAGGTGTCTACAACGGAGAGAAGAACAGTTCGTACAGTTATTCGGATATGTTCAGACAAGGTATCGACCTTGTGATCGCTTCCGTCCCAAGAGACTTTGACGAGTTTGTAGAGCTTATGCGAGCCAAAGGATTTGAGATGGAGAAGCGCGGGAGCAACTGGAGAGTGCGAACAGAGGGCGGCGTCAAGTGGCGAAGGATCAATTCGCTCGGCGACGGGTACACAGAGTATGATATTAAGGACAGGATATGGGATCAGAACACCTATCCCACCGATTACCAAAAGTACACGATCTACAAGCCGACTTGGTACGTTCCGAAAAGTTTGTATGCGCTCTTTAAGCATTACTGTAAGATACTGAGGGATTACCCAAAGGTCATACCGCAGAGTAAGGAAGCGAAGGCGGCTCTCAGAGAGGATAAGCTGAAGGTCGAAAGACTTTCAAGGGAGGCAGATATTCTCGGTCGGAACAATATCGAGACCTATGAGGAACTGCGCGCGCATTACGGAAAGATACACGACAGGTGCGAGGCACTTGAAAAAGAGCGCAAGCAGCTCCGTGTGGATAAGCGCCGTATGAACGAGGAAGAAGCCAAA
>ULQK01084237.1_pt1 | contig 10045 bp, 4 predicted proteins | sample 1954371 | NCBI WGS metagenome assembly ULQK01 (sample SAMEA4835652, study PRJEB28245) | human gut metagenome | biome: gut microbiome; material: fecal sample | place: Denmark | collected 2008 | reverse complement strand
TGCCAGCACGGTGGTTCCAAAGTGCCAAATTGGCACTTTGGAGATGTGCTTATATCAAATGCTAAATGAATTAACAAAAATCGAGGGAGACTGCTTATGAAATCAAATTTTGATTTTCTGAATCGATACTGGCCTGCATTGGCACAGATCGGCGCAACCGCAGAAACCTATGTCTATTCTGATCCCAATGCCTGTATCTATAAACTCGGAATGTTTGCCGAGCGCTTAGTGCAGGAGATCCTTGTCTTTGAGCACATTGCGGAGCCGGCTGTTGACAACACCCACGCAAATCGAATTCGCATTTTGAAGCGAGCCGGTTTATTGCCGCACGAAATTGACAACACGCTATATGTTCTTCGCAAGACAAGAAACTCGGCCGTACATACCGGTACGGACTCCGTGGACGAAGCAAAGACATTGCTATCCTTGACATACAATCTTGCTGTTTGGTTTATGGAAACCTATGGAGACTGGGGATATATTGCGCCTGAGTTCGTTATGCCGAGCGAGACCACGCACGAAGATTTGGAATCCGTTATTGCCGAGCAGGAAAGGAAAATCGAGGAATTGACGAAGCAACTGGCCGTGGTCAAGACCGCCGCTTCGGGCAAAACGCAGAAGGAGCGCGCAAAGCGGTCGGAATCTGTCTCCGCTATGATGAATTGGAATGAGGCGCAGACCAGATGCTTGATTGACGAGCAGCTTCGTCTTTCTGGTTGGGAAGCTGATACGCAGAACCTGCGCTACAGCAAAGGAACGCGTCCTGTAAAGGGGAGAAATATTGCCATCAGCGAATGGCCTACCAATTCGGCCTTTTACAAAAACGGGTATGCGGATTATGCATTCTTCGTTGGCGAGAAGCTCGTAGCATTGATGGATGCAAAAAAGATGTCGGAAGATGTGGCATCTACCATCGATGTGCAGGTAAAGGACTATGCTGCACATATTAAGCCGGAGGATATTCCACATACGGTTGGAAACTGGAATGGTTATCAGGTCCCCTTCCTCCTTGCTTCAAATGGCAGGGCATATTTAGAGCAGCTGCGGACGAAGTCCGGTATTTGGTTTTTGGATGTCCGGGAACAGGAAAATCAACCGTATCCTATTCGGAACTGGTTTAGCCCAAGTGACCTGATGGAAAAACTTGGTCAGAATACAGCGGCGGCCAATCAGGCGCTGGCTGCAGCAGATAATTCGTTTATGACAGATCCTAATGGGCTGAATCTGCGCGACTACCAGATTAAGGCCATTGATAAGGCAACGGAGGCAATCGTTGACGGCAAGAGAACGGCCTTGCTTGCAATGGCCACCGGAACGGGCAAAACTCGTACTGTTCTGGGACTTATCTACAAGATGCTGGAATCCAAGCGTTTCCACCGTATTCTTTTCCTTGTAGATCGAGTGTCCCTCGGTGAGCAGGCAATGGACACCTTCAAAGATGTCAAGCTGAAGGAACTGCTGACGCTGGACAAAATATATGAGATCAAAGCGATCGATGACAACATCATCAATCTGGAAACCAAGGTCAGCATTTCAACGGTGCAGGGGCTTTTGAAACGCACGATTCTGGCAGAAGAACCGGATTTGATGCCCGGTGCATTTGATTTGATTATTGTGGACGAAGCCCACCGAGGCTATATTCTTGACCGTGAAATGACGGAAGAAGAAATCCTCTACGATAATCAGGATGATTATATGAGCAAGTACAAGCAGGTTATCGAGTATTTCGATGCGGTGAAAGTTGCCTTGACTGCTACGCCCGCCCTGCACACGACCGAGATTTTCGGGGAGCCGGTCTATACCTACAGCTACCGTGAGGCGGTTATCGATGGCTGGCTGGTGGATCACGATCCTCCGTATCTGATTAATACGGATTTCATTGAAAATGACGCACAGTTCAAGAAGGGTGAAACCTTGGCGCAATATGACCCGAACACCAACGAACTTTTGAACGGTGCAGTTTTGGACGATGAAATGGATTTCGATGTGTCGGAGTTCAACCGCAAAATTGTTCTGCCGGATCATACCCACAAGGTGCTGGAAGAAGTTTCGACCTACTTGAATCCGGAAAGTGGAGAAAAGACGCTGATTTTCGCAGTAAATGATGCACACGCTGACCGTATTGTGGATACGCTCCGAGAGATTTACAAGCCCTATGGCATTTCCAATGATGCCATTATGAAAATCACGGGCAAAACTGCCGGCGGCAACAAAAAGAAGATTTTGCAGGTGATCAAGCAGTTCAAAAACAACCAGTACCCCAACATTGCCGTAACAGTCGACCTGCTGACTACCGGAATCGATGTGCCGGCAATTTGCAATTTGGTGTTTATGCGCAAGATCAACAGCCGGATCCTCTTTGAGCAGATGCTGGGACGCGCTACTCGCCTTTGCCCGGAAATCGGAAAGACGCACTTCAATATCTTCGATGCAGTTCGCGTGTACGAGGACTTGGATGACACTTCCAATATGAAGTCAGTCTCCGTCAGCAAATCAATGGCTGAATTGTTGGAGGATTTGTTCCGTCCGGGTGAGGTCAGCAAGCAGCCTGTCAAAGATCGCATTTTGGCAAGATTGCAGCGTAAGAGCAACAATCTGACCGATGAGCAAAAGTATGATGTATCCGAGCGTTTAGGCGGAGAAACAATTCGGGAATATGCGAAGGAATTGAAAAGCTGTACAGAGGAAGCTTTTGTGCGACGCTGCCGGGAGGATAAGGATTTCCTGCTTTGGTTTGACAACCTGAAGGGCAAAAAGCGCGGACATTACTATTCCGAAAAGGAAGATACTCTTTTGGAAACGACCCGCGGCTATGGTGACACGGAAAAACCGCAGGACTATCTGGACTCTTTTGTGGCCTATGTTAATGAGAACAAAGACCGTATCGAAGCGATCCGCATAGCCTGCACCCGCCCCAGCGATATGACTCGGGCGCAGCTTCGGGAGTTAAAGCTGGAACTGGATAAGGAGAATTTCACCGAGAGCAGCTTGAATGAAGCGGCCAGTGCGGTGAGCAATGAACGGATCGTGGCAGACATTATCGCCTTTGTTCGTCGGGCTGTACTTAAAACGCCGCTGGTGAACCACGATGACCGCGTGAAAATGGCCTTTTCTAAACTGATTTCGGCGCATCACTTTAACAAAATGCAGCTGGATCTGCTGGAAAAGATCAAGGTATATATGCTTCACGAGAGCATTCTCAATACCGAGACCTTTGAGGCGCCGGCGTTCAAGATGGATGGCGGTTTCGCACGCTTTAACAAGAAGTTTGGCGGGCAGCTTGCGGAGATCATCTGCGAGATCAACACTTATATTTACGAAGGAGCAGCTTAAATGAGCACGCAAGATATTGTACAGAAACTTTGGAACCTCTGCAATGTGCTGCGGGATGACGGTATTACTTATCACCAGTATGTGACAGAACTGACCTACATTCTGTTTTTGAAAATGGCCGATGAGACCGGTGCAGATAAGGATATTCCCGAAGCATATCGTTGGGGCTCTTTGACCAGCCGTTCCGGCATTGACCTGAAAAAGCACTACTATACGCTGCTCAGCAAGCTGGGCGAAGAATCCGTTGGCCGCGTGGCACAGATTTACGCCAACGCATCCTCCAGCATCGAGGAACCGAAAAACCTCGAAAAAATCATCACGGAGATCGATAAGCTGGACTGGTATGAGGCCAAAGAGGAAGGTCTGGGCGACCTATATGAAGGACTCTTAGAGAAGAACGCCAATGAGAAGAAGTCCGGTGCCGGTCAGTACTTCACCCCTCGTGTGCTGATCGATGTGATGACGGAGCTCATCAAACCCCAGCTGGGCGACAAGTGCTTTGACCCGGCCTGCGGTACTTTTGGCTTTATGATTGCAGCCAACCGCTATGTCAATGCGCATAACGATGTGTATGCACTCTCTGACCGTCAGGCAGATTTCCAGCAGAACAAAGCGTTCAACGGCGTGGAGCTGGTGCACGAAACCCATCGCTTGGCATTAATGAATGCCTATCTGCACAATATGAATGCCAATATCACATTGGGGGATTCTCTCGCACAAAGCGCCAAGGGATTGAAAGATTTTGATGTTATTCTGACCAATCCGCCCTTTGGCACGAAAAAGGGCGGTGAGCGTGCCACACGGGATGACATCTCTTTCCAGACCTCCAACAAGCAGCTGAACTTTTTGCAGGTGATCTATCGCAGCCTGAAGGCGGACGGCAAGGCCCGCTGCGCCGTGGTACTGCCGGATAATGTGTTGTTTGCCGCCGGAGACGGTGCCAGCGTGCGCCGGGAACTGATGAATTTCTGCAATTTGCATACCATTCTGCGCTTGCCTACCGGCATTTTCTATGCGCAGGGCGTCAAGACCAATGTGCTGTTCTTTACCCGCGGGACGACCGAGCAGGATAACACCACCGAGGTTGCATTCTACGATATGCGCACCAATATGGACAGCTTTGGTAAGACCCGGCAGCTGCGCAAGAGCGACTTTGATGAATTCGTGGCAGGATACGGAGACCCGTCCAAGCGCACGGGCGAGCGCTGGAGCAGATTCACTCGTGAGGAGATCGCCAAGAACCCGGACGATAGTCTTGACCTTGGCTTGATCCGCGACGACTCCATCGTGGATTATGACGATCTTCCTAACCCTGTAGAAAGCGGCGAGGAGGCGATTGCAAATTTAGAGGAAGCGGTCGATCTGCTGAAAAGTGTTGTGCGTGAGCTTCGTGCTCTGACGGAGGAAAAGTGATGGCAAGAGCAAAAAAAGAAGCCGCCCTCACGCCCGAAGAGCGTTTGCAGGCAGCCTTGGTGCCGGATTGGGAGTGGCCGTATAAGCTGCCAGAGAATTGGTGTTGGGTGTATGCACCACACATATTCGATATAGAATATGGAAAAGGTTTGCCAACAAAGCAGTTATCCGATACCGGATATCCTGTTTTTGGAGCGAATGGTCAGATTGGATTTTATTCTGAGTATATGTATAAAGAACCTCAGGCATTAATGAGCTGCCGAGGAGCTTATAGCGGTACTATGAACAAGTCACTACCATATTCGTATGTAACAAGCAATTCACTTATTATTTCAAGTCCACGCGGTCTGATGGGTGCGGACTGTATATACTATTTATTTTCGGCGCTTAATGTATCTGAATTAATTTCAGGAACTGCTCAACCCCAAGTAACAGTGCAGGCATTTGATGGATTTCCCATCCCATTGTCCCCTTTAGCCGAGCAGCAGCGCATTGTAGACCGCATTGAAAGTCTGTTTGCCAAGCTGGATGAGGCCAAGGAAAAGGCACAGGCCGTGGTGGATAGCTTCGAAACCCGTAAAGCTGCTATTCTGCATAAAGCCTTCACCGGTGAACTGACTGCGAAATGGCGGAGGACACACGGGGTGTCGCTTGATACTTGGAAAGAAGTAGCAGCGGATTCCCTCTTTGAATATGTAACGAGCGGTTCTCGTGGGTGGGCTAAGTATTACGATGAATCGGGTGCTGTATTCATTCGGATGGGCAACCTTGACCACGGGACGATCGAATTGGATTTCTCTGACATTCAGCATGTGAAACTTCCGAACAAGGCTGAAGGGCAGCGAAGTCGCATCCGTAAAAATGACATTCTCATTTCTATTACAGCCGATGTGGGAATGGTGGGATTGGTTCGCAATGATGATTTCGAGGGATATATAAACCAGCATATTGCATTGGCAAGACCCGTCATGAGTGAGAGTGCTGAATTTATTGCTTGGTATCTTGTATCTGATATTGGCTTGAAACAAATGCAGGAAAAGCAGCGAGGGGCTACAAAAGTTGGGCTCAGCTTGAATGACATTCGTGCATTACAATTAAAAATACCGCTTATCGAAGAACAGAACGAGATCTTGAAAGTCATTAAGATGTGGATAGGAAAAGAACAGCAGTCCCAAGAAGCCGCCGAAGCAGTCCTTGACCAGATTGATCTGATGAAAAAATCCATTCTCGCCCGTGCCTTTCGCGGTGAACTGGGTACAAATGACCCAAGCGAGGAGAGCGCGGTGGAATTGTTGAAGCAACTCATTTGATATAATTGGTGATAACGAGAACAGAAATGAGGGATGATAGTGCTGGATCAAACAAATGCAAATATTGAAAGACATGTCAAAACCCACACAGAGTGTTCCGATGATGACCGTGCGGCAGTATCTGTTTTGGAGACATTTCTTCGTTCAAATGGGAGAATCAACACTTCTTTTGCCTCAGATGATAAGTGGCCCAATCACGATAACACTTTCGAGTTTGTTCCCGACCCTGACATTTCTAGGCGGCCCAAGCAGGCTTTCTATGTCCAAATAAAGGGAACACGCAATTATACTGAGCGCGAGGGTGTTATTAAGTACACGTTAAAAGATCTCGCTTTTCCTGCTTTTATATGTGGCAGAGTATCTCTTGATCCGGGAATTTTGTTTGTGATTCTCAATCCCGCTGAACGTGGGAATGAGAGAGTATTTTGGAAGTATATGTCGCCCAACTTCCTCAACAGTATTGATTTTGCAAAAGGCAGTATGACCGTCAGTTTTTCACCGGAAGAGGAAATCTTGAACAATGACGAAAGCGTTTTAGCTTTTTGCGAGAGGTTAGAAGAAATTGTCGAACGGCATTCCTTTGTAAACCAATTGGAGCGGCATAGTTATTCTTTTGAAGAAGCTAAGCGAATTGTCGAGGCCTGTGATGAGGAAATCACGGAAAGCATTGACAATTTAAGCATTCTAAATAAGAACCGCGATAATATTTCACGGAGAATTCTGACGAGATTGAATGATCTGTGCATTTCAGCATTACTGTTGAATGCAATGAAAGATGGCTATCAAAATCCCAGCGCCGGCTTTGCGTGGGAATACTCACTCTTAAGGGCAAATACAAAGTACTTAGGAAATTTTTACCGAGGATTGCAATATATTGGGCGTCGAATTCCCGAGGAGGGTCAAGCAGAACGACTAATGCTGAAGTACTATAGCTTTATGTGGCAGATACGCCAATCGCTCTACGAAAACTACGGCATCACCGTGCTTCAGAACTTGGAGAAATTTCAGGAATATACCGGAACTGATGAACTGGATAAACAATACTATGAGTTGGTGGCGAACGCTTTCTCAAACCCAAAAACTGAGCAGAAACATAACAGTAATACGAGGTTTTATATTCAAAAAAGGACTCCGTTTTATGTCGGTAAAGAGCGTTATTTTGAGGTAACACTGCAGCAAGCGGACATCTATGCGTCAAAGTATAACCGAATTACAGCATATACCCAGCTTGACATTTCTACAGGCTATTCTGTCCAAATCGACTATGTCCCATCATTCATTAATCTCTGGGGTGTCGATACAGAAATTAAAATTATCACAGCTTGGCGTGTTTCGGTAGATCCCAAATGCTTGAACAAGCTTGGAAAGATACTTAATATGCGCCTTCAGCTTTCTTCAAAATATGGAGAATATGATGCCCTGATGAGATTCCTAACAGAAACAGGTATGGATTTTCTGGAAATGATTGATCTTCGGGAGATACATTTCTCGCATCTTTTGGAGTCGGTTTACAATAAAACAAACACCTCTTATTTCAAAGATGTCTTACAGCAGTTGTGGGATAACTATTCTACAGGTTCAACACGCTTCGGACGATATACAGTTCGATATCTGTTACTGAATCTGCGCGAAGATCTTTTGGAACGCGTTATGCCGTCTCAGTTTAATCCGCAATGGAAATGCAGGGATTTATACCTATCTAAAAAATGCTTTCCGTTTGAGCGTAACCCACTTGCTTCTGATTTAGCAGACAGTAAAACAAGTCAACTAAGTCAAGCCAAGTACTTAGCCAGAGTAGTTGAAAAAGAAAAGACTGAGATCGCTGTTCCATACTGGTCTATTGTAAAGTCTATGCAAGATACCGGCGAAATTTACTGCAATCTTGGTGGAGACTTAACCGAACAGGCAATCCAGAAATATAATGATTGCTTAGACGATTGGGAAAGACAGAAAGGGTATGAAATCATTTCGGATGGAAATGTTGCTTGTATTGCAGCATATGAAGCTTCGACGCTCTTTATTTTAAATAAACTACTGGAACTATCGCAGCTCCCAAATAAAGGCCAAAAAGAAGTTAATGAAAGATACTTGAGAGATTGCAATATTGCTTTTTCTGATCCTAAAAAAGAAGAAACTCTTAAATATGCTTTTGTAAACTCCCGCGTACTTCTTATTTACGGAGCTGCCGGTACCGGAAAAACGACCCTAATCGATATGATCTCGACAATGCTGTCTGGGCGTCGGAAATTGTTTCTTACCAAAACACATACGGCCTTGCAGAATCTGCAGAGGCGAATTAATAATCCGGGGGCTGATGCCAGTTTTGTAAGCATCAATAGTTTTACGAAGAGGGTAAACCTTCCTGATTATGATATTATCTTTGTAGACGAATGCAGCACCATTGATAACCGTGCAATGAAGGTATTCCTCGAGAAAATGCGCCCGGATACATTCTTAGTACTTGCGGGAGACACCTATCAGATAGAATCTATTGATTTCGGTAATTGGTTTACTTATGCCAAGGATATTATTAAGACTAAAGGTTCGAATGTTGAACTCGTAAGCACTTGGAGAACAAAGGATCCCGGTTTAATTGAGCTTTGGAACGAGACTCGAAATAAGGGTGCGCTAATAACGGAAAAACTTGTTATCGACGGCCCATTTTCTGAAAATATTGGCGAAGGAGTGCTCAATTCCGAGATAATGGATGAGGTGATTTTATGCTTGAACTATGACGGAAAATTTGGCTTGAATAATATGAATAGCTATTTTCAAAATGCTAACACAGAAACGGCTGTTGTCTGGAGAGACTGGAAATATAAAGTTGGCGATCATATATTGTTCAATGACACGGACAGATTTTCTCTGCTCTATAATAATTTAAAAGGGCAAATTGTCCAAATAGAACTGTTTGACAGTAGAATCAGATTTACAGTAGATGTAGAGATCCCGTTAACAGAGCAAGATTGCCAAAACGATGGCATAGAATTCATCGATATAATTGATGATGTGACCCGAATACGATTTGATGTACTTGATTTTGAAGAGGAAATGGCAGATGAAGATCGCAAAAAAGCCATCGTACCGTTTCAGCTTGCCTATGCGGTTTCAATTCATAAAGCGCAGGGCTTAGAGTATAGGTCAGTTAAGGTTGTTATTCCGAGTAGCAACGCTGAAAAAATAACACACGGTATTTTCTATACAGCAATTACGCGTGCAAAAGAAAAGCTAAAAATCTACTGGAGTTCTGAAACAATGCAAGAAGTCGTCGCTGGATTTTCAGTAGACACTTCAAGACAAAAAAGTTTGGCAATTATTAAGGAGAAGCTGAAGCAGGACAAGAATACTTAGGAATAGGGCACCGACCGTTTGGCCGGTGCTCTATTTATATATGAGCCATCTATAAGTCAATAGTGATTACCAGCCGTCCTCCCATCATCGGGAGGGCGGCTTTTTTGCGTCTTGATAGAAAAATTGAGAAATTTCTCGAAACACCCTGCCAAATGGCACCCTTTATTCAGAGTAAGTAGAAGGGTCCTTTTGAAAAATTGAGGGGACTTTTCAAATTACTTTGCCAAAATCTCGAAAAAGTTCCCAATTGGTTAGTAGGAAGGCCCTGAAAAATTTCCTTCAAAATCCTATTTGTTATTTGCCAGAAAAGTTCCCAGTTGATTAGTAGGAGGGGCGCTTAAAAATTTTCTTCAAAATTCTTTTTATTTTTACCAGAAAAATACCCAATTAAGTAGTAGGGGGGTTCACAGAAAAATTCTCAAAAGTTTTTTCGTTCAAATCCGAAAAATTTTCCCAGTTGGTTAGTAGAGAGACTTTCAAAGAATTTTTTCAAAATTCCTTCGTACAAATCGAAAAAAATTTCCCAGTTGATTAGTGAGGGGGTTAAAAAACGGCCCTTCTCGCTGCCTACCTATTGAGGGGACTCTCTCCCTGTGCACCTTGAAAATTGAATCGCCGCCTCCAAAGGATATGCTTCC
>ULQK01032242.1_pt1 | contig 10066 bp, 7 predicted proteins | sample 1954371 | NCBI WGS metagenome assembly ULQK01 (sample SAMEA4835652, study PRJEB28245) | human gut metagenome | biome: gut microbiome; material: fecal sample | place: Denmark | collected 2008 | reverse complement strand
TGCTCGTGAAGTTCGGCGCGCAGGATGCGCTGAACCTCGACGGCGGCGGCTCGTCCGACCTCGTCGTGAACGGCGAGGTCCAGAACTCTCCGTCGGACGGCCAGGAGCGCCTCGTCGGCGACGCCCTGGTCCTCGTCGCGAAGTGAGACATTGGCAGCAGCTCACATTTCGCAATCGGGAATGCACAGGGCTGGACGAGTATGCTATAATGGAAACTAACAGTATTTTTCCCATTTTATTTGATTCTTGATTTTGCGTTTACGAGGTGAGTACGTTTGCATAGATTCATGAAGAAGGTCATCGCGACGGGCATCGCTGCGATGTGCTTCGCAACGGCTGCTGTGCCAGCCCATGCGATGGACCCGATCTTGCCGTTCCGGGATGTCAAGGGTGGCATGACGGGCACGGCCTATACCGTAGTGGACAGCTCGGGCGAGATCCGCAGCTTCGATGTGGACATCGTGGGCAATATGGACAATGGCAAGGGGTCGTCCCGCATGATCATGGCACGCGCACGCGGCCCCGTGATTGAGCAGGCGGGCGGCATCCTGCAGGGCATGAGCGGCAGCCCCGTCTACGTCAATGGCCGCCTCGTCGGCGCCGTGGCGGCCGGCATCAAGGAGATGACGCCATACACGTTCTTCATCACGCCAATCGAGGACATGATGAAGCTCTGGACGATGCCGGACACGAAGAACAAGACGCGCCTCAAGACGGTCAACATGCACAAGGTCGTCGAGGAGCGCAAGAAGCAGGCGGCTAAGGAGAAGGAAGAGGAGAACAAGAAGGCCGAGACAAGCGGCAATGCCATCCTCAACCGCATCATGGACGTCATCCACGAGGCTGAGGACACGTCCAAGGAGATGAAGGCCAAGCAGGAAGCAGCCGAGAAGGAAACGGCTGAGAAAGAAAAGGCCGAGGCTGAGAAAGCCAAGTCTGCTGCTGTAGAGACGGCGGATCAAGCGGCCGCCAAGGATGCGGCCAAAGCCAAGGAGGCAGCGGATGCGCCTGCCGAGGAGGCCGCGACTGCTGAAGATAAGGCAGCAGTTGACGAGGCGGCCAAAGCGTCCACTCCGGTCAAGGACGCCGCGGCCGCGAAAACGGCTGCGGCAGCTGAGGATAAGGCTCAGGCTAAGGATGAGAAAGCCCTGACGAAGCAGCCCAAGGCTGTCATGTACCTCTCGGGCTTCAGCCAGCCGGGCATCGACTTCCTGCAGAAGAATGTGCCGATCGGTCGTGATGTGACCTTCATGCCGATGGGCATCCGCACGGAAGGCGAGGGCAATACGCTCTACAACGCGAGCCTCAAGCCGGGCAGTGCCGTCGGCGTCGCCATCGTCTACGGCGATTTCGCCGTCGGCGCGACGGGCACGGTCACGGCTGTGGACGGCAAGAAGATCCTCGGCTTCGGCCATCCGTTCCTGCATCGCGGCAACGTCAACTACTTCATGACGGACGCGACGGTCGTCGGCACGATCAGCGGCCAGAGCAATGGCATGAAGATCGCGAATATCGGCAACATCATCGGCCGCATCAGCCAGGACCGCGAGACGGGCATCGCGGGCACGATCGGCGACTTCCCGACAGTCGTGCCGGTCAAGGTCCGCATCAAGGATACGACGCTCGGCCGCACGGATGATTACGGTGCGCGCATCGCCTATGACGAGGACTTCCTGCCAGAGCTCTCGGGCGGCATCGCCTATGCGGCGATGACGAAGACGTCGGACACGCTGGCCGGCAGCACGGCCAATGTCCACTTCACCATCCGCACGAATGCGGCAGAAGGCGGCAAGTTCGAGCGCAGCAACATGTTCTACAACACGGCCGACGTCGGCCAGATCGCGGTCGGCGAGCTCATGCAGGCTATGAGCATCGTCTGCTCGAATACGGAACAGGAGTCGGACATCGTCGACGTCCAGGTCGATGTGCAGATGGAGAACGGCCGCAAGACGGCGACGCTCCTCTCGGCTGTGCCCGACAAGGCGACGGTCAAGCCGGGCGATCTCGTCAAGTTCACGACGACGATCAAGCCGTACCGCCGCGACAAGGAGACGCTGCTCATCCCGTACCGCGTGCCCGTGACGGCACCTGAGGGGCCGCTGACGCTCAACATCCGCGGCGGCGGTGTCGCGCCGATCGCGCAGCTCAAGCTCCTGCAGCAGACGGGCCTCGACCTCATCGCGCAGGAAGACAAGACTGCGACGACGAAGGACAAGCTCCAGGGCCTCAAGCGCACGGGCCGCAATAACGAGATCATCATCGCGCCTGGCGCACAGGCCCAGGTGATGACGCCAGCGCAGCAGCGCAAGGCCGCACGCGAGGCGGCCAAGGCAGCCCGCGAGGCCGCGCAGCAGCGCAAGTTCTCGTTCTCGCTGAACAAGCCGAAGAACGAGAATGCAGGTGAGACGAAATTCACGACGAACTATATCATCGACAATGTCATCCATAGCACCCTGCAGGTCGAGAGAAAGTGACCGCCCCCTATTGTCAGCAGGTGAATATGATGATACACTGGAAAATGATGCTTTAAGCACAGCGGGCGAAGTGGCTGTGCTGCTATAGGAGGAAAAAGGACTTAAATGGAAAAGTTGGTTATACATGGCGGACGCCGGCTGGAGGGCCGCGTCAAGATCAGCGGGGCGAAGAATGCGGTACTGCCGATTATCGCGGCAACTCTTCTCGGACAGGATTCGCCGAGCCTTCTCGACGAAGTGCCGGCGCTTGAAGATGTGCATACGATCACGGAGGTACTGCAGAAACTCGGCGTCAAGGCAGAGTTCCGCAAGGAGACGCATCAGCTGTTTGTCGACAGCACGGTCATCGGCAGCTGCGAGGCGCCGTACGATCTCGTGCGCAAGATGCGCGCCTCCTTCCTGATCATGGGACCGCTGCTCGCTCGCTGCGGACAGGCCAAGATTTCCCTGCCGGGCGGCTGTGCCATCGGCACGCGTCCCATCGACCTCCACCTCAAGGGCTTCGAGGCTCTCGGCGCAGAGATCCGCGTCGGCCACGGCTTCATCGAGGCAGCTGCTCCGGAAGGCCTCAAGGGCGCGAAGATCTACCTCGACTTCCCGAGCGTCGGCGCGACGGAGAATATCATCATGGCGGCTTCCATGGCCGAGGGGCAGACGGTTCTCGAGAATCCGGCCCAGGAGCCGGAGATCGTGGATCTCGCAAATTACCTCAACGTCATGGGCGCGAAGATCCGCGGCGCCGGCACGAATGTCATCAAGATCGACGGTGTGCCGAAGCTCACGGGCCGCGACTACACGATCATCCCGGACCGCATCGAGGCGGGCACCTACATGGTGGCTGCTGCGATGACGCGCGGCGATGTCTACATCGAGAACGCAATCAGCGAGCACCTCAAGCCGGTCATTGCCAAGCTCAAGGAAGCCGGCGTGACGATCGAGGAGGATGTCAACGGCATCCGCGTGACGTGCGACCGCCGCACGAAGTCGGTCGACATCAAGACGATGCCGTATCCGGGCTTCCCGACGGACATGCAGGCCCAGTTCATGGCGATGATGGCCATCTCGGAGGGCACGGGCGTCGTCACGGAGACGGTCTTCGAGAATCGCTTCATGCACGTCGATGAGCTCAAGCGCATGGGCGCGAAGATCAAGATCGACGGCCGCACCTCGATCGTCGAGGGCGTGGAGAAGCTCTATGGCTGCCAGGTCAAGGCAACGGACCTGCGCGCCGGCGCAGCGATGGTCCTCGCGGGCCTCGTCGCGGAGGGTGAGACGCAGGTCGGCTACATCCACCACATCGACCGCGGCTACGACAATCTCGTCGAGAAGCTCGTCGGCCTCGGCGCGGACATCTGCCGCGTCGACCAGTAATCAAACAAGCAAGAGGCTGTTGACAAACGACAGCCCTTTTCTTTTATCTTGGATTCATAGGAGAGTTATCATGAGCATCATCGAAACGCCGCTGCAGCTGCAGCACCTTGCCCTGAAGAACCGGATCATCCGCTCGGCCGTGCACAGTTTCCTCGCAGGGGAAGACGGCTACATGACGGCGGCCGAATACAACATGTATGAGGTACTGGCGAAGAACGGCATCGGCACGATCATCACGGGCCACTGCTGCGTAGACCCGCTGGGCCGCGCCAATCCGGAACAGGTCAACATCTACGAGGACTGCTTTACGGACCAGTTCCGCAAGGCTGTCGCGATTGCCCATGCGCACGATGTGCGCTTCATCCCGCAGATCAACCACGCTGGCCCGCGTGCCATCGACAACGAGGACCTCGTCGACGTCGTCGCGCGCCCGCTCAAGAAGGGCCGCCATGCGCGCGCGCTGACGGTGGAGGAGATCCACCACATCGAGCAGTGCTTCATTGAAGCGGCAAAGCGCCTGCAGCAATCTGGCTGCGACGGCGTCCAGCTCCATGCGGCCCACTCATACCTGCTCTCGCGCTTCCTCGACCCGACGTTCAACCAGCGCGAGGACGCATACGGCGGCACCATCGAGAACCGCTTCCGCATGACGGAGGAGATCATCCGCGGCATCCAAGAGGCCTGCGGCAGGGACTTCCCGGTGCTGCTCAAGGTCAATGTCGACACGAAGGCGGAGGATGCCGAGGGCTATCACCGCGACATGGTCTGGCTGCTGCAGCGCGCGAAGGCACTCGGCGTCGAGCTCGTCGAGTTCTCGGGCGTTGACTTCATCAATCAGCCGAAGACGGCGACGCTCTACTACCTGCCGCAGATCAAGCGCCTGCACGAAGAGGTGCCCGACATGCCGCTGAGCCTCGTCGGCGGCGTGCGCTCGCTCGCGGACATGGAGACGGTCATCGAGGCGGGCATCGCGTGCGTCTCGCTCGGCCGCGCTTTGATTGCCGAGCCGGATTTCGTCACGAAGGAGCTTTCTGGCGGCGAGAAGTCCATCTGCCTCTCGTGCAGCCGTTGCTTCGTGCTGCCGCACATGCACCCCGGCATCCGCTGCGTCTGGGTCTGGAAGAAGGAACGCGCAAAAATGAAAACACTCTGAAAATTACTTCTTTCCTTTACAAGTTGACAACTATATAATCGAGTGCTAAGATACAAACTATCCATTAAGTGTTTATCGCAACGATGCGAGTGACCTTGTCGACGGCATGTATCTTGCCTGAAGACAAACGGGTCCCGTTCGCGAACATTGCGAACGGGATTTATTGTATGCTTTATTTGGGTAGGAAAGAGGGATTCATATGACAGGATTAATGCTTGTCGGTATCGCACTCGTCTGGTTCGCGTGTGCGTACTTATTCTATGGGCGCTGGCTCGCGAAGACTTGGGGCATCGACCCGAAGGCTCCGACGCCGGCTGTCCGCAAGAACGATGGCCAGGATTACTCCCCGGCCTCGCGCTTCACGGTCTTTGCACATCAGTTCTCGTCCATCACGGGCGCAGGCCCTGTGACCGGCCCAATCATCGCAGCGATGTTCGGCTGGCTGCCGGCCTTCCTCTGGATCCTGATCGGCGGCGCGTTCTTCGGCGCAGTCCAGGATTTCACGGCGCTCTACGCATCGGTCAAGAATGAAGGCAAGTCGATGGGCCTGCTGATTGAGCAGTACGTCGGCCGCACGGGACGCCGCCTGTTCCTGCTGTTCAGCTGGCTCTTCACGCTGCTCGTCATCGCAGCCTTTGCCGATATCATCGCGAAGACGTTCAACGGCTTTGGTGCCAATGGCACGCTCAACACGCCGGGCGCACAGGCCGCTACGATTTCCATGCTCTACATCGTCGTCGCTATGGGCTTCGGCATCTTCATCAGCAAGGTCAAGCCGTCCGGCGTCCTGAAGTTCATCGTTGCCGTCGTGCTCGTCATCGCGATGTTCGCGGTCGGCATGCAATTCCCGCTCTACTTCGATGTGCCGACTTGGCGCTACATCGTCTTCGGCTACTGCTTCATCGCAGCTGTCCTGCCGATGTGGCTGCTCATGGAGCCGCGCGATTACCTGAGCTCCTTCCTGCTGCTCGGCATGGTCGCCGGCGGCGTCATCGGTGTCATCGCCGCCAACCCGTCGGTCAATATGCCGGCTTTTGTCGGTTTTGAAGTCAGCGGCAAGCCGCTGTTCCCGATCCTCTTCATCACAATCGCCTGCGGCGCGGTCTCCGGTTTCCACAGCCTCGTATCTTCCGGCACGTCTTCGAAGGCCATCGCCAATGAGAAGGATATGCTGCCAGTAGGCTATGGCGCGATGCTCTGCGAGTGCATGCTCGGCGTCGTCGCGCTGGCCATTGCCTGCGCTGCTGCCTCGAATGGTGTCATGGCACAGGGCACGCCGTTCCAGATCTTTGCCGCCGGCATCAGCACGTTCTTCACGAACATCTTCGGCCTGCCGGCCGGCTTCTCCGCCTGCTTCATCACGATGTGCGTATCGGCACTCGGCATGACGACGATTGACTCCGTCGCCCGCATCGGCCGCATGTCCTTCCAGGAGATGATCAAGCCGAGCGATGGCGTCGAGGCAAGCGGTGCGCAGAAGTTCTTCATGGACAAGTACGTCTCCACGATCCTCACGCTCATCTTCGCCTATGGCCTCTGCCTCGCTGGCTACATGAATATCTGGCCGCTGTTCGGCGCAGCCAACCAGCTGCTCTCCGCACTCGTCCTGATTTCGCTCGCCGTCTTCCTCAAGATGACGAACCGCAAGGGCTGGATGCTCTACGTGCCGATGGTCTTCATGTTCATCGTCACGATGACGGCGCTCGTCATGAGCGTTTACGGCGGCATCATGAAGCTCATGGCCGGCAAGTTCCTCATCGGCGTCGACGGCCTGCAGCTCGTGCTCGCCATCGCGTTGATGACGCTCGCGTGCCTCGTCGTCAAGCACTGCGGCAAGGAACTCCTCGACAAAGGTCAGGCTGCTCTTGGCAAATGATCGCGTTCGTTTGAACTGACTGTAATTCGATAATCCTGAGTCATAGAAAGCCCCGGTCCCGGATGATTTTCATCCAGGGCCGGGGCTTTTTGCATGTGCGCTTCTTATCTGTTGGCAAGCTTGTAGATGGCGAGGACATCCTTGCGATTGAGCGGGTGGAAGGTACCGAGCTTCTTCGTGTCGCCGGCCGTGGCGAGGTCGGCGAGGCTGTAGAGCTCGCTGTCGTTGAGCTTGGTGCCGAGGAGTTCCGGCAGGCTCACGGGCATGCCGAGACTCTTGAAGTAGGCGACCATCTTCTCGATGCCCTGGCGGGCGCGCTCTTCCTCTGTGCCCGCGCTTGCCTCGATGCCGAAGATGCGCTCGGCGAACTGCGCAAAGCGGGCCGTGTCATCCTGGTAGACGTACTGGGCCCAGGAGCCCCAGAGCGATGTCAGCGAGGCGCCGTGCGTCGCGTCGAAGCGGGCGCTGAGCTCGTGGCCGAGTTTGTGGACGGAGAAGTCCTTGCCGCGGCCGAGCTCCGTGAAGTTGGAGTGGGAGACGCTGCCGCACCACATGATCTCGCTCATGGCATCGTAGTCCTCGCGGTCCTTGACGGCTGCCTTTGAGGCGTCCATGACGGTCTTGATGAGGTCTTCCGCCACGCGGTCGGTGAAGACGTTGGCTTCCTTGACCTTGGTGAAGTAGCGCTCGAGCGTGTGCATGATGATGTCGGAGACGCCGCAGACGAGCTGCTTCTCGGGGACGGTGAAGGTCAGCTCTGGGTTCATGAAGGCGAGGACCGGGCGGTTGAGCGGCGTGTTCAGGCCGACCTTGCGCATCGTGTCCTCGTTCGTCAGAACGGCGGAGTCGCTCGTCTCACTGCCAGCCGCTGCGAGCGTCAGCACAGAGCCGACGGGCGTCGTCTTCTCGAGCTTGGCGCGGCCACTCCAGAAATCCCAGATATCCGTGCCCGGGTTGGCCACGCCGTGCGCGATGGCCTTGGCCGAGTCGATGACGCTGCCGCCGCCGACAGCGAGGATGAAGTTCGCCCTGAAGGCGAGCGCCTCGCGGATGCCCTCGCGCACGAGCGCGACGCGCGGATTCGGCTGGACGCCGCCGAGGACCTGGAAGGCCAGGCCGCCTGACGTCAGCTGGCACTCGATGCGCGAGAGCAGGCCGCTCCTGACGACGCTGCCGCTGCCGTAGACAATGTAGACGCGGCTCGCGCCGTACGCGCGCAGCTTCTCGGCCACGCGGTCCTCGGCATGGCGTCCGAAGATGATCTCGGTCGGCATCTTGAATTCAAAACTCTGCATAAGAAAACCCCCTGTATATGTCTTGCATGGATTGTGCTCATGTGTACCTCTATTATTGGCGACGGGTAGAGGAAAATCCTGCCGCCCGCCGAAAAGAAGGGGAAATGTCTCCTGGCGGCGAACTATCCAATAGAGGATGTGATAGGAGAGGAATTTGTACTCGGTTCTATGCACATTTGTCTTGTATACAACCATAAATTTACAATAAAGCTGGATTTTTAGGCAATTATCTGCTATGATGTAAAAGTATATGGCGAAAGAAACATAGTTACTATGCATTATTCACATATGAAGCTGTGATATCTTCAGGAGGGAATACCATGAAGTCAGAGATCACCATCAAGACGGTGCGCTGCAAGGGCTGCGGCATCTGTGCGGCGTTCTGCCCCAAGTCCGTGCTGGCGGTCAGCGAGCTCGGCAAGATACAGGTCGTCAACAAGGAGGCGTGCATCGGCTGCGGCCAGTGTGAGCTGCGCTGCCCCGATTATGCGATTTTTGTGGATAGAGTCAAGGAGGCAGCACAATGAGCAAAGCGAGATTGATGCAGGGCAATGAGGCCTGCGCAGAAGGTGCAATCGCAGCTGGCGTCAACTTCTTCGCCGGCTACCCGATCACGCCGTCCACGGAGATCGCGGAGACGATGGCGCGCCTGCTGCCGAAGCACGGCGGCAAGTTCGTTCAGATGGAAGATGAGATCGCGAGCATGGGCGCCATCCTCGGCGCGTCGCTGGCGGGCAGCAAGGTCATGGATGCGACGAGCGGCCCGGGCTTTTCCCTCAAGCAAGAGCTCATCGGCTACGCTGCCTGCGCGGAGATCCCGTGCGTGCTCGTCGATGTGCAGCGCGTCGGCCCGTCGACGGGCCAGCCGACCTCGCCGTCGCAGGGTGATGTCATGCAGGCGCGCTGGGGCACGCACGGCGACCATCCTATCATCGCGCTCGCGCCGTGGAGCGTGCGCGAGACGTACGATGCGACGGTCATGGCCGTCAATTACGCGGAGCGCTTCCGCACGCCTGTCATCCTGCTCATGGACGAGGTCATCGGCCATCTGCGCGAGAAGGTCGAGCTGCCGGAGCATGTAGAGGTCTATCCGCGCCGCAAGCCGAAGAAGTCGCGTGCGGAGGGCTATGAGCCGTTTGCGCCGGACGAGGATCTCGTGCCGAATGTTGCAGACTTCGGCCAGGGCTACCGCATCCACGTGACGGGCCTGATTCACGATGATACGGGCTTCCCGTCCGGCAGCCCGGAGGTCACGGAGGCGTCCATCCGCCGCCTGCACGAGAAGATCGCGCGCGCCGGTGAGGAGATCATCCACACGGAATCGTACTTCATGGATGATGCCGAGTACGCCGTCGTCTCGTTCGGCGGCTCGGCGCGCACGGCCTATGAGGCGGTGCGCATGGAGCGCGAGAAGGGCCGCAAGGTCGGCATGCTGCGCCTCATGACCATCTGGCCGTTTGCCGACAAGGCCATCGAGGCGCTCTCGGCCAAGGTCAAGGGCATTCTTGTGGCAGAGCTCAACTACGGGCAGATTGTCCACGAGGTGCGCCGCGCTGCGCACAGTGACTGCAAGGTCACGCTCTGCGGCAAGTACGACATGAAATCATTTGAACCGGCGGACATCACCTCCGCCATCGAGAATATGATTGCAGGAGGTAATGCGTGATGGAACGGAGTTTTGAACAATATTTCCGCCAGAATCATCTGCCGCATCTCTGGTGTCCCGGCTGTGGCAACGGCATCGCGATGAAGGCCATCGTCCAGGCCGTCGAGAAGAAGGGCTGGTCGCAGGACAACACGGTCATCGTCTCTGGCATCGGCTGCTCGTCGCGCGCCTCGGGCTACATGGACTTTGACACATTGCACACAGCGCACGGCCGCGCCATCCCGTTCGCGA
>ULQK01022592.1_pt1 | contig 10331 bp, 7 predicted proteins | sample 1954371 | NCBI WGS metagenome assembly ULQK01 (sample SAMEA4835652, study PRJEB28245) | human gut metagenome | biome: gut microbiome; material: fecal sample | place: Denmark | collected 2008 | reverse complement strand
CCGCCCCTAGTCCCTGTCGGGGGCTCCGCCCCTGCGACCCCATTTTTATCAACGATATAGGTTTTTCGACAGTCTTAGCTGTGGGTCAATGCCCACAGCTAAGACGATTCGTTATATGCTATCTATTTTATCGCATTGCTCAAGCGCACGTTTTAACGCCTGATCCATATTGTAATATCTGAAATCGGCAAGTCTTCCGCAACAGATAAGATTATCAATCTGCGACGCCAGAGCCTCATACTTTTCATATTGTTCCATGCTCTCCTTTGTGAGAACGGGATAATACGGCTCAAGCTTTTCTCCCGACTTATACGGGAGAGGATATTCTACCGCATAGGTACTGCCCTTTACATTCTGGACGGGAATTTTCTTGTACTCTGTGATTCTGGTAAAGCCCTTTTCCTGAGGATATGCGACGACAGGAGCGTCCTGAAGGCTGTCCTTGTCGGTATACTTATACTCAAAACGCAGTGAACGGTAAGGAAGTCTGCCGTATTTTTCGCTGAAAAGCTCATCCAGCGCACCTGTATATACAAGAATGTTATTATACGGCTCACCGTCAACATACAGCTTATTATCCTTTACGGTAATCCGCTCAAGCGCCTCGACACCGGTTCTGACCGTGATATTCTCGTGGTTCAGAAGATTTCTGAAGAACTCCGTGAATGAATGCACCGGCATTACCTGATAAGCGTCGTCGAAATATCCCTCGTCATATGAAAAACGCAGAGGTACTCTTTTAAGCACAGACGGGTCAATCTCAGAGGGAGATACGCCCCACTGCTTAGCGGTATACGGCGCATAGTCGTTATCGAAAAGATACTGAGCGTATGCTCTTATATCATCGTCCTCGTTTTCGAGAACTTCGACCACGGTAGCGGTCGGTCTGCCCTCGTAAACCTTAGTCAGCTTTGCCTTGAGCGTTTGTGCCTTTTGCTTATCAAAGAACTTATCAATCGTGGTAAAGTTGAAGGGAGTGGGGGTATATGTATCATTCCATACCGCACCGCAGGTCAGCTTGTAATCCGACCACTGCTCATAGCGGCACATATAATCAAAAAGATATTTCTCTTTCGTGTGGAATGTGTGCGGACCGTAATCCTGTACGAGTATTCCGTGATCGTCAACGTGGTCGTACATATTGCCGCCGATGTGGTTCCTGCGTTCCCATATCTCGACCTTCTTGCCTTTTTCCGCTAAATGACGGGCAATCACCGCTCCGGAAAGTCCACAGCCGACTATAAGGGTGTCAAAATCAAAACTGCTCATCAAAAGCCACCGTACTTGCTCATGAATTCTTTAAAGGTCTGCAGATTCTTGTCCTTGTCGGCAAGTATGACCTTATCAATTCCGCCTACTCTGTCAAGCTTCCAGTCTACTGCAATATCGGGATCGTTCCACATAATGCCGTCATCATATTCGCCGTAGAATTTTTCTCCGCACTTGTAGGATACTATGCTGTCCTCAAGTACAAGATAACCGTGAGCGCAACCTGCGGGAACGAGTATTTCGTTGTGCTTTTCACCGATAAGCTCAAATGCAAGCCACTTCTTGAACGTGGGGCTGTCCTTGCGTAAATCGACTACTACATCGTAAACGTGTCCGTGTATGCAACGTACCAGCTTGGGCTGCTGTTTCTCACGCTGAAAATGAAGTGCACGGATAACGCCCTTGTAGCTTGTCGTATAGAAAACCTCGGCAAGATCGTGCTTTATGCCGTTTGCCTCGAACACTTCCTTCGAGTAATCCTTTGTGAAACAGCCTCTTATATCATCGGCATTGAAGGGAGTTACTTCTATAAGTCCCTTAATCTCTGTTTCCTTGAATTCAAACTTCTGTATCATTTCTGCTCCTTAATCCAATCCATTGTTTTTTTGACGCCTTCACCAAAAGGTATTGTAGCTCTGAAGCCTGTATCCTTTTCTGTAATCGAACAGTCAAAATCCGACAGCGGCATATTTACGCCTGTGAACGGAACATCTCCGAACACGAACTCCTTGTCGGGAGCCAGTGCAGCCTTCATCTCAAGAACAAATTCTCTGAGCGGCTTTGCATCCGAGCTGCCTATAAGATAATGGCAGAAAGGCTTGCCGTTCTCTCCGATGAGATAGAACGCTCTTGCAACATCGTCTATATATACAAAGTCATAATTCTGTGTACCGCTTGTGAACTGTAAAGGCTCATCGTTTATAATCTTTCTGATGGTCGTATTTACAAAACGGGGTGAAAGCTCACCTGCACCGTATGCGTTGGTTATCTTTGCCCAGCAAAGATCTATACCTATCTGTGCGGCAACGCTCATGCACATTGTATGAGCAACAAGTTTACCGCTTCCGTATATGTAGCCTGCACCGGGCTTATTACCCTGTCTGAATGCGGCTGATATTGTTTCATGCTCCATTATAGAGCCGGCGCATACAAACTTCTTGCAATCCATATCCTTTGCCACACGCAGACAATCTACCGTCCACTGAGCGTTATTAAGCTGTAAAGCGGTATCTGCTCTCGCAGGGCCTGCCGAGCCTACCCACGCAAAGTGATAGAATACATCAATATCACGGTCGGGGATAATATCAGCAAGCTTTGACGATTCGGAAAGCTCGTGAGCCACAAATCTTACATTTTCGGGTATGTTGTTATTGCAACCGTCACGGTCAAGTGCGATCACCTCAACATTATTCTTTACCAATTCACGCACAAGCGCACTTCCGACAAAGCCGTTTGCACCTGTAACAAGAGCTTTTTTCATTACTTTACCTCCAGATATTCGTTTATCTGCTTTTCCATAACGGCGCTAATGTCGCCGCCTGAAAGATATACCTTGCTCCACTCGGTCACCTTTTCGATAGCGTCGGAAATATGCCAGCGGGGACTCCATCCGAGTACACGCTTAATTCTTGAGCAATCAAGCTTGAGGAAATTAGCCTCGTGGGGAGCGTTCTTATCCGCAACGTTTTTCCACGAAGCGCCGTCGCCCCAGTGTGAACAGAACAGATCGACAAGCTCGCCTGTAGCGGCGCAGTCGCAATCATCCGGACCGATATTATAATTACCGGCAAGGCTCTTGTCCTCATACTGCTTCATCGCAAGTACAAGATATGTAACGACCGGCTCGAGAACGTGCTGATAGGGACGTGTCGAATAAGGATTTCTTACTGTTATCTCCTGCTTAGCCTCCATTGCTCTTACGCAATCGGGGATGATTCTGTCCTTTGCAAAGTCGCCGCCTCCGATAACGTTACCTGCACGGCAGGTCGAAACCGCAATGTCACGGTTATAGAAGAACGACTTTATATAAGAGCTTGTTACAAGCTCCGAGCAGCTTTTTGAGTTGGAATAAGGATCATAGCCGTCAAGTGCGTCATTTTCACGGTATCCCCACTCCCATTCGTTGTTCTTGTAAACCTTATCGGTGGTTACGTTTACGAATGATTTTACGCTGTCGCACAGCCTTACAGCCTCGCATATATTTACAGTACCCATAACATTTGTTTCGTATGTGTAGACAGGCTCTGCGTAGCTTTCTCTTACTATGGGCTGTGCCGCCATGTGAATTACTATTTCGGGGCGATACTTCTGCATTGTTTCGTTCAGCTTTGCAAGATCTCTTATATCGCCTATAACCGAAACTATTTCCTTCTCAACTCCGGAAAGCTCAAAAAGAGAGGGTGTTGTGGGGGGAGTGAGGGAATAACCGATAACTTTTGCTCCTGCCATAGAAAGCAGTTTGCACATCCAGCTTCCCTTGAAGCCTGTGTGACCTGTTATCAGTACAGTTTTACCCTTGTAAAATGACATATCCATATTGATTTTTCCTTTACGAATTAATAATATTTTCGCCGCTTTCATCTCTGACCTCGGCTAACAGTATTGTTTCAAGCGCAATAGCCGGATTAGCGGGTTTAACTATTCTGAAAGTGTATTTATCGCACATTTTCTCTATCATAGGCTTGATTTCAAAGAAATCGTTCGCCGAATGATAGATGCTGATAAGAAGTATCGGGTGCTGTGTGCGGATAGTTTCGACAGCGCCCCTGAGCAGCAGCTGCTCGCCTCCTTCAATGTCCACCTTTATAAGACCGACCTCGATATTGTTTTCCCGTACATAATCATCAAGAGTAACAACGGGAACTTCGATATGATCCGGATAATTATAACCGGGACGTTCAACAAGGGAATTGCAGGAATTGCGCTCACCCAGGCTGAATGTTGCCGTGCCGCTTTTCTCGCCCAGTGCTTTGCTTACAGGCACTATATTGTCAAGATGATTCAGCCTTATCGTTTCACGGATAATATCCATATTTGAGGGAGAGGCCTCAAATACATGAATGTTCTTATCTGTATATGACGAGAACAGAAGCGCCGTGTCACCGACATATCCGCCTGCGTCGATTATATGCTTATTTCTCACACTGTCCAGTGTGGTCAGCTTATCTATTCCGTATCTTGTGAAGAATACGCTGCTGTCAAACTGGTTAACGGGGAGATAATAACCGTTGTAATAATAAAGATTATCGTTCAACTTTACTATCTTTGAACTGAATTCATCATTCATACGAACAAATTCTTCCTGCTCACGCTGTGTATAGACATCCTGCAAGGACTTGTTGCCGTCCGCTATCATTCCCATACGATGAATTATATCGGAAACGGTGTTTCTGCTCTCGTTGTCAAGTCCGCTTATAAGTGCGCTGAATCGTTGTGCGCTGTCCTCTCTGTTCATAGCGTCACTGAACAATTTTGCCAGAGCTTCACGTTCACCGGGATGAAAATACAGTTTTCTGAGATATGACTGCCTTTTGAACAGATTCATCTCACGGCGGATCGTATTTGCCGTATTCTCTGCATCAAGCAAAGACTGTGCGTATTCGCCCGTCTTTGAGGTCTTGTCAAAGCCTGCGGTTACGCTGTCGGAAAGCGACTTAATATCAGCCGAAATGCTTTCGTTATCTGCCGATAAACCGTCAAGCACAGACACATATTCGCCTGTCTTTGAGGTCTTGTCGAAGCCTGCGGTTACGCTGTCGGAAAGCGACTTAATATCAGCCGAAATGCTTTCGTTATCTGCCGATAAGCCGTCAAGCACAGACACATATTCGCCCGTCTTTGAGGTCTTGTCAAAGCCTGCGGTAACGCTGTCGGAAAGTGATTTAATATCAGCCGAAATGCTTTCGTTATCTGCCGATAAGCCGTTAAGTGTATCCGCATATTCACCCGTCTTTGAGGTCTTGTCGAAGCCTGCGGTTACGCTGTCCGAAAGTGACTTAATATCAGCCGAAATGCTTTCGTTATCTGCCGATAAGCCGTTAAGTGTATCCGCATATTCGCCCGTCTTTGAGGTCTTGTCGAAGCCTGCGGTTACGCTGTCGGAAAGCGACTTAATATCAGCCGAAATGCTTTCGTTATCTGCCGATAAGCCGTCAAGCGCAGACGCATACTCGCCCGTCTTTGAGGTCTTGTCGAAGCCTGCGGTAATGCTGTCGGAAAGTGACTTAATATCACCGGAAAGCGAGTTGTTGAGTGATCTTATTTCTCCTGCGTGCTTATTATTTTCCGATATGCCGTTTTCAATAAGTTCGACAATGTGCTTATCGCTATCGGAAGAACGCTTGTCGCTGTCGGTTATACAACCGAGTATTTCCTCTGTGTGATGTGAAATACAGTCGATAAGTTCACCGGATATTACGGCAGATTTCTCCGATATTTCGTTACTCAGCTTTTCGCCGATACGCTCATTTTGCTTTTTCAGATTTTCAATATCAAGTTTAATTTCTTTGAGTTTTAATGCAGTGTCCTCGCCGAATTTAACCTGATTGTCTTCCAATGTACGCAACGATTGACGGCACAGTTTTATCTGCTCCGCATTATCACGGCATATATCCGTGCAAGTATTCAGGCTGTTTTCAAGAAAACCGAGCATTTCACAAAGCTGTGCAAAATGCTCGCTTTCTGTCTGCCTTATCTCGTTGTTGAGCTTTATTGTCTTGTTGCGTGACATCGGAAATAATCTTCCGAAAAATCCCGCAAGTTTATCGGATAATTTACTCATTATTTCCAAATCTTCCAGGGAGCATTGTTGCTGCTCCACATTTTCTCAAGTTGTTCTTTTTCTCTTACAGTATCCATGCACTGCCAGAAGCCTGTATGCTTATATGCCATAAGTTCTCCAAGCTTTGCTACTGTTTCAAGGGGCTTCTTTTCAAGAACGGTTTCGTCGCCGTCAATGTAATCAAAGAATTCGGGTTGGCATACCATAAAACCGATATTGATAAGGCTTCCGTCACCGGATGTCTTTTCACGGAATTCGTTTATTTTTCCGTTTTCGTCAATATCAAGCACACCGAATCTCTGACCGGGATTATAAGCTGACATTGTTACGAGCTTTCCGTGTTTTTTATGGAACTCGACAAGCTCGGCTATATTTACATCGGAAACACCGTCGCCGTATGTCAGCATAAACGGCTCGTTGCCGACATATTCCTTTATACGCTTTACACGACCGCCGGTCATTGTGTTAAGACCAGTGTCTACCACAGTCACCTTCCAGCGTTCTGAGTTGTTGCGGTGAACAATCATCTCGTTTTTGCCGCTTGTAAAGTCAAATGTAATATCGGATGTATGCAGGAAGTAGTCTGCAAAATACTCCTTTATAACGTGCTGTTTGTAACCTGCACATATAATGAATTCATTGAAGCCGTAAGCTGAATAGAGCTTCATTATGTGCCATATTATAGGCATACCGCCAAGCTCAACCATGGGCTTGGGTTTGAACTGGCTTTCTTCGCTTATTCTGGTGCCGAAACCTCCGGCAAGTATTACAACTTTCATTTTTCCTCCTGTGTGCTGTTAAGACGTGTTACTTTACTGCTATCTATTTCGGGATGATCTGCTATGAAGTCATCCGTATAAACATCTGAATAAAGTCCTCTGAGACCCATAGGATTAACGGATATAATCTCTGTATCCGGATAGAAGCGTTCAACAAAAGCCTTGACCTTCTGGTAGCCGTCTAACCAGTGTGGAACACTTGTCTTTGCTACAAGATCGGACAATCTCTGCTTGCTGCCGTCAAAATATCCTGCATTGGTGCAGTCGCAACCAACAAGATAAATTCTTTTCGCATTGGTAAAGAGCGCAAAGTGGATAGCCTGGAATGCAATTGAATAGAATGCCATAAGGGGATAGAATTCTATATTGATATGTATATCCTCGCTGGGAGCCGCCTGGAAGAATCTTCTACCGTTATTCTCTCTGATGATCTTCTCTGATACCTGGAATTTATCTCTGTATTCACCGGTAGAATACTGACCGAAGAACTTGACAAAATCGTATTCCTTCAGCTTTTCAAACCACGGAGCACGGCTTTCGTAATCGGTAGTAAAATAGTAATCAATATCAACATCAGGATTTAAGAATGAAGCATTCATACCTATATGTACAGCACCGGGAATGGGCTTGTAGTATTTCATTGAAGGTCCTGATGCCATTACAACAACATCTCTGCCGGTATTGATATTTCTGAACTCACCGAATGACTTCTTATGAGTTTCGTGTATCTCATTTGCAAGGCAGGCAATATTGAGATTGATATTTGAGGTGAGTGTTTTTGCATCCCATATATCCTTGCGAAGACTGGTAGCGATGATAGGAGGCTTAGCGGCCGCTGCCTGTACGCTCTTGGGAGCAGTGCTCTGACAAACCTTTACGGTTCTCGCAAGCAGCACGCTGTGTTCTGTAGACTTTTTCTGAAGATCGTTAACAGAAGCAACCAGTGCGCCGAGTCTTTCCTCGTTTCGTAAAGCAACACGATATGCAGGGAAGGTGTTTCTCATTATCTTCTTTAAAACGCTTTCGTCTTTTTTGGGCTTTTTGGGAGTAGCCGCTGTTTTTGCAGGTGTAACCTTGCACTTTGCGGCATTGGTTTCTCTGAAGAATACAAGCTGATTTTCCTTTACCTTGTACTTTCTCTGCTTTAATACCCAGTATATGAAGATACCGTAAAGAACCTCAGACATATAGCCGGGCGTTCTCATTTTGGTACCCTGATATTTTGACAAATCAAATCTTTTCATGAATTCGAACAGTACGCCGAATTCAAATGTACAGAAGCGGTTGAACAGCTCTTTTGACATTACAAAGCAGTTGTACGCATAGTACTTCTTTGAAGCCATATATTCCTCGGCAGCCTTAGAATATTCGGGGTAAAGCTCATCAACCAGCTTAAGTGTAAGCTCAGGTGCGCTTTTATCGAATAAATGCTCCTGGATCATGAATATATCCTTGATGCAATGTGCACGTTTTCCGCCAAAAAGGAAATCCATCTCATCAACATTCATGCTTCCGCCTGTGATAAGATCGTATTTCTTTATCTGCTTTGCCATACCGTCATAGTCTTTAAGGCCGTACTTCTCTATGCTCTCGTCATTGAGCATATTCTCGATTATGTAGCCTCTTGAGCATTGGTCAAACTTCTTATTGCTGAATGAAAGATAACGTCTGTAGTGGCAAAGGCCGTAGTAATTTACATCGGCATTCTTCCACGCCCAATACTGAACACTCAGCTCCGAGAAATACTTTGCAAGATCGGAGATATTGTCGCCGGTGTCATCGCCGTTCATCTTAAGGAAGCATCTCGCCGAGCCTGCATTACACTTATAGTTTTCGAATATACGGTTACCTATCACGGCGCTGTCAAGATCCATTCTGTGCGAAACGAAAATCTTGATGTCATCGTTGGGTTTCTTGTATGACAGAGTACGCTGTGCAAGGGTATTTGCATCGGGATCTGCTTCGGTATTCTTGAAGTATACAATCTGACGCTCAAGGAACTTGCAGTCGGTGTGATGCTGAAGATACCACATATAAACGCCGTAAACGATCTCGCCCATATAGCCTGTGGCTCTGAGCTTGTTACCCTCATAGCCGGTGGTGTCAAACTGTTTATCAAACTCAAAGAGTATGTCAAAAAGCACCTTGTTGTATTCGTTGAATATCTTCTTTGACATTACAAAGCAGTTATAGCCTCTGTAATACTTTGAGGCAAAATACTCATTCATAGATTCAACAAGCTCGGGGTGCCTGTCTTCTATTATCTTTATCAGCGTGTCAATAGCTATAGGATCAACAAGATTTCTTGATGCGTACCATAACTCCTTTACACTGTTTCTGGGACGTACTCTGGTGATTTTTGTCGTATCGAAAGCCTTGCCGACAATAACGTCATAGGATGAGATCTCCTTCTCCATCTTTGACTTATTGAAAAGCTGATATAACTCTGCGGTGCGTACCGAAAGATTGTTTTCCATTCGTACATCGTAGTCATTGCCCGGCATAAAGGAATCCATAAACGAAAGATACCTTCTGTAGTGACAAAGTCCGTAATAATCCGCATCATAATTTTTCCACGCCCAGTACTGTACTGTGTATTCGCAAAAAGAAATTCTTTTCTCGGATATGTTATCGCCTGTGTTGTCGCCCATTATTGCGTTGCCTTTATCATTCTCGTCGAGTGCTGCACCGCATCTTACGGGTACATATAAAGGATTGTCGACAACCATACTTTTGAGGTCGATTCTGTGTGAAACGAAAATTGCGATTTTTTTGCTGTTGTTTTCACCGCTGTTCATTGATAATAAAATTCCTTTCTTTTTATCTCTTTACTCTTCCCGACGAATTTCCACCGGCAAGATCAAGTACATCATTAATTCCGAACAGACAGAAATCGCCTTCAAGCGTCTGATCAAGACAGCCTGCCGCAGCAGCTGTTTCAATAGCGTTCGCCGGCGATATATTGTTGTGCAGAGCATAAATAAGCCCCGACGCAAATGCATCGCCGCCGCCTATTCTGTCTGTAATTCTTATATCATATTGTGCAGATGTATAAACCTGCTTTTTTTCGTCATCATAAATGATTCCCGACCAGCCGTTGTCGCTTGCGGAATAACTCTTTCTCTGCGAGTATGCGACTATTTTACAGCCGAATGTTTCCGCAACGGTCTGAAGGCTCTTTTTATAGCCGTCTGTATCAAGCTGTCCCTTTGTGACATCCGTAGCGCCTGCTTTTATTCCGAACACTATCTCAGCGTCCTCTTCATTTCCTATGCAGACATCAACATATTGCATTATCTCGGTCATTACGGGACGTGCCTTTTGAGCGCTCCACAGCTTGCTTCTGTAGTTTATATCGCAGCTTACGGTAAGACCCGCTTTTTTTGCGGCTTTTACGGCATCGACAGAAATTTTTGCAAGGCTGTCGGAAAGTGCCGGAGTGATTCCCGTAATATGAAACCAATCCGCACCGTCAAATATCTTTTCCCAATCAAACGACGAAG
>ULQK01079190.1_pt1 | contig 10357 bp, 10 predicted proteins | sample 1954371 | NCBI WGS metagenome assembly ULQK01 (sample SAMEA4835652, study PRJEB28245) | human gut metagenome | biome: gut microbiome; material: fecal sample | place: Denmark | collected 2008 | reverse complement strand
TGCCCTACATCGTGGAAGGTGAAAACGCAGTGTTCACGCTGGATTTCACCGATGCAGAAATTCCTACCGCACTGATTCGCCTGATACCGACAGCGGAATAATCCCATTTCATAGCGTTTTTAAGGCCGTTGCAGAAGATGAATCCTGCAACGGCCGTTATGGTGCGCCCGGCTTAGCCGAAGGCAAGGGTGTCCATCGAAAGGCGGAGTCTGAAGGAAGCCGGATGCCAGCGGGCAAACGCCCGAACCGACGAACAGAAATCACATAGTAGATCGTAGAGGGCCGGACGAGTGTGCATAACAACACAAGATCCAATGCTGCCCGAATCCTGTGCGGTAAATGTGGCGGTTATGTGGAAGAAAAAAGGCGGCTGCCAGGTTTATCCCCTGACAGTCGCCTCACTGTTTACTTCTTTTCTACTTTGCTGCTGCCGCGGATGGTCGCATCCGGCTTGGCGGCCTGCTTCATGAACGCCGACGGGCTGATGCCGACGATGTTCTTGAACTGCTTGGAGAAGTGGTACGGATCCTGCATCCCGACTTCGATGCCTGCCTGACGAACCGTGTGCCCTTCCTCGCGCAGCAGCTCTTTCGCGCGTTCCATCTTGCAGTGCAGCACATACGACAGCGGCGGCATACCCACTTCGCTCACGAAGCGCTTGCGGAACGTTTCCATCGGCATACGGGAAATTGCCGCCATCTCCGCCAGAGAGAAGTTGTCCTTGTACTGATTCGCGCGCAGGGTGTCCACGACCTTCGCAATCTCGTGCGAAAGCATCGCGTCCATGGCGACCGGCTGACCCCAGTGGCTTGCCAGCATCCCGTACATCAGGTGCTGCAGCTGATATGTCGCGTCGCTGGTGTCCGTGTGGCGGACGATGACCTGCACAATCTGCTTCGCCAAGTACATCTGGCTCGGCAGCGCCCCCTGCTTCAGCGGCATATGCAGCAGCGCGCCCATCTTGCGTACGACCATCGGCGCAAGCGGGCCTTCCAGCGCAATCCACACGCAGCGGACGCTCTCGTCAATCTGCAGGGCAGCGTCGCGGTTGCCGGCGGGCAGGAAGCACGTTTCCTGCTGTTTCAGCGTCAGCTCATGCCCCTGCCAAACCAGCGTCGCTTCGCCTGCCTCCACCGCGAACCAAATCCACTGGTCATGCGGCTTAATGGGGCGTCTCCCTGCCTCAAACATCGCCGTGCCTGCCGCGTGAATCCACGCACCGCTGGAGCGGGTCAAGCTGCCCGGCTTGTGGTATCCTTCCACCACCATAGTATCCGCCGCAGCCTCTACGTCTGCGAACAGGTAAGACTCCATGCCCTTCATCCTCCTTCAACCAAATGGCACAATTGTCATTATGGCTATTATAATGCCCAAATCGGTTGATTGTCAAGAGGATTACACGATTTTCCCGAAATTTTTCTGAAAGATAGCTGTGCGTGCCCGAGTATAGATGAATGCCGTTCGATACAGGTTAGCTTTGACAAACTTTTCGCCCGAAAAACAGCAAATGTACAATTCTGCCCTTGACAAGCGCGGGATGAGCGGACTATAATAAATCCGAATACGCGGCAATGATGCCGCCGGACGGAGGAATTTTCTCCATGATGCTGTCTGTGCTGTTTCCTTTTACGTTCCCGGCGTTTTTCGCCGGGCAAATTGACGTACCGTGAAGCAGCAGCCGCAGCGATTGAGGAAAACATCAGGCGCGGAAGCTCTTTTGCGGGCTTCCGTGCTTTTTTTCGTCCATTTGAGCCAATAATGATTTTGAGTCAATAATGATTGACGCAGGAGGTTGAACACCATGATTATCGTCTTGAAGCAGGGCACGACCCAGCAGGAAATCGACACCGTCACCAATGCCGTCGTTGCGCGCGGCGTATCCGTCAGCCCGATTGTCGGCACGGAGATGACCATCCTTGGTCTGACTGGCGACACGAGCCGCATTGACCCCGACCAGCTGGAATCCTTCCACTGCGTCGAACGCATCATGAAGGTTGCCGAGCCGTTCAAGAAGGCAAACCGCGCGTTCCATCCCGCGCCGAGCGAAATCAAAATCGGGAACACGGTTGTCGGCGGCAAGAAACTGGCGATTATGGCTGGCCCCTGCTCCGTGGAGAGCAACGAGCAGATTACCGCCGTGGCGCAGGCGGTGAAGGACGCGGGCGCGACGGTGCTGCGCGGTGGTGCGTTCAAGCCGCGCACGTCCCCGTACTCCTTCCAAGGACTGGCATACGAGGGGCTGGACATGCTCTGCCATGCCCGCGAGCAGACCGGACTGCCCATCGTGACCGAGCTGATGTCCCCCTACGACATTGATACCTTCGTGGAGAAGGTGGACTGCATTCAGGTCGGCGCGCGCAACATGCAGAATTTCGACCTGCTGAAACAATTGGGGAAGATTCGCAAGCCGATTCTGCTTAAGCGCGGTTTGTCCGCCACCATCGAGGAGTGGCTGATGAGCGCGGAGTACATCATGGCGGGCGGCAATGAGCAGGTGATTCTGTGCGAGCGCGGCATCCGCACGTTCGAGACGTACACGCGCAACACACTCGACCTGTCCGCCATCTGCGCGGTGAAGAAGCTGAGCCATCTGCCGGTGATTGTTGATCCGAGCCATTCGACCGGCAAGAGCTGGATGGTGCAGCCGATTGCGCGCGCGGCGATTGCGGTCAGCGCGGACGGCGTGATGATTGAGGTACACAACGACCCGGCGCACGCGTTGTGCGACGGTGCGCAGTCGATTACGCCCGCCGCGTTTGTGGACGTGATGGCGGATATTCGGAAGATTGCCGAAGCCGTTGGGCGCGAGGTGTGATGATGAAAACGCCCCTGCTTATGTTAGGCAGGGGCGTTTTTGGTGCTGACTTTTTTGTTTATTGTGTAAGTTTGGAGTAGGGGAATGCGCCTGCGGGCGCACCAAAGGGCTTTCCGATCGCCCTTTGGAAACCTTCGGTCGCTACCTTCATACTTTTGGGGTTTTGTTTCTTTTTTTGAACCGAAGGTTCATTTGATAAACACGCGGACACTGTATGCAGAAGCGCTCAACTCAATCGCGAGAAGGGTGTCGAGAGGGTCGAAGACCCTTCGCGGGTGCAGGGCAGAGCCCTGCCGGAGTCCAGAGGCAGAGCCTCTGGCGCCTCCTTACCCCCGTAAGAACCCAATCACTTCCGGCACATACTTCTCCATCACATCGTTCGTGGACATGTAGATTTCGTGCTTCGCGGGATAAACGGAAAGTTTCGCGCCGGGGACTTGCACGACGAATTGTTTCTGCTCCGGCAGACAGACTGTCTTGTCCAGTGACGCTTGGCAGAGCAGCAGCGGCGTGGTAATCTGCTTGTCCTTCGCCGGGTCAAGCAGTACTTTCGTCACGCCAATTGCTTCCTGTACCCAGCCATAAGTGGGCGAACAATTCTGCAAGTGTGTGTTGTCGATGCGCTTGCGCTCGTAGTAGTCAAAGCGGACGCGGCTGGTGGCGCAGGATGTCTCGAACGGCTCGTTCTCCGGGCTGAACGGTTTGCCGATGAACGCGCGGTCTTCCCGCTTGCCGATGGCGCACATGAAGTCCGCCGCGAGTTTGCCCGCCCAGCGCGGCAGCGGCGCACTCGATGGCGCAATCATTGGCGCAGTCAGCACCGCCCGCGCGAAATACTCCGGGTGATTCATCAGCGTCATGCCGCCAATCGCGCCGCCCATCGAGTGCGCATACAGCACGCGCGGCAGATGCTCCGTCCTCGGCAGGACGACACCCGACATGAATTCCTCCAAATCGCGCAGATAATCCGAAAACGCATCGACGTGCGTGATGGAGGTGTCAGAAATTTTGCGGACGGATTTGCCGTGCCCGCGGTGGTCGATGGCGTAGACGTTGAACTTCTCGTTCAGAAAATACCACGTCATTTCGCGGAATTTCTCGGCGGATTCCGTGTAGCCGTGCAGGATGACGACGGCGCGGGTCGCATCCGGCTGCTCGTAGACCTCCGCGTGCAGCGTTCCGCCCGTGGAGAGCGGCATGTCCATCTCCTGACGGCGCGAATCCAGATACGGCTCAACCGTCTCGGTCATGACGGCGGCATAGTTGCTTTCGGGCAGAATGGAAATCATAGCGTCCTCCTGTGATCATAATGCTTGACATGTCTATTATATCAGAAAAAGAACGCAAAATGCAAGGGCTGCACCGACTTTTCCGGCGCAGCCCTTGATGTTATTTGCTGATTTCCTGCTGAAGCACGTCAAGGAACGCTTGACGGCGGCAGTTCTTGAACGAATAGGTAAATCCATCTGACGTAAAGCGGAACGTGTAGCCCTTGAGAATTTCGCCCATCAGGCTGGTGGTGCTGAAGTCGGTCACGCCCTTGAGCGGAATGGTGCGCATCAGCTTGAGCGGCTCGGACTTCATGTTCGTGTCGTAGATGAGCAGGTCATTGCCCTTCACACCGAGCAGCACCATGCCGAAGCTCCCGTCCGGCAGCTCCTTCACCGTGGCGCAGAGCGCCGCCCCGCGCGAATCGCAAACGCCCGCGTCCTGCATCTGCTGGGCGTATTTCTCCTGATTTGCCATGAAAAATCAAACCCCTTTCGTTGGCTTTGCGCCTATCTCCATGATAGGACGATGCGGTTGATTTGTCAAGCGAACGCGGGAAAATTTACAAGTGGAATTAGTTTGGCACATACATCGGTGTCAGCCCCATTTCGAGATACACCGTGTTGACATGCTCCTGACACGCGCGGGCGAACCCTTCCGCGTCAAACGCGCCGTTCAGGTAGCGCTGCATGAGCGTTTTGAGCGCGTCGTCGAGGGTGACGGGGGAGTCGCCGGGGATGTAGGCATACTGGACGAGGTTTTGATAGTAGGCAATGTCCTCCGGGGAGACGGAATAGGGGTGTTCGGCGATGTAGGCTAAACTCCGGCGAGCGCGGTCAAGGTCGTCTTCATCCTGCGTGGTGCGGTTCTCCTTTGCTTCCAAGCGGGCGATTTCATCCTGATATTGCGCAACCTTTTCGTCATAGTCGGAACGGATGATGGGCTTGCTGAGAGACGAATCCCAGAGGTAGGCAATATCGGACTTCCAAGCTGCCAAATAGCGCATCAGGTCGATAGCACCATCAATGTTGTTGGAATAGGGGTTGATGATGGCGATGTCTGCAATATAGTATAGGCTCGAAGGTGCATCGTCAAGGACGGAAGGAATCAACTCCATATCTGTGGCGGGAGTGAAAGAAACCATCGTCGTTGTAAACAATTCATAGTCGGCGAGACGATTTTCTTTTATGTTTTCCGGAACAATTTCCTTGATTTTTGCCGTCATTCGGGAAAACTCTGGGCGTAAGAAATTCACCTGCCCATCAACACGCTCTGAAGCAATGATAAACTGTTCTATAAAGAATGACAACATGCCGGATGGCGTGTACGGATATTCGGAGATTAGCAAATAGTCCCTGCCTAAAATACCGTCGTCAATCAGTACATTGCAGGCATCTAATAATTCCTCAAATGTGTGCGGCGCGCTGACTCCTGCGTCATCCAGTACATGGGGAGATAATACTCGCCATCCTAAAGGCTGTGCATCAGCATACCAGCCAATGATATGGTTATCATCCAGCAAAGGAAGCTGAAAGGCAGGATATAAATTATTAAGATGTTCTTGAAATGTTGAATCTTCTGGCAAGGGCAAATAGTAGTTTAACTTCTTTATTTGATCAAGACCAGAGTAAGTTTCAAAGATGAAAACATCAACGTCTGGATTTTTTGATGCAATAGCAGCTGCAATATCAACAAATGAACTGTAACGGAAGTCAATATTGTGACCAGCAGATGCGTATGATTGGATGGATTCGTCGTAATATGCTCCCCAAATACGAAGTGTAGGTGTATCGTCAGCGAATGCTGCAGTAAGAATCAACAAAAAGAACAAACAGACACAGATAAAACGTTTCACAATCAATACCTCCCGTATAGTATAGCAGAGCCTCCCTCAGGCATGATAAATGCCTGAGGGAGGGATAACATCTTATGGAGCCCAAGAAATGTTTACTGTAAGTGTACTGGTCTGTTCTTTATATGTTTGTATACGGATAAAGAACGATGCACCAACGTCATTACGAATATCATCATTTTTATAGCGAACGGTACGAACTCCGGTTTCCTCGAAGTCATAATGATGGGTTGCAGCAGTTCCGTCTTTATATCTCACACGGAAGTAAAAACACAGCCCATCGTTTAAGTTATTGATGGAATTAACAGTGACGGAAGGATTGCCAGTTTTGATTTTCTCTACATAACCACTTTGCGCTTTGCCACCGTGAGAAGCAGCCGACAGTTGGTTGTTAGCGGCGATTGCCGGAGCAAGGCACGCGAGGACAAGAACAAGCATCAGGGTAAAAGCAACAATCCGTTTCATGGTATAGTAGTCTCCTTCTTCATTCGTCGGTCGTTACAGTTCCATAGCGTGACGGGACGTGCACCAACGGTATCACCTCCACTTTCTATCAATTGTTCTACTGATATAATAGCATAAACTGTTCTTATTGTCAAGATAATACCATAAAAAGTACAAGCGAAAATTTTGCGAAAATATCAGTTCAGCACATACACGGCGTGAGCCCCATTGAAAAACAAAATCCCCCGACTGCCTTGCAGCAGCCGGGGGAGAACCACCATCTTATGCGTTGAAATTCAGATATTCTTCTTCCGGCGGGAGAACAATCTCCGCACGGGCTTCCTGCAGCATCAGCATCTTTTCGCCCTGCGCGTCCACCGCCTTGCACTGCGCGGTCAGGCGGAAATATGTCTTCGTGCTGGGCTTCTGGATGCCCTGCGTAATCCAGCCGATGGGCTGAATGTCGTTCGCGCAGCACGTCATCGCCATCCGCCCGAACATGTAGTAGCCCTTGGGCAGCGAGCGGTCTGCAAACGCCTGACCCACCAGCCGCACGGTCTTGCGGTCGTAGCGGTCGGCATGATCAAGCGAATCCAGATAGAAGGTCGGAATGTCCTCGTCCTTGATTTCGATGACGGCGGACTTCATGTCGTAGGGAAGGTCTTCGTCCGCCACGCCGTCTTCGCTCGTGCCGTCGGTGTTCTCGAAAATGATGTTCGTCTTCGGGTTGACCGCTTTGAGCTGGCGGCGCCACGGGCTCTTGTTTGCGCCGGGCTGGCAGCGGTTGACCAGAATCAGGTCAGCGACCTTCATCGGGTCGGTCAGCATCTGGCGCATGTTGGTGAAGTAGTTGTCGAAGGTGTTCGCGTCCACCGTCGTGATAATCTGCACGACTTCCCACTTGCGCGGCAGCATACAGCTGCCCAGCCGTTCAATCGTCCAGATGCTGTTGTATTCGATGATGACGCGCTCCGGCTGATACTCCTTGTCCAGCGCTTCCATCTTCTTCGTGTTCATCTCGTCCGCTTCGTCGAGGACGACAACGGTCGTGTTCTTCGCCGTTTCGTATTCCTCAACGCCCTCTTCGCAGCAGATGACCAGCGTCTTCTGCCCGCGCGAGAAGTTGTCGTCCGTCAGCATGGAGTTGATGAGCTGGGTTTTGCCGCTTTCGAGGAAGCCGGTAATCAGGTAGACTGGTGTAAATTCCTGTTCGCTCATGCCTTGAACAGCTCCCGCAGTGCTTTTTCGTCGATGTGCGCACCGATGACGCACAGGCGGCCGGTGTAATCCGGCGTACCCGGATGGAACTGGCTCTCGCCCGGCACATAGTCAAACTGGAACCAGTCGCCCGCCGCGTTCTGCAGCACGCCCTTGGCGCGCAGCACCGTGCCGTACTCTTCTTCGTCGGACAGCTTGTCCAGCATCGCCTTGACCTCGTCCTGCTCGTAACGGTTCGCAGTTTCTACGCCGACAGACACGAACACTTCGTCCGCGTCATGCCCGTGGTGATGATGGTGATGATGTCCGCAGGAGCAGGTTTCGCCGTCTTCGTGGTCGTGATGATGATGTTCGTGCTCATCCTCGTCATGGTCGTCGTGATCATGATGGTGATGATGCTCATGGTCGTCATGGTCGTCGTCATGATGATGATGGCAGCAGCATTCCTCGCCGTCCTCGTGATGGTGATGATGCTCGTGTTCATCCTCGTCGTCATCATCGTCGTCATCGAGGTGGATTTCCATCGGCTTGCCGGATTCAATGACTTCCAGCAGCGTATCAGCGGACAGGTCATCCCACGGCGTCGTCACGATGCGGACGCCAGGATGCTGCTCTTCCACCAGCGCGCGGCTCTTCTCGATGCGCTCTGCGGACAGCAGCTGCGTGCGGCTGAAAATCACCGTCGCGCTCGTCTTAATCTGGTCGAGGAAGAACTCGCCGAAGTTCTTCATATACATGCGGCACTTGCCCGCGTCCACAACGGTCGCGCAGCCGGTCACAACGAGGTCGCTGTGGCGTTCCTTCGCGCGCTCGACGGCGGCGAGGATTTCGCTCAGCTTGCCCACGCCGGACGGCTCAATCAGCAGGCGGTCAGGATGATACTTCGCAATCAGGTCATCAACCGCCTTCTGGAAGTCGCCCACCAGCGTGCAGCAGATGCAGCCGGAATTGAGTTCATCGACGATGATGCCCGAATCCTTCATAAAGCTGCCGTCCACGCCGACTTCGCCATATTCATTTTCCAGCAGGATGATTTTTTCCTTCGCAACGCTGCCCGTCAGCAGCTTTTTGATGAGCGTCGTTTTGCCCGCGCCCAGAAAACCCGAAATAATGTTGACCTTAACCATAGCTGTTTTTCTCCTATTCCTCAGGGTCTGGCGGCTCATTCCCGCCACGCTGTTAGAAATACTATTCCGGGATTCATCTGCGCCATCTGCTTGCGCTTTTCCCTTCTGGCGTTCGCTCATTCCACTTGGCGTAGCGATGCTACGCTGCATTTCATTCGCGTTAGCCAGAATGAAAAATTCGCGGCGCATCTTGGCTCATCTTCATCCCGAAATAGTATTATACCACATTCGTCAAGGTCTAACAAGGGGAAAATTCGCAAAAAACGCCAAAAGCAGCGCTGCCCCAAACGCGCCTGCAGGCGCAAGTTCCTTCTGTAACAATAAAAATCAAGAAACATGGGAGTGCGCTGCGAAGGGGTCAAGGGGGCGACCGCAAAGCCCCCTTGTCGCGCCCGCAGGCGCGATTCCCTTTGCAACAAATGGAACCAAGCAACAAAAGAAAAAAGGATGCCGCTCATCCACTGACAAGCAGCACCCAAGGTTGCTTATACCTTCCTCACCGGATGCCGAATCACGGTTTTCCTTTTCTCCGCCGCTGTTTTCCGCGGGTCGGAAAGATAAATCTCGTGATGCAGCCGCTCCGCCGTGAAGTCATTTTCATACCCGTTTTCGCGCAGAAACGCATCCATCTGCGCCACCGACGCGGGTTCGTCATCGTATGCGCCGATGTGCATCATCTGCACACAAAGTCCTTCGCGAATCGTGCGCAGTTCAGCGCGGGAGCAGTCCAGCTTCTTCTTTTCTGACGCCGTTTCCACCGCCCAGCGGAAATCCTCCGCCGTCACGAAATCCGGTACGCGAATCACGGACAGCCAGCGGAAATCCGCCTTGCGCCCGTAATCCACACCCGAAACGCCGTCCTGCTGCCAGAAGCCTTCCAGCGGCGGCACGACGTAATCGAAAAAGCCGTCCATCAGGTGTCCAGCACGCGGACTCATCTTCAACGTATAGCTGACCGCGTACAGCACGCCGAGCGCCTGCTGATACGCGCCGCCCTCCTCGTTCGGGTCGCCCGTACCGGACACGCACACGAACTGCATTTCCGGCACGTCGATGATTTCTGGCACTTTCGGCGGCTGGTAGAACGCACGGCACTCCTTCTTGTAGTCAAACGGCATTACGCTTGCTCCTTCTTCGCCAGCTCGTTCGTGTCAATCGTCCCGCGATAGACCACAAACTTCTGGAACAAAAACTCGGTCACGAAGTTGACGAGCATGTTGATGACTTCAATCAGCCAGTCGTGTACGCCGAGCGCGACCAGTTCCGTGCTCCACCATCTGGAAAGCGTGATGAACACGACGTAGTACAGCGCGACCAGCAGCATCGCGCGCTTGACGTTGCCGTCCGAACGGAAGGTGTAGCGGCGGTTGAACGTGAAGTTCCACAGGACGGACAGAATCAGCGAGGGAAGGTAACAGGCGTTGTAATCGGGAATCTTGAACACATCATGCAGCAGGGCGAAACTGATGAGCTGGATGAGTCCGGCGGATGCGCTGAACAGCGTGAATTTGACCGCCTGCCAGACGTTTTTGTTCTTCATGCGGAATCCTCCTTGGTTGGAATGAATGATGAATGGGATGATTCGCTGCCGTGAAAAATTTCTTCCTAATTATAATAGGCTTATACTATTTT
>ULQK01037229.1_pt1 | contig 10399 bp, 9 predicted proteins | sample 1954371 | NCBI WGS metagenome assembly ULQK01 (sample SAMEA4835652, study PRJEB28245) | human gut metagenome | biome: gut microbiome; material: fecal sample | place: Denmark | collected 2008 | reverse complement strand
GAAGCGGCCTGGGAGGATAGATAGCTGCCGGTTAGAAAAAAAGAACCTGTACCAATGGTACAGGTTCTTTTGCTATGGGAAAGCATAATTTACATTTTCTTTTTGGCTAGTGTATAACATCTAAAGAAAATTTCCCAAAACCGGGCGAAATTTTAATCGTGCAACGTAACTATAGGTGAATATAATTTATGGAAGCGTATTTCAATAGTGAAGTATGCATTTCTGGTGTGTTAGTTACGAGGTGACAAGTATGACTTACGAAGAAATGAAATCTAGCGGCAGTAATATGGAAATTATTCCTTGCAAAAGAATGCAGTGCAAGGGAGCAGCTCCATGTGTGCTTAACATCAATTCATATATGAATGTATATGAGTTTGAAGACAAAATCATGAAGTATATGTGTAATATGCGCCCTGTCATGGACGAATTCATCTGCGTAAATCTTGATGTAATTGCAGATAGACCCGTCGACTTCATCCAAAGTCTGGTTGAAGGATATATTCGCTATGATGGCGTACATATCAAGAAAAACTATCGTGTTGAGTATGGCAAAATGGATAAAGAGGGCAATAATCATATCTATGTTCTTGAAGCACCAGATGGAGCGTGCGACTATGATATGGCAGTTTCTGTCTTCGCTATAGTGTGTATTGAAGGAAAAGCTCCTTCAGACTGGCACTGGCAAGAGATAACTGAGAAAGTGTTTGCTAAGAAAGAGGAAAGTACAGAAGTCATGCATGTTGAAGGGATTGACTGGAAGGAAGCAGCTTTGCTTAAAAGAAAGATACGCCGTGTGTTAGGTGCTATTATTGGCGATATCGTTGGTTCTGTATATGAATTTAATGAAATAAAAACGAAAGATTTTCCTTTATTCTCCGAGCATTGCTGCCCAACTGATGATAGCATGATGACTTTGGCTGTTGCGAGTGCTTTGGTAGAATGTGAGAAAGATTACAGCAAACTTGCTGCTGAAACCATAAAACAAATGCAGCTTTGGGGAATGAAATATCCTAAAGCAGGTTATGGTAGTATGTTTTCTGATTGGCTCTGCTCGAATAATCCCCAACCGTATAATAGTTTTGGTAATGGCTCGGCGATGCGCGTTAGTCCTGTAGTATATTTTGCTAAATCTTTGGAAGAAGTAAAAGAGCTCTCTAGGATAGTTACCAGCGTAACGCATAATCATCCGGAAGGTATAAAAGGTGCTGAAGCTGCTGCAGTTGCAGCCTATATGGCTTTGCACGAAAGCAAAAAAGAAGAAATTTTTGCTGTGATAAATGCTGAGTACTATCAGATGAATTTTACGTTAGACGAGATACGAGCTGACTACGAATTCAATGAAACGTGTCAGGAAACTGTACCGCAGGCATTAAAAGCATTCTTTGAGGCGACAAGTTTTGAAGATGCGATCAGAAATGCCATATCTATAGGAGGTGATAGTGATACAATTGCTGCTATTACAGGCGCGGTTGCAGGTGCTTATTATGGTGTACCGTTACATATTGAGCATAAAGCCTTAAAATATCTTGATAAATTGCAGGTAAGTGCTTATTATCGCTTTGTGAAATATCTATGCGGAGATGCAGAATGGTTTGAAGAATCTTAAGATGGGCATACTGACAATGACAAGCCTTTGGTTGTTCTTTCGTATGTATTAGGGATGGGAGATGATTGATTTTGACTATTTGGAGATTACACGTTAATACTAGTGGTGGTAATTGCGCTGATATTTGCCTTAAAAATAAGGTGATGGCTATGGGATGGTCTATTACTGACCGACACATCGAAAATTTTACCGAAGCTAGGAAAAAGAAAATTTGTGAACAACGTGTAAATATACATTCTTATAAAGATTATGAGAAGCTGATTAAGAAGTGGAAGGTTTATGATGGTAAATCGTATGTTCCTGCTACTGTGCGTAAGTTATACTGGGAAGTCAAGCCTGATGATTTAGTGTGGATTCGCTATAAAGGCATTTATTATCTTGGTAGAGTTGGAGACACAAGTCAATGGATCTATAAGATCAATCAGGATAATTTACAAAAAGATGCAGCTATTCAACGAACAGATATCGAATGGTTGGCAGTTGGTGATGAATCTACAGTACCTGGGTTTGTAGCAACGGCATTTATTAAAGGAAGAACTTTACAACGCATAAATTCTGAAGCAGTGCAAATATTTTCTCAACACTACTATAATACTAAAATAGGCAAAGAGCATTATCAAGGATTGACTATTGAAGCTAATCCAGAGGAATTTTATGATTTGCTTTCTCCAACTGATTGCGAAGATTTGGTGTGTGCGTACTTGTCCTATGAATATAAATATATAGTGATTCCGTCAACCAATAAGAAATCTACAGAACTTTATGAATGTATTTTACTTGATCCTGAAGATAGAAGTCATGTATATATTCAAGTTAAAAAAGGTAAAGTAGACATTGATGCAAACGCATTTAGACATTTGCAGGGCAAGGTTTTCTTATTTACTAGTGAGGGCAACGTAACTAATCTGGACGATAATGATGAAAATATAAAACGTATATCACCAGAAAAACTGTTTGACTTTGCTATCTCTGATGCAGCAAAAAATATTGTTTCTGATAGCATTAGCTATTGGACGGAATATATGCGGAAGGCATTGAAATGAAATCTCTTCTCCTCACCGCCTTCGACCCCTTCGCTCATTACACGATGAATCCATCGTGGGAAGTCGTACAGGCTTTACCTGAAACTATAAATAACTATCATATTCATAAGCTGCGCGTGCCTAACATCTTTGGCCTTGCGCCGCGCCTGCTGCTCGAGGAAGCACAGCGCGTGCAGCCTGACGTCATCCTTATGACGGGCATGAACAGCGGCACGACGAAAATAGATATCAATCTTGCGGCATTAAACATCAAGGATGCGCTTATCGAGGATAATATGGGACGTAAGCCGTGGAATGAGCCAATTCTTGCTGACGCCCCCGCCGCCTACTTTGCTACGATTCCTGTACATGAAATAGTCCGCTCTTTACGTGCGCAGAAGTTGCCCGTGCAGCTGGAGTTTGCTTCCGGCGGCTATGTCTGCAACGAAATTTTTTACCGTGCTGCCCATGCCTACGCCGGTACGACAACGAAGGTTGGCTTTGTACATGTGCCGCTCCTGCCGGAAATGGTGTTTGACGAGAGGCTTGCTAGACCTTTAGAGGAAACCAGCGCAATTTTAAAAGCTATTATCGAGTGTCTTTAATATGAGCCATACAGCGTGAAGCTGTCTGGCTTTTTCTTTTTTCGCAAAGCTTCTGCTGAATTTGTATGCTTATCCGCTATTCTTTTTGCTTCGTAAGCGTTATAATATCATTATACTTTCAGAAGGCAGGTGCAGCGATGTACTTTCAATACGGCGAAACAGAAATAAATTATCTCAAGCGCAAGGATAAGAAGCTGGCGTGGGCAATAGAGCAAATCGGTCATATTGAGCGTAAGCTGGACGCTGATTTATTTGCCGCTGTTGTACGTCATATTGTCGGTCAGCAGATATCATCTAAGGCACAGGCAACTGTTTGGGCGCGTTTGAAGGCAAGGCTGAAAGTTGTTACACCTTTTGCAGTGCATGATGTGTCGGCACAGGAGCTGCAGGCGTTGGGTATGAGTCTGCGTAAGGCAGAATACATCAAGGATTTTGCGGATAGAATTGTCGGCGGTGAGTTTGATTTGCAGGCAGTAGAGCAGATGAGTGACGCAGAGGCAATTACAGTTTTGAGCAGTCTGAAGGGTATCGGTAAATGGACGGCAGAAATGATTTTGCTGTTCTGCCTGCAGCGACCGGATATTTTAAGCTATGACGACCTGGCAATTCAGCGCGGTTTGCGGATGCTGTATCATCACCGTAAAATAACCCGCGAGCTGTTTAATAAATATCAAAAGCGTTACAGTCCCTACGGCAGCACGGCAGCCATCTATCTTTGGGCGATTGCCGGCGGTACGATAGAGGGTATGAAGGATTATGCGCCTGCGAAAAAACGTTAAATTATAAGGGTTCTATTCCCCTTAGTGCTACCACGCAAAATAAATGAGGTTGAAGATGTTGTACTATAAAAAAATTTCCTCGCCTTTAGGAGAAATAACTTTACGCAGCGATGGTGAAAGGTTAACCGGTCTATGGTTTGCAGACGATAAGCATTATTGCGATAAAGATATTCAAGATGCGCAAAATGCGGAGCTGCCTGTTTTTGCACGTGCCGAAAAGTGGCTGGCTGAATATTTCGCAGGCTGCGAGCCGAAGGTAAATGTACCTTTGCAATTTACCGGCAGTGATTTTCAGAAAAGTGTCTGGAAGATATTGCAAAAAATCCCTTATGGCACCCTCATTACTTACGGCGATATTGCGTGCGAAATTGCAGCGCAGCGTGGTCTTGCACGTATGTCGGCGCAGGCTGTAGGCGGTGCAGTGGGCCGTAATCCGCTCTGCATTATTATTCCCTGCCATCGCGTAATAGGCGCTGATGGCAGCCTTACCGGCTATGGCGGCGGTATGTGGCGCAAGGTGCGTTTGTTAGAGATAGAAAAGACAGATATGAGTAAATTAACTGTACCGACAAAGGGCACAGCGTTATAAAGGAGTTTTTATATGAATAAAATGTATTATCCTGTTGTCGCTTTGGCATTAGGACATCTTGTTACCGATATGCAGGCGGGGGCGCTGCCTATCGTTTTACCGCAGCTGAAGGAGCTGTTTTCCTTGAGCTATTCACAATTGGCAGCGATTGTACTGCTGCAAAATATTATGTCATCCGTTATTCAGCCGGCCTTCGGCTATCTTACCGACAGGCGCTCGCTGCCACGCTTTCTGCCGCTTTGTGCGGCGCTGGCAGGTGCAGGCTTTGCCTTTGTGGGCTGGGTTTCCAGCTATACGCTGCTTTTATGCACGGTTATTTTTATCAGCCTGGCGAGCGCTACCTATCACCCGCAGGCTTCTAAAACAGTCAATTTTTTGAGTGATGATACAAATCGCACGAAGAACATGGGCTTGTTTTCTATCGGCGGTAACGCCGGTATGGCAGTTGGTTCTATATTTATGACCTTTCTTTTAGGCTTGGCCGGTGGTATTCATAACACCATGTATTTTGCTGTTCCCGGACTGCTAGTATTCTTGCTGATGGCAAAGGCGATGCCGGATTATATCCGCGTAAACAAGGAGCATGAGGTACAGCAGGCCAAGAAGGCTGCTGACGGCACGAGCGAAAAAATGTCATATTTTGCGCTCTTTTTGATTCTGTTCTATATCTTCATGCGTTCTTCTATTCACAGCGGTATTTCAACATATCTGCCGTTGTATTTTATGAAGTTCCGCGGCTTTGAGGCAGTTTTCTCCAGCAGCCTGGTGTCCGGCTTCCTTTTAGGCGGTGTGGCAGGTACCTATGTCGGTTCAATTTTGAGCGACAGACTGGGAGCACGCAAAATTCTCTTGGGCTCTATTACGCTGAGCATTCCGGCAATTTACTGTATTACGATTGCTACGACTAAGCTTTTTGCTATGGCATCGGTTGTTATCGCAGGCTTTTGCATCATCGGTTCCTTTGCGACGACCATTATTATTGCTCAATGTATGATGCCGAATAATGTGGGCATGGCATCCGGTCTGACAATCGGTTTCAGCGTTGGCTTAGGCGGTTTTGGCGTAACAATTCTCGGTGTGCTGGCCGATAAGTTTGGTCTGCCGATGGTTATGCAGCTTTTGGTGTGGTTGCCGATTGTAGCGGCAATTACGGCTATTTGGATTCCGATACCGAAAAAATTACAAAAATAAAATAACATATGCTGAAAAATGGTCCTCGAAACTTTCTGCTTGTCTTTAGTAAATCATATAATAAATTTTTACAGAGGGGTATTTTCTTATGGATAATTACAGACTTGGCATTTTTTATGGTCTTGGAGCCTATCTTTTATGGGGCGTGCTGCCGATATACTGGAAGCTGCTGCAGCATGTTGAGGCGATGGAAATTTTGGCGAGCCGTTTTTTATGGTCGGCCGTTTTCGTTTTTCTCTTGTTATTGGCAACAGGCAAGCTAAACATCTTCATGCAGGAAACCAAGGCGATTTTCAGTACGAAAAAGACAGCCTGCTGCATGGTGTTGGCAGCAATTATGATCAGCTTCAACTGGGGTATTTTTATCTGGGCGGTAGAAGCTGGACGCATTGTAGAAACAAGCATGGGCTATTATATCAGCCCGCTGATGAATGTACTCTTTGGTGTAGTATTTCTGCGTGAGCGCCTTGCTAAGCTGCAGATTGCAGCAGTTAGCTGCGCTGCTGTCGGCATTGGTGTGATTATTGTCCATAACGGCGGCCTGCCTTGGGTAGCACTGACGCTGCCATTAACCTTTGCCTTCTATGGTTTACTGAAAAAAATTATTATTGCCCAACCGATGACGAGTATTCTGTTGGAAACATTATTGATTTCGCCTTTGGCTGCAGGCTACTTATATTACCTTAGTATTAACGAAGGTACTGTTTATCAAAGCTGTGATATGAATACGTTGCTGCTTTTAGCAGGTGCGGGCGCTGTTACGGCGACACCGATGCTCCTTTTTACGGCCTGCGCGCGTAAGCTGCCGTTGAATATTGTAGGCTTTTTACAATATATTTCGCCTTCTATATCACTGATGATAGGCGTGCTGATTTACGGTGAACCGTTTACCGGTACTACTGCTACAGCCTTTGGCTGCATTTGGGCGGGACTGGCGCTATTCATCTGGTCACAGATAAGAAGATAAAAAACTCCTGCAGGCAGGCTGAAGGCCTGGAGGCAGGAGTGTTTGCGTTTAGCAATAATGCCCATTTTTGAAAAATATCGGCTGATTATGCTATAATTATATTTGTTTTTTATGGAGGTGTTATAGTGAGCTTTTTCTCAGATAAGTGGCGCGGTATTATTTTATGTGCTGTTTTGGCTGTGCCGTGCTGGTTTTTAGGCAAGCTGGTGCCTGTTGTCGGTGCACCTGTCTTTGCAATTCTTTTAGGCATGCTGGTAGCGCTTGTGTGGCCCGTAGAGGCTGCGTTTAAAAGCGGTGTAGGCTTTGTATCCAAAAAGGTGCTGCAATACGCAGTAATCCTGCTTGGCTTCGGTCTGAATATTTCCGTAGTGCTGGCAACTGGTAAGCAGTCTCTGCCGATTATCGTCTGCACGATTGCAACTTCGCTTATTGTGGCCTATGTGTTGCATAAGGTGATGAAAATTCCTGGCAAGATTTCCACACTTATCGGTGTAGGTTCGTCTATCTGTGGCGGCAGTGCAGTGGCTGCGACAGCGCCTGTCATCAAGGCAGATGATGAAGAGGTGGCGCAGGCTATCAGCGTTATTTTTTTCTTCAATGTGCTGGCAGCGCTGCTTTTTCCTTGGTTGGGTACAGTGTTGGGATTTTCTACAACAAGCGGTGAAGCCTTCGGTATTTTTGCTGGTACTGCTGTTAACGATACTTCTTCGGTTACGGCAACGGCGGCGACTTGGGATGCAATGTTCGGTCTGGGAACGGCAACTTTGGATAAGGCGGTGACGGTAAAGCTGACGCGTACACTGGCAATTATTCCGATTACGTTGGTATTAGGTTATCTCGTAGGCAAGCGCGAACAGGGGGCAAATCATGAAGTTAATATCAGGAGCATTGTGCCGAGCTTTATACTGTACTTCGTACTGGCTTCGCTTATCACTACGTTGGCGACAAGCATGGGCGTAGTAGCAGAGGTTTTTGCACCGCTTAAATGGCTCAGCAAGTTCTTTATCGTTATGGCGATGGCTGCGGTAGGTCTGAATACGAATATCGTCAAGCTTGTGACAACAAGCAGCAAGCCTTTGGGACTCGGTCTTGGCTGTTGGGCAGTTATTACGTTTGTGAGCCTGCTTTTGCAGCATCTGCTTAATCTCTGGTAAGCAGAATAAAATTTAATTTTGCATCGGAAACAGCGACAAATAATAGTTTGTTCGCTGTTTTTGACGTTTTAAAAGGCTGTTTTGCTTGTGAGCGGGACGAAGCTGGACCCATAGATATAGTGTTGTGGAAATCTCCCCCTAGTTGTTATTAAAGTTATCCACAGATTGTGCATAACATGTTGATAATTGTGTAAAATCCTTGTAAACAAGCCACTTTTTTCTCAGAGGCTGGTGGATAACACTCTGTATAACTAAAAGTTATGCACAAAAACTGTGGATAAGTCTGTTGATACTGTTGATAACCTTACACTAAATATCGGAAAAGGAGGATATATTTTCCAGGAAAACAAGATAATTTCCTATTGCTGCGGTGGTATTTTGTATACAAACACAAGTTTTTTTGCTATCTGCAAAGTTTTTGCTTGCGTAATAGACGATTTTTGTTCATAATATTATTATGACTAATTGTAAGTAAATGGAGGAAGATTAGGTTATGGCATTAAAGCAAATGGATGCATTGGCAGCTTTGCGTGAGGCTGCAGGTGAAGTTATAGAAACTTCTTTGTGTGATGTACAGGGTAACTGGCTGGCACTTGTAAATGCTGAGGAAGGCAAGCGCCTGGCTTTTGCTGCAAAGGGTGAAGCTGCGCTGAGCGCACTGTGGAAGGATGTTGAAAAGGAAGCAGACGTTAAGGACGTACATGTTTCTGTTATGGCACTGAATGCAAATAATGCTGCGCTGGTGCGCCGCTATGTTAAATGGACCGCACCGACTGCCTGCGGCACTAAAGGTGCCAGCATCGGTTTCAGCGATTGGCTGGGCGAGGCAGATGCAGTTGTGGCGGAGCTGTTTGGTAAACGTCAGCTGAAACCGGTATTGGTTGATTTTACTACCGGGGACAGCGAGGCACTGCAGCGCTATTTTGTACAGGCTGTGGATACCGCAACCTGGGGCGTGCTCGAAGAGGGCTACAAGGAAGGCTACGGCGCTAATGCTGCTGGCCTGAAAACCGAAGAGGAAATCGTGAAGGCTTTGCTTTACGGTTACAGCATGATTGGCTTTGACTGCAGCGATAAGATTGACCTGGGCATTGAAAAGCTGTCCGACGAGGCTGTTGACAAACGCTTTGAGCAGTTCAACGAAACCTTCCGCGCAGCATTGCATGCGTCCTATCTGAACGCTGAGTTCAAGGTTGGCACCAGCAAGATTACTTTTACCGAAAATCAGCTGCACCGCATCGTTCTGGAATACGGCGAAGCAATTATGCATATCCAGTTCATCTACAACTCTTATCTGAAAAATACTCCGTGGGATATTGACTTTGAGCTGGATCTGTCCAAGCCCGGTAAGGTGCTGACTCCGCAGGAGCATTATCTGATCGGCAACGAGCTGCAGCGTAACGGCATCAAGCTGAGCTCTATCTGCCTCGACCCGCTGAAGGACTCTGAGGCTGTAAACGATAACCTGCAGCTGCACTGCGAGATTGCCGACACCTTCGGCTATCGCCTGAGCTTTAAAAATGCGGATATCGCTATGAACGATACTGCTGCTGCTATGAAATATCTGAAGGGCAAGGTTCATTTCAAAATGAACAATATCCTCTGGATGAGCGCAATAGAGCTGGTAAAAGCTCTGGATGCCGACCTGTTCGGCAAACTGTGTGCTGCTTGTGGCTGTGAGGCTACAGCAGATGCTGCTGACCGTGCACTGGTGCTTGGCTACAGAAAGGCGCTGAATCCGAAGGAGGAAAGCAATGTTGCTGCTGACATGAAGGCTTTCCTGGAAGCGCATCATGCTGAATATGCTGCAGCAATCAAAGAGAATGTTGCTGCTAAATTAAAGAACATCTAAGATAAAAATTTAAGGGCTTCCCAAAAAAATTTTGGGAAGTCTTTTGTTTTAAACGATACAAAGCACTGTCTTTAACGTGTTTTTGTATAATGGATATTAGTGTACTTTGTCTACTGAAAAGTAGCGCGAAATTTGTAATCGTTTGATTAGTTTGTGTACAATAGACAAAAGGCTGAAAATGTTCATATACAGTGACTAAAAGAAGAAAAATGTAAAATTTTACAAAAAGGTGTTGACAAACGATGTAGATGGGTGTATAGTATCAGTAATTTCAAATTGACAACCAAAGGTTATGATTGGGACTAAAGATAAGCGTAGAGTTTTAGAGAGCCGGTGTCTGGTGCAAACCGGTACGAAGCCTTATTGATTAAATCACCCATGAACTCGTCAGCGAAAGCTTTGCAAGTAGACTGATGCGCAACGGATGCGTTATTTCCGAGCCGGTTGATGGACTGGTGCTGAAAGTAATAAATTAGGGTGGTACCGCGTATTATACGCCCCTGCATATATGCAGGGGCGTTTTTTTAATACTACTCCTAAAAAGTCCATTAAAAGATAATTGATTTAGTAGTAAATTCAGGTGTTCTTGATAGGAGTGAAGTGGTAAACTTATTTTAGACACAGAGGGGGTATT
>ULQK01089348.1_pt1 | contig 10441 bp, 8 predicted proteins | sample 1954371 | NCBI WGS metagenome assembly ULQK01 (sample SAMEA4835652, study PRJEB28245) | human gut metagenome | biome: gut microbiome; material: fecal sample | place: Denmark | collected 2008 | reverse complement strand
CGAGCATCCCCTTGCCAAGGCTATACTTGCCGCGGCGGAGCAGCGCAGCATAACCGTGCCCGATGCGGAGGGCTTCAAGGCCAGCGCGGGGCACGGCGTGGACTGCACCGTGAACGGGACGCACATAGTTATGGGCAGCGCAAGGCTTATGCGCGAGCAGGGCATAGACAACCCGCTGGAGGAAAAGGCGGCGGCGCTGAGCGCGGATGGCAAAACGCCAATATACATGGCAGCGGACGGCAAGCTGACGGCGCTTTTCGCCGTGGCGGATGCAATAAAGCCGGACGCCGCGGAGGCCATACGCCTGCTTAAAGAGATGAACGTGAAGCTTGTCATGCTCACGGGCGACAATTCGCTCACGGCCAAGGCCGTTGCGGCAAAGGTTGGCATAGACGAGGTACGAAGCGAGGTTCTGCCCGGCGACAAGGCGGGCGAGGTAGCACGGCTGCAAGGCATGGGCTACACCGTTGCAATGGTGGGCGACGGCGTGAACGATGCACCGGCGCTCGTTAAGGCGGATACGGGCATAGCCATAGGCGCGGGCGCGGACGTTGCGATAGAATCGGCTGACATAGTGCTTATGGGCGGCGAGCTTGGCGGCGTTGCGGCGGCGCTAAGGCTCAGCCGCGCGGCAATGACCAATATAAAGGAAAACCTGTTCTGGGCATTCGGCTACAATACGCTGGGCATACCCGTTGCGGCGGGCGTGCTGCATGCCTTCGGCGGGCCGCTGCTCAGCCCCATGATAGCTGCGGCGGCAATGAGCCTGAGCAGCGTATCGGTCGTTACCAATGCGCTCAGGCTGCGCCGTTTCGACCCGAACAAGACGCAGAAGTACCTTAAACCCCATTTTTCAAAGAAGAACGGCGGGAATGATGCCGCGCAGGCGGGAAATAATAACAACATTACTTCTAAGGAGGAAACAAACATGATTACGCTTAAAGTGAACGGCATGATGTGCCAGCATTGCCAGAAGGCCGTGGAGAAAGCCCTTGCGGAAATCGGCGCAACGCACATAACCGTTGACCTTGCCAACAAGCAGGCCACCTTTGCCAATGCAGACGAGGCCGCCGCGCGCAAGGCCATAACCGACGCCGGCTACGAGGTGGAGTAAGGCGGGCGGGTTGAAATATTACGCCCCAAAATAATTTGTTACAAAATCGTAATAAAAGTGTTGACAACGGCGTAATGATATGGTAACATCTACTCGTGCAAACGGGAAAGTCCCAAATAGGCCGCAAGGCCAAGCCGGGTGAAATTCCCGGCACAAAACAAAAACAATTTTTTGAAAGGAAATTAGACAAGATGAAGAAACTGTTTGCTCTCGTTCTTTCTCTGGCTCTCGTCGTTGCCTTTGCGGTTCCCGCTCTGGCCACCGGTTGGGCCACCCTCGATACCGCTCCGGTATACAAGGACATCACCATCAACGTTTACGGCCTTGAGACCGTAGCCAACACCAGCAAGGTCGGCTATCTCTATGCTGAGCTGAAGACCCCCTACCCCGTAGTGAAGGGCACTCTGCTCCACTTCCTGGTAGAGCTCTACATCCCCTACACCAAGCTGTCCCCCGCAACCAAGAAGCTGATGGAAGTCAAGGGCCTCGATCTTGAGATCGCTACCTCTAACATGACTATCATCGATACTGCTGATTACGACACCAAGATCCCCACTAGCAGCGGCAAGATCAATGCTAAGAGCACTGCTATCGAAGATGAGTTCACCAAGACCGACTACGCAGTAGACAAGACTTGGGCTTATGAAGTATGGGCGACTGCCGATTCCGACAAGGAAACCAAGGTTGTTGCTACCGCTGGTTTCTACAACGAGTTCGTCAGCAACACCATGGAAATCTACAACGCCGAAGCTAAGAAGGTCATGACCGTTATCACCAACGACGTTGAGAAGCCCGAATGGTTCACCGTCAGCAACGGCACTGCTAACGTAGTATTCTGGGTAACCGGCAAGCAGATCAACAAGAGCCTGCCCGTCCAGATCGACTATGCTGGTGTAAGGTACAACATTGCCAAGAGCACTGTCCGTAACCCTGACTTCCTGAACACCACCAACAACACCTATGTTGATGACACCACCTACAAGACCATGCTGGCTGCGTACACCGAGATCTCCAAGTTCCTCGGTTTCGAATATGACGAAGCTGACTACATGACCGCTGCTCATTACGAGAAGTTCTTCGGCACCATCGGCGAAGTATCCGCTTCCTATACCTGGAACGCCGGTATGGTAGTCGTCAACCCCGCTACCCCCAAGCTGCCCCAGACTGGTGACAACGCCAGCATCGTTGGCTTCGCTATGGTCGTAGTGGCTACGGTTCCCGCCGCCGTCGTAACCTTCAAGAAGGTCCGCGCGTAATTAAACCAATCGGGACATAAACCCTAAAATGCACCTCGCCCCTCCTCGAGGAGGGGCGAGTTTTTTGTTGCATTAAACCAAAAGGCTCCCCGGCCGGGGAGCTGGCAATACGCCGTAAGGCGGATTGTCTGAGGGGTTGAAACAAACGGAGAGATGTGAGCTGATTTATAACCCCTCCGTCCATTCGCTAACGCTCATGTCCACCTCCCCTTTCAGGGCAGGCTGGTGGCAACGCCAACCAAAAGCTGTCCCCGCGTGCGGGGAAAGTGTCGCGGCGTGAGCCGTGACGAAAGGGGAACGGCTTAAAGCTGCCAAGTGCCGTGAGTTGTTCCCCCTCAGTCTGCTCGCTATCGCTCACAGACAGCTCCCCCGCAAGCGGTGGCGCCTTTTGGTCAGAGTTTGCACTGCGCCGACTGAGGGGTTGCGGCAGGCTTCAAACGCCACCTCACCTTTTTCTCCTTTTACGCAAATTAATGATGCTTTTTTGCGCGGGATGAGTTATAATAAGACAGTATGAATAAAAATGGACTATAAGAAGGAGAAGAAGCAAATGCAAAGGATATTTTCAATGGAGCTGGCGGGCCGAACAATTACCGCCGAAACCGGTAAGTATGCCGAGCAGGCCGGCGGCAGCGTGCTTATGCGCTGCGGCGACACGGCGGTGCTGGTATGCGCAACGGTAGCCAAGGCCCCGCGCGACGGCGTGGATTTTCTTCCGCTGAGCGTTGAATTTGAAGAAAAAATGTATTCCGTGGGCAAAATACCCGGCGGATTCATCAAAAGGGAAGGCCGTCCCTCCGAAAAGGCCATACTGGCCAGCCGCCTTATAGACAGGCCGCTCAGGCCCCTGTTCCCCAAGGGCTTCTATAACGATATTCAGGTAATTGCCACCGTGCTCAGCGTTGAGCAGGACGTGCAGCCCGAAATACTTGCCATGATAGGCTCAAGCGCCGCCCTCGCCATAAGCGACGCGCCCTTCATGGGTCCCACCGGCGCGGTAAGCGTTGGCTATATCGACGGGCAGTATATAATCAACCCGAACAGTGAGCAGCGCGAAAAGAGCAAGCTGCATTTGACCGTTGCCGGCACGAAGGACGCCGTTATGATGGTTGAAGCGGGCGCGGACGAGCTGAGCGAGGACGAAATGCTGCAGGCCATTCTGTTCGCCCACGGCTACATAAAGGAAATTGTTGCCTTCATAGAAAACATGCAGGCGGAAGTGGGCAAGCCCAAGATGGAAGTGAACATCTATCAGCCCAGTGCGGAGTTCACCGAGCTTGTGCGCGCATATGCCTTCGATAAGGTGGAATGGAGCCTTGACACATTTGACCGCTACGAGCGCGAAGCGCGCAGCGCCAAGGTGAAGCAGGAGGTTACCGAGCATTTCCTTGAAATAGACCCCGATTGCGCCAAGGATGTTGACGCGATACTTTATAACATAACCAAGGAAATAGTGCGCGATAAGATAATCAACCGCGGCATACGCCCCGACGGACGCAGCATGGAGCAGATACGCCCGATATGGTGCGAAGTTGGTCTGCTGCCCCGCGCGCACGGCAGCGCCGTGTTTACCCGCGGCCAGACCCAGGTTATGACCATAACCACGCTCGGCTCGCTTGAAGATGCGCAGACATTGGACGGCATAAGCGACGAAACCGGCAAGCGTTATATGCATCAGTATAATATGCCGCCGTACAGCGTTGGCGAAACCCGCCCCGTGCGCAGCCCCGGCAGGCGTGAAATAGGCCATGGCGCCCTTGCGGAGCGCGCCCTGCTGCCCATGATTCCTTCCGAAGAAGAATTCCCCTATGCGCTCAGGCTCGTCAGCGAGGTCATAAGCTCCAACGGCTCAACCTCACAGGCTTCCATCTGCGCAAGCACCCTGTCCCTCATGGATGCGGGCGTACCCATCAAGAAGCCCGTTGCGGGCGTTGCCATGGGCCTTATTAAGGATCCCGCCAACGGCAACATAGCCGTTATGACCGATATACAGGGCCTTGAGGACTTCCTTGGCGACATGGACTTCAAGGTTGCAGGCACCAAGGACGGCATAACCGCCATTCAGATGGATATAAAGATAAAGGGCATTGATGAAGAGATTCTGACCCGCGCGCTTGCACAGGCACGCCGCGGCAGGCTGTTCATACTGGATAAGATGCTCGAAACCCTTGCGCAGCCCCGCGCGGAGCTTTCTCCCTATGCGCCGCGCGTGCTGCAGTTCAGCATCAATCCCGATAAGATTCGCGAAGTCATCGGCTCCGGCGGCAAGACCATCAATAAGATCATTGCCGATACCGGCGTGAAGATAGACATAAACGACGACGGCCGCGTGTTCATACTGTCTCCCGATCAGGAAGCCCGCGCCGCCGCAAAGAAGATGATAGACAATATCGTCAAGGACATAGAGGTTGGCGAAGTGTTCCTGGGCAAGGTAGTGAACATACTGCCCATAGGCGCTCAGGTGGAACTCAAGCCCGGCAAGAAGGGCCTTGTGCATATAAGCAAGCTTGCCAACAGGCGCGTTGAGAAGGTTGAGGACGTGGTGAGCATAGGCGACGAAATACTCGTCCGCGTTATCGATATCAAGCCCGACGGCAAGATAGACCTGACCAGAAAGGGCCTGCTGCCGGAGGATAAGCAGAACTAAATAGAGAACTTAAAAGCTCCCTATAAGAGGGGGCTTTTTAGTGCGTTTTTATTGCAATTCGACACTGTTCTACATTATAATAAACATAAGCGCCTACCCCGACGTGAAAAGGGGACGGTTGGCCACTTATCCTGACCTTACGATATACGTCAGGGGAAGGAGGTGACCACAATGATGACATGGGCTTTGTTCTTTACATGCGGCTCATTTATCGTTGGACTTCTCAGGTTGTTCTTGGCAACCTTGGAATTCGTAATGAAACTCCAAAAAAAGGAAGTAACCGCTCCGAGTGCCAACTGTAGCGGTTACTATATCTAAGTAATTACTATGTGGCCAACCGTCTCCGGTAGGCGTGGTTTATGCTTATATTATATGCAAATCAGAACGAATATGCAAGTGGAAACTAAATAGTACAGTACCCAAAAGCTGTCCCCGCAAGCAGTGGCGCCTTTTGGCGTACCTGCATAATCTCCCATAGTCACCGTGCTGAAGGCGCATATGGGTCGCCGTTTATGCTCAGGTGCCTAAGCGCGTCGCGGCACCTTAGGCGCACGTTCTCCGGTGCGGACGATATCGCGGCAAGCGGACGATGCAGCACCACGCGCGCATCGGGGGCGTATATCGCGCCCAATCCCCGCCGCGCAAGCCTTAGGCACAGCTCCGCGTCTGCACCAACGGGCAGCAGCGGTTCGTATTGCGGCGCATCAAAGCTTTCGTCAAAGCCTCCGCTTGAAAAATACATGTCCGCGCGCATGTACATGCATGCCCCGCTCAGCACGCTCACCGTGCGCACCGTGTGCGTAATGCGCTCATTATCCGCGGGGTAGATTATTTTCTCGTCCTTGCTTATTGCCCCGCCTGCGGCTATCAGCGCCCCCTGCGGGCTTATCAGCATGCAGCCTGCCGCGGCAGCGCCCTCGCGCTCCCCTTGGGAGGACAGGGCGTAAAGCGTGTTCGGCTCAATAAGCTCCGCGTCGCGACTTATGAAAAGCAGCGCATCGCCCATTGCCATGTCCGCACCGGCACGGCAAAGCGCGCTGAAGCCCGCCGTGCCGTTTTTTGCTATGCGCGCGGCCTTGTTCTTTTCAAGCAGGTCGTAATAGTTCAGCAGCCGCCCGTCCCCGCTGCTGCCGTCCGCAATTATTATTTCGTGGCGGTATGCCATGCAGCAGCGGTCTATGCTTTCAAGCAGCCGCCGGAGCGGCTCAAGCTCGTTAAGACTTGGTATTATAAATGAAGTTAGCCGCGGTTCCCTGCGTGCGCGCACTATAAAGCTGCCCTGCCACAGCCCCGTGGATACGCTTTCCTCCCGCCGTTCGGCCTCAAGGTAGCCGCGTATGGCGGAAATGCCGGCGGCTGCGGGCGTTGCGGCGGGGGAGTGGTTTATTATCAGCGGCAGCGGAATATGCACTATCCGGCGGGCCTTTGCCATGCATCTCAGGCGGAATGCGTACTCCGCGCCCGCATCGTATTCGCCTTGCGGCGGGCAGCAGGCGGCGTATATTTCCCGCCGTATGGCAAGCAGCGCGCCGAACATATCATAGGACAGCGCGGTAACGCGGCTGAATTCGCATTTTTTATATTCTTCATAGGGCTTTTTGCCTTCCTGAATCAGTTCGTCCGCGTATATCATGTCCGGTTCGTACTCCGCGCGCTCCACTGCGTGCGCCATGCGGAAAAGCGCATCGGGATGCAGCATATCGCCCGCGTGTATGCGCAGCGCATAGTCGTGCGGAAAGCTTTGCTCCGCCGCATCTTCCGTCCATTCGCCGTATGTTTGGGCGCGGAGCGAATCAAGCGTGGCGTTCATGTCCCGCCGCTTGCCGCCAAGTATGCTCACTATAAAGCGGGGCTTTTTGGTAAATGCTGTTGTTGCTGTTTGTTCATTCATGCGCTTATTGTGCGCCGATAAAGTATATATTATCCGTTTGGGTGTGGAGTATATCAAACGCATGTGGTAAAATTGAATAAACCTAAATCAGGAGGAAAGAACGTATGGAACGCATACTGGTAATAAACCCCGGCTCAACGTCAACAAAGCTTGCCGTGTTTGATGGGGAAAAGGAGCTTTTCCGCACGAGCATAGAGCACGACCAGAAGGACACCGCGAAGTTCCTTCGCGCAATAGATCAGCTTGATTTCCGCAAGGAATGCGTGCTGAATACGCTTAAAGAAAGGAATATACCGGTTGAATCGCTCAGCTGCATAGTTTCCCGCGGGGGAATGTTCCCGCCGTGCAAGGTTGGGGCATATGAAGTGAACGCGGATATGCTCTCCTACGTCAACAGCGACCATATAGTGGGCGAGCATATTTCAAACGTTGGCTGCGCCGTGGCGGAGGCCATAGCAAGGCCGCTTGGCATACCGGCAATGGTATACGACTGCGTGGGCGTGGACGAAATGACGGACATTGCGCACATAAGCGGCATACCCGAACTCCCGCGCGAAAGCCGCGGCCATGCATTGAACACCCGCGCCATGGCAAGAAAATGCGCCGAGGAGATACTGCATAAGCCGTTTGAAGAATGCACGTTCATCGTGCAGCACCTTGGCGGCGGGGTAAGCGTTTGGCTGTTTGACAAGGGCCGCAGCATAGATATGTACAGCGACGACGATGCCGGCTTCGGCCCGGAGCGCTGCGGCGCGATACAGGTGGCGCCGCTGGTGGCGCTGTGCTGCAGCGGCAAATATACCGAAGCGCAGCTTGCAAAGATGGTTCGCGGCAACGCGGGGCTTAAGGCACACCTTGGCACAAGCGATGTGCGTGCGGTTGAAAAAATGATAGAGAGCGGCGATAAGCACGCGGAGCTTGTGTTCAACGCCATGGCGTATTCGCTTTCAAAGGGCATTGCTGCGCTTGCGGCGGCGGTATGCGGCAAGGTGGACAGGATTATACTTACCGGCGGCGCGGCCCATTCAAAGCGGCTCAGCGGAGAAATAACGAAGCATGTAAGCTGGATTGCCCCCGTTGAGGTAATGGCGGGCGAATTTGAATTGGAAGCCCTTTGCGCGGGCGCGCTGAGGGTGCTGCGCGGGCAGGAAAAGCCCAACACATTCGTATGGAAACCGCAGGCGTAAGCACGGCTAAGCAGCGGCGCGGAGCAATGGCGGCAATGCTTTTGTTCATGCTGCTTTGCTATGTTTTGATACATGATCTGCTTGGCGGCACGCTGCTTGCGCATTGCCCGTGGGATAGCTATACCCTTCAGGCGCAGGCGTGGCTTGAAGGGCGCACGGATTTGGGGCAGGACATAAGCTATCTTGAGCTTGCCATATACAACGGCAAATACTATGTTTCCTTTCCGCCGTTTCCAAGCGTTGTAATGCTGCCGTTCGTGCTTATATTTGGCACGGACACGCCAAATAACCTGATAATAATGATAATAACGCTGCTTATAGCCGCGGCGGCGTTTAAGCTTTGCGGCTATGCGGGCTATGACGCGAAGGACAGCGCGATACTGGGGCTTTTCATAACGTTCGGCAGCAACCTTATGTGGATGAGCACTATGGGCGGCGTGTGGTTTTTAGCGCAGAGCATTATGATGCTGCTGCTCCTTTTAGCGGCAATAGCTGCATATAAGGACAGGCAGGCGCTTGCGTATGCGCTGGTTGCGCTTTCGGTGGGCTGCCGCCCGTTCGCGGCGGTGGCGTTCGCGCCGCTTATGGCATGGTTCTATGCTAAAAACAGGCAGCGCGGCATGGGCAAGCTTGCAGCGTTGTTCTGCCAATGGAAGGCATGGATACCGGTTGCGCTGATTGCGGCGGCAAAGATGTGGTATAACTATATCCGCTTTGACAATCCGCTTGAGTTCGGGCATAATTATCTGCCGGAATTTGTGGGCAGCGAGCATGGGCAGTTCGATATATATTATCTTAAGGATAATCTTCTCAAGCTGCTGTTTTACCCCGTGCGGATAAAGGAAGGGCTTACGCTTGACTATCCGTTCTTTGACGGGTTCATGTTCTATGTTGCAAATCCGCTGTTCATATTGTTCTTTGCCGCGGCGGCAAGGAACGTGCTGCGGCGCAGCGTAAATATGGTGCGTATTGCGCTCTCCGCGGCTATGGCGGTTATGCTCGTCTGCCTTTGCTTGCATAAAACGCTTGGCGGGTGGCAGTTCGGCGCGCGCTACACATGCGATATGCTGCCGATGGCGCTTATGTATATGTGCCTGAGCAGCGGTGTAAAGCGGCTCAAGACATGGGAAAAGGGCGCGGCGGTGTTCGGCATTGCGTTCAATATATACGGCGCGCTTGCAATGACGTTTCTGTTCAACTAAAAATATAACTTAAAGGAGAAAGACAAAAATGGTAATCATCGAGATGGAAAACGGAGCAAAAATTAAAATAGAGCTTGACCGCACGGCCGCTCCGAACACCGTGAATAACTTTTTAAGCCTTGCAAACAAGGGCTTCTATAACGGCCTTATATTCCACCGCGTTATACCCGGCTTCATGATTCAGGGCGGCTGCCCGGACGGCACCGGCATGGGCGGCCCGGGATATAGCATAAAGGGCGAATTTGCCGCAAACGGCGTGAAAAATCCCATAAAGCATAAGCGCGGCGTAATATCCATGGCCCGCGCCATGAATCCGAACAGCGCAGGCAGCCAGTTCTTCATTATGCATCAGGATGCGCCGCACTTGGACGGGCAGTATGCCGCATTCGGCCACATTGTGGAAGGGATGGAGACTGTCGACGCGATAGCCGCCACGCCCACCAATTTCAGCGACAGGCCGCTTGACCCGCAGCGCATAAAGAGCATTACGATAGTTGACGAGGGCGAGATCGCAGAACCCGAAAAAATGTAAGCCGAGCCTTGTGCCAAACAAAGTTTACACAAAATTATTATTAAGGCAACACAGTTATCTATAAAAGCGTGTTAAACTGATATTGAAGGCAGGACAGGGTTGTTGTATAATATATTTTGTGTGAGGAATTGGCATTATGGAAGCTAAAGCGCAAAAATCCGGCACCAAAAAGGCGAGAAACAGGCGAAAGAACAGCTTTTCCCGCCCCAAAGCCATATCTAAAATAATATTGATAGCATTGGCCGCGCTGAGCATTGTTGCGGCCGTGCTGTATATTTTTCTGGGCAAGCCCGGCAAGGACGAAATTGAACAGGTTATTGACGACGGCACTATACTGCAGGGCATAACCGTGAACGGCGTGGACGTGGCGGGCATGAACTATAAGCAGGCTCGCGATGCGGTGCTGCCCAGCGTTGAAGAGGATCTTCGCAGCATACACATTACGGTTTTGCATTCAACGAACATGTGGCTGCTGACCGCGGCGGACATTAGGCCGTCCAGCACGCTTGACGCGGCAATTACCGAGGCGCTGACATTGGGACGTGGCGGCACGGTTATAGAAAACGCCAAAGACAAGGAAGATATTGCCCAAAACGGGCGGGATATCCCCAT
>ULQK01053233.1_pt1 | contig 10461 bp, 8 predicted proteins | sample 1954371 | NCBI WGS metagenome assembly ULQK01 (sample SAMEA4835652, study PRJEB28245) | human gut metagenome | biome: gut microbiome; material: fecal sample | place: Denmark | collected 2008 | reverse complement strand
GCCGTGCGGCAGGATATTTTATTTGCCATGGAGGATCTGGAACTGCAGCCCGAGCAGTGCCAGGCCCTGATGAAATCCCCGTGCCCCGTTGCCGACGTCCTGCGGGATTTTGAAAAGCTGGAGCTGGGCTACATGGAGACCCTCCGGGACTGCATTGAGGGCCGTGCTGATAAGCTGAAATATGGCGCTCTTTTTGAACAGAACAATGACTTCGTCGGTTGGATCTCCATTGACGAAACGAGCATCCACTATCCCGTCATGCAGACGCCGGATAATCCGGATTACTACCTGAAGCACGGCTTTGACAAGGCATACAGCAACTATGGCGTGCCCTACATCGACGAGGGCTGTGCGCCGGGGCTCAGCAACAACGTCGTTATCTACGGTCACCATATGAACGACGGCACTATGTTCGCTGACCTCTGCGGCTATGCGGACAGGGGCTTCTATGAGGGGCACAAGACTATCCGCTTTGACACCCTATCCGGCTCCGGCGAATATGAGGTGGTGGCTGCCTTCCGGTTCAACACCAACCGGGACACCTTCCGGTACAACGAGTACACCAACATGGATGAAGCGGAATTTGCCGAATTTCTGGAGAATGTCCGGGCCCGGGCGCTGTACGATACGGACATGGAAGTGGAATACGGCGATACGCTGCTGACTCTCTCCACCTGCGAATACACCTACAAAAACGGCCGTTTCGTGGTGGTGGCAAAGAAGGTGGGCTGATGGCGGAAATCAAGACCCGGGAGAAATCCAAAGGCATCAAGGCACTGGACAAGGCGGTCGTGGCCGGAGAACGGATGAAGCGGGCCTTCGTCCGCTCTAAGGATCAGGCGGAGAACCTGCTGGATGACGGCCAGATCAGCCCCTCTGAATATGCGGAAGACAAGGTCCGTTATATGGCGGAGGATACCGCCCGGGAGGTCGGCCACGAGGCAGGCAAGCTGACTGGCAAGGCAAAAAGTGCCTGCCGATCTCATCGGGAAGCCAAACGCACTGCCGATGCTGCGCAGCAAGATAGGACCCGCATCCGTCATGCCCGGAGCCAGACCATCAAGACTGCCGAGGCCCGGCAGCGCACCGTAAAGCAGACGGCAAAGTCCACTGGGCAGGCCACAGTGAAAACGGCCAAGGGCACCGTCAAAACGGCCCAGAAAAGCGCCAAGACCGCTCAGCAGACCTCCAAAGCGGCTATCAAGACGGCGGAGGCCACGGCAAAAGCCACGAAGGCGGCAGCGCAGACCTCCGCCAAGGCGGCCCGCACCACGGCACAGGCCGCAAAAACGGCAGCCCAAACCCTTGTCGCTGCTGCAAAAGCAGCTGCGAAAGCCATCGCGTCCGCCGCCAAGGCCATTGCCGCAGCGGTTAAGGCACTGGTGGCCGCCATCGCCGCAGGCGGCTGGGTGGCGCTGATCGTCATTGTGATCATCTGCCTGATCGCCGCAGTGGTGGCATGCTTCGGCATCTTCTTTTCCAGCGAGGATACCGGCAGCGACAAGCCCATGCGGACGGTGGTGCAGGAGATCAATCAGGAGTATCAGGCGCAGCTGGACGATATCAAAGGCTCTGTAGTCTACGACACGTTGGTGATGTCCGGTTCCCGGGCCGTCTGGCCGGAGGTGTTGTCGGTCTATGCAGTGAAGGTTACCTCCGATCCGGATAACCCGCAGGAGGTGGCCACGGTCACACCGGAAAAGGAGCAGATTCTGCGGGATATTTTCTGGGCGATGAACACCATCTCCCACTCCACCACCACGGAAAGCGTGACGACCATCATCGAAAGCGACGACGGCCACGGCAACATTCTGGAGGAGACCGTCACGGAGACCAAGACCACACTGCACATTGTGGTCAGTCACAAAACGGCAACGGAGATGGCAGCGGAATACGGCTTCGGAGAACGGCAGCTGGAGCATCTGGATGCCCTGCTGGAGGAAGGCACCTCCGGAATGTGGGCGGCTGTGCTCTACGGCGTGTACGGTGCAGACGACCAGATCGTGCAGGTGGCGCTGACGCAGGTAGGCAACGTAGGCGGCGAGCCCTATTGGTCATGGTATGGCTTCGGCAGCCGTGTGGAATGGTGTGCCTGCTTTGTTTCCTGGTGCGCCGACTAGTGCGGCTACATCGACACCGGTGTCATTCCCAAATTCGCAGGTTGCGTCAACGGCGTCCAGTGGTTCCGAGACCGTGGCCAATGGGCGGATAACGCCATCGAGCCTGCGCCCGGCATGATTATCTTCTTCGACTGGGACAACAAGGGTCACTCCGGCCCGCAGGACGGGCAGTCCGACCACGTGGGCATTGTCTGGAAGGTCGAGGACGGGATCATCTACACCGTGGAGGGCAACTCCGGCGACAGCTGCCGGGTGAACCAATACCCGGTGGGATACTATGAGATTCTGGGGTACGGTGTGGTGGCCTATTAACAGCGTAAGACTAGTTATCAAGTTACTCAGCTGTATTATTTGAAATAAGGTGGGTGCTATAGCCGATATACCACCCGTCACATACTAAGACGGAGACGGCAACAGCGGGGGCAACTTTTCCGCCGCGTGCGGGCGTATCCGAAGGGAGTTGATGCAAATGCCTGAAATCAAGATCAAAATTCGGGACAAGCGGGCCGGAGGCACGGGGACCGTGATCTGCGGCAACAGCGACTATACGGTGGTGTGGGACCTGGATGCAGAGTGGGCCGCTTACGATACCAAGACCATGCGGGTGAACCTGGCAGACGGCACCTATCAGGACGTGGTATTCACCGGCAATACGGCGGCTCTGCCGGTGCTCAGCACGCCGGGGTGGGCGTCCGTGGGCCTGTACGCCGGAGACCTGCACACCAGCCGGGCGGCGGATCTGCGGGTGCTGCCGTCTGTTACCACAGCAGGCGGCGCGCCTGCTGACCCGCCCGAGAGCGTGTACAACCAGCTGATGGAGCTGATCCGTGGCATGGGCGGCGCGTCCGAGGAGGACATTGCCAAGGCCGTGGCTTCGTACCTGACCGAGCATCCGGTAACAGAGACGGACCCGACCGTGCCGGAGTGGGCCAAAGCCGCAAAGAAGCCGACCTACACGGCGGCAGAGGTGGGGGCGTTGTCGGCGGACACGCTGCAGGCGGCCACGGAGGCGGCGCTGGCACAGGCCAAGGCCAGCGGAGAGTTTGACGGAAAAGACGGTAATACCGGCCCGCAAGGCCCCAAAGGCGACACCGGCGGCACCGGCCCGCAGGGCCCCAAAGGCGACACCGGCGACACCGGCCCCAGGGGCCCCGCTGGCCACGCCCCGGTGAAGGGGACGGACTACTGGACGGCAGCGGACAAGGCGGAGATAGTCGCTGATGTGCTGGCGGCCCTGCCGGATGGAACGGAGGTGAGCTACTGATGGCAAAGAAGCTCTATGAGGAGGCCAGCGTCCTGGCCATCGCAAACGCCATCCGAGCCAAAAACGGCAGTACGGCCACCTATAAGGTCGCCCAAATGGCCGATGCCGTTTTGGCGATCGCCCCGCTACAGCCTGACGTGGAGGAGTACCCGCAAATGAGCACCACGGTTGCGGCCTATCTGACTGCGGCGGAGGCCGCTTATACGGACGCCAACGGCGGCAGCGTAAGCGTGCTGGACAGCTACACGGGGGCCAGCGGAATCAAGGATGCTCCGCTGGGCAAAGCGCTCACGATGCAGGGGGGAACGCGTTACCAGCAGGATGAGACCACCGGCATCGGGGGGAAGCTCAACAATATCCTGGGAGGAGAATCCGTGATCTACAACGCAGTCCCCGGGCACGTCCTCCGCTACATCGTGAAAGGCAGCGGAGGGGATGTAATCGACAGCGGGCGCGTGAAGCCGACCGGAACAGTTCGCATGATGAAGTTTATCGGCTATGTGAAAAACTGCCGGGACCTCGGTGGATGGGCATGTGACGGAGGCACCGTCAGGTATGGGCGGATGTATCGTTGCGCCGCACCGGGTGCAGCGGAATCCGCAGATGCCAATATCGCCCAAAATGCAAATATCCGCTACCACTTTGATCTGCGGGATAACGCGTCTCTGGAAAGCTCCCCGTTTGGGAGCGAGGTGTATTACAAGCGGTATCCCCTGTCGGCCTATTACAGCGACCTCGTTGACCTGACGAAATCCCATTACGCAGAGATGGCCGCACTTCTGCGGGCGGTGTTCGATGTGGTCATCCACGGGAACGGGGTGATCTATCACTGCTCACTGGGGCGGGACAGAACGGGGACCCTGTCGTTCATCCTGCTTGCGCTGCTTGGCGTTTCCAGAAAGCACGTGGACATGGACTATGAGCTTTCGGGCTTTTCCTCTCTCTCGGATGCCGGAACGCCGCAGAAGCGGACCTCGGCCAACTACACCGGCCTGGCCAATTATTTCGCGTCATTCGGAAAGTCCTCCCTCCGGGATAATGTCGTGAAGTGGGCATTGAAAGCCGGATTGACGATCGACGAGCTGAACGCATACCGTTCAGCAGCCATAAACGGAACGCCCGCCGCGCTGAATGCCTCCGACTACGTTACGCAGTATACTCTGACGCAGCATCTGACGGACTGCACAAGCAATGCTGCGGGGACGGAAATCAGCGAAGGCGCGGCGCTCAGCGTCACGATTACCCCCAATGCCGGGAAGAAACTCGGCAGCATCTCGGTCACCATGGGCGGCACAGATATCACGGTCACGGCGGTGTCCGGCAGCACCGTCCATATTGCAAGCGTGACCGGGAACGTCGTTATCACGGCTGTGGCGACTGCGGCGTATACAAATCAGATCCCCATTTCGACGGACGCCGGCGGGGCGGTATTCAACGGCGTCGGATACCAGCAGGGATACCGGCTGAGCAGCTCTGGTAGCCCGTCCCCGCAAGCATCGACATACATTACCGGATTCATCCCGGTCCATTCCGGGGACAAGGTACGATTTGAGGGGATGAACCTGAAGGAGGGGTCGGCCGCTATCAACGAACAACGCATCGCATTTTATGATGCGAACAAGGCGGTAATCGCAGCCCTGTATTGGAAGGATACGGGAACGAATACCATGTCGGGCGGGTATCTTGCCAGCCTCACGGTTCCGGCCTATTCCGGCAAGACAGTGGCCTTTGCGCGATTCGGATGCTACTGGATCGATTCGCATTCGATCATTACGGTAAATGAGGAGATCGGGTAAGTCTGACACTTTCAGTTACTCAAAGGTCGTGGACTAGACGGTTTGAAACTCGTTGTCGGAGGCGAATACATAAACAAGAGCATGTCTCACCGGTAAATACCGGCGAGACATGCTCTTGTTCTACACAAATATCAGAATATAAAAGTCAATATATGCTTAGATTATAAACAGATATGGCATCACTCCTTGAGAATCATGCGATAGACTGTACCAGAACCCATAGGCGATAAGGAGAAATATCCCACAGGAAATTGGAATTTTTGTGCCCCGTTCCGTATTTTTCAATAGGGCCCCATAAAATACCCCTTCATAAACATAAAAGTACCAACTGATGCGTTCGATAAAAGTCGGGAAGAAGTATCCCAATGAGACGAGCAAAAGCCCAAAAAGATAAATTATGTACGATATGCGCACGTCGAATTTTTCGGAAGCATGGATGGATGACAGGAATTCCTGATACATTGCACTGTGCGCCATTAACAGCATACACAACATCCATAGTGCAAGCTTTACCGGCACGATCAGCCCTATGTTAATGGAAAGATCAGAAAAATAGCGGCTATATTGGGCCATCTTATTTGAAAGCAGGACAATGATTAACGGAACGCAAAGAATGAAAAGAATGTACAGGAGCTTTTGCTTCTGCTGCAATTCCTTCCACTGAAATGCATTCAGCAGCAGAAGAAGGAAGCCTACGATTGCAGTCTGGTGGAACAATGCGGCGATACAAATGCACAAAATAAAGCGCAGGAACTTTTTCTGCCCCAAATAGCGCGTTCCCCAAAAAACGATTGCCACAGCGACAAATTGCCTTATCCCGTTGAGGGACATGAAGTAGAAAGACATATAATAGAATACGACCATGCATGGAAAGGACGCGATCCCGCGCAGCTCCCAAAATCGTAAAATAATGCAGGCGTGCGTAATCAGCGCCAATAGCCCAAGCAAAAACGATGCATTCGGGATCACGTGCAAAATACCATAGCAGATGTATTTGAAGGACTCCTCCAGACCGTAGGCATAGGAAAACATCCCCTTGTATATGTACGAAAACTTCTCAACATAGCTCGGGGTATCAAGACCTACCGAATAGGCTCGCAGACCGGCAGCCATGGTAAGGGATAGAATGATTACCCATATGAGAAGCTTGCGGTTTCGCTTCTCGGCAAAATAAGAGAATATCCAGCACTCTATCAGTAAGCCGAAATAAACAATATAGGATAGCAGCATCACAGTGTCCCCTTACAATGTAGTGAAGATATTCTTTTCAGAATGACGTGCAGCATTTGACTAAACTCGCGCCAATATAAGAAAATAAGTACGACGAAAATGCAGATCTGCAGCAGCAAAAGACGATTTCCCCAGTATGCGGCGAACATCTGTCCCCAAAGCAGCCCGTAGCTGAGGGGTTCCTTTATGCGTGCGTTCTTCAATTGAATATGCCGCAGGATCCATATATAACGCATCATCCATACGCAGAAGAAGCCTATAGCCGTGGCGACCGCTGCGCCATAGCTTCCCAAAAGGGGGATCATGCAGAGGTTCAGAAATGTATTAATGCCCGCTCCTATCAGCGCCGTTGAAGATATCAGTCTCGTGCGGTTCAATGCAAGGCACATATTTTCACAGGAAAGCGACATGTAGTTAAATAATGCCGATAAAAGCAGAGGAGGTACGAATTGCCAAGCCGCATAGAATTCTTTGGCAAATAGCAGCCGCGATAACGGAATGTTTATCAGCATCAGGGCGGAGGAACACAGCACCATAGAAAAGCTGATGACCGCATAGCTTTGCCCCAAGAATCCATCCTTATCTGTTGGATCGAAATTTTGCAGCACCGAAACGGAATACGCTTTGGAAATGGTTGCGCCAAGGGTGGAGATAATAGTCGGAACCTTATAGGCCACAGCCAAAAGCCCGGTTGCAGAGACGCCGCAGAAAAAGGAAAGAATATACTTATCCAGCGAATTATTGATCCACCAGGAAAGTGCGCTGACGATCATCGGCAGGCTGAAGACAATGATCCGGCGGGTCAACTCCGAATCATTTATCCGGAAAGAGATGTATCGTCCCAGACGAGCTGCGAGCATCAGATACAGCAGACTCAATACATGCCCGAGAATATTCGCCAGTAAATATCCGTTTACACCCCAACGGAAGATCAGCAGAAACAAAAGATTGCATGACACAGTTATCAGACAAGTAATAACTGAGGCGATCGTGATTTCTTTGACCTTGTCCAGGGCTCTCAAAAAATAGTTCACAACATTGCCCAGCGCACCGGTGAGATAGCTTGCAAGAAAAAAAGCAATGTAAGCTCCGTTCAGGTCCACAACTCCCAGCATGGTCAGCAAAAATGTTGCAGACGCCAAAAAAACAAAGCCAGCTGATACAATACGCAGGCCAATGGAAAAGACTTTGCGGGGATCATCTTGTCCGGCAACGGAAAAACGCAGAATGGCATCCTGAACTTGCAGAGTCAATATAGGAAGAAGCAGCTGAACGGTTGTCGTGATCAGATCTATCGTTCCGTATTCCAGGGTGGACAGGCACTCTGTATACAGCGGAACCATGAAAAATGAGATGGTTTTTGGGATAAAGCTTGCTAAAAAAAAGAGAAAGACGTTTTGGATCAGTTTCTTGCTTTTTTCGAGTTTATTATTCATGCTTCCTCTGCTTTCTGCAAAAATCGGAAAAAGTTTCTGCAAGAGAACTCCATCCGCGATATCGTGCAATTGCGATCGCTTTGCCCAGCCGTTTGGCCGTTTTTACAGGAAGGATGCGATGCAGGCGATGGGTGATTTTCCATGCGTATTTTTCCTCGCTGCTCCACCAGCTTCCTGCGAACCAATGAATGGCGACCGTGTTTTCTGTCTGTTTTAAAAGACCGGTATCCAATGCCAAAGGGCAAAAGTAATCCGCAGGGTAAATCGTAAGTCCTGCAACAGACTGACATTGACCATTCTGGAGCATCCCCCGTTCGAGACAGATATCTGTCAGGCGAGATACATTCGTGGTCGTGTTCAACGTTCCGTCCGGATTCAAAAACTGCATATTGCTGTACTGCAGCAGAAATTCTTTAAAAAGAGGGAATTCCGGCTCACAGGCCATGACACATGTTGCAACATGCGAGGCATCCTCAAACCCTGCAAAAGCTGCCTGGTTCATAAAACGATCCAGAGGGGCAACAAGCTCTACATCCGTATCCATATAGACTCCGCCATACCTGATCAGAGCATAAAGGCGTACATAGTCTGCAACAAATGCCCACTTTTGTGCTGCATATGCCTGTTGGACATAGAGAGGCAGGGCGGAAAGATTGATCTTCGTTTCATTCCATTCCACAATCTCATAATCAGGGCAAAACTTTTTCCAACTGGCAATGCAGCGCTGCGCATCCTCCGGCAAGGAAGTCTTACCAAACCAACAATAATGGATGATTTTAGGAATTTGATGCGGCACTTCCATACTACGCCCTCCTTTGTTTTACCCAGTTATTCACGTGCCAGTATAATGGGGGACTTATGGCAAATAACAACGCTTTGCAAACGGTCTTTGGACGCCTGGCGTTGCATAGTACGAAGCGCTTGTGAATATAAGCTTTCCCATATTGCTGGAGTCTGCCGGCCTGAAACAGGCTCAGGTATTTTGTTACAAGCGAATCCAGCAGGCGATTTTTCAGCTTTTGATCTGCAAGTTGTTTATACAAATCGGTTAGCTCCAAAATGCTGTCATACAAATCGGCGGCATTTTTGCGCAAGTCCTGCTGCGTGGTGATGGAGTCATCTCTGGTGATATAGTGGTAAAAGCAAATACCACTTTCAATTACCCTTTCGGCAGATAGAAATGCACGGGGCGTAAACTGTTCGTCTTCATGGAGAATTCCCGGCTTGAAAACAAGCCGGTTCTCCTGCAGAAATTCACGCCGGTAAATATACAGTACCGCCGCCATAGGCATAGAGCCTTCATGCAGCGCCAGCTTCAGGTACATATCCCCGCGGACACAGGCTGCGGTATATCCATGGGAGAGCTTTTTCCTGGTACCAACGCTGATCCCGTCGCCGATGATGATATCTGCGCTTTTATCGACGAAGGGGAGCAGGCGCTGACATGTGTCGAGGTCGATAATGTCGTCTGAGTCAACAAAGAGAACATAGGACCCGGCAGCATGTGCGAGCCCCGTATTTCGCGCGACAGATAGTCCGCTGTTCGGCTGATGAACGACATGCACGCGGGAATCTGCGGCGGCATATGTATCACACATAGCGGGGCAGTTATCCGGGCTGCCATCATCAACTAATATGATCTCAATATCAGAAAAAGTTTGATTTATAAGAGACTGAACGCAAGCGTTCAGATAATTTTCCACATTATAAACCGGAACGATGATCGAAAAAACAGGTTTGTGTATCACTTGACCGTACCCATTCCTTTCACCATTTGCTTAACAGCGTTTTTCCAACCATACTCATGATACCTGTGCCGGTGACGGAAGCAATGGATCCACGCGTGCAGACGTCCCCACTTACCATCCAGCGCATAATAGAGAATCCCTTTATCCTGAAAATATTTGTCGGAATAGCCTTGAAACCAAGATGAACTGCTGTCATCAATCTGCGCGATCGATGCCGGAATGCCATAGATACGGAGACCTTTACGCAGACAGTCCCGCAGAAAAAGGGTATCTTCGCCGCAGCTGTATCGGCAGCCGCCGCCGAACATGGTATGGAACATCACGCCGCTGAAGTGCACCGCCTCGCGGCGGAATGCTATACGGGCGGCACCGTATTTTCCGTAATTCATAGTGGTGATCCGCGTCACCTTTGTGTTGCGGTGCCGAGCCTTACCGCCCTCCAGATTCAGAAGCAGGATGTCTGCCTGGGTGAGCTTCTGGAACCAGGTACAGATCGTTTTCTCGTATCCGTCCAGAAAAACCATGTCATCATCTGCTAAAACACAGATGTCCCCTGTAGCGCGCATTAAGACTTCGTTTCGATTGATCCCGACACCATGGGTAGAGGTGTTGATATAGCGGATTTTGTGGCCGAGATAGACATGCTCTGACAGACTGTCTTTGCCGCATTGATTCCCGATGAGGGCATCTGTCTGAATATGCATCTGCTGGGGGAGGTGGTTATCACTTTGGCCAGTCGTTACAACCAGTGTTTCAACATTCATCGTAATGTTCTCTTTCATTTTCGGGCTGGCCGGGAAAAAGATTCCCAGCCAGCCCGAAATTTATTTTGGATATGCGTTATCTGCCGACCACTTTACCGCTGGC
>ULQK01093694.1_pt1 | contig 10521 bp, 14 predicted proteins | sample 1954371 | NCBI WGS metagenome assembly ULQK01 (sample SAMEA4835652, study PRJEB28245) | human gut metagenome | biome: gut microbiome; material: fecal sample | place: Denmark | collected 2008 | reverse complement strand
CAACTGTTTCAGCAGCAGTAGCAAGACCCTCAAAGTCAATACTGAAAGCCTTGCCCTTGTGATAAAGATCATTTGCATAACGACTGTCTGCAGAACCCTGAGTAAGACCGATATACATATTTAAGCGATATTTCTTGTCTTTTGCAACAACATTTGTAAGATCCATACATACAGCAGCAAGCTCTGCCTCAGAACCAGCAGTATGATGAATAGACTCAACATTGGCCTTCTTGAAATTACCAATACGCTTGATCATAACCTCTTCCTTACCAGAAGCATTAACAGTAGTAATAAGATCCTTACCAGTGGTAAGATCCTTCAAAGAATTAAGTACGTTAGTAGTTGTAAATTGAAACATAATATTAAATTATTTAATTTTATTTTGCCGATTGCTGAACTGGACTTACAACCGACGTTGTAACTGGAATATGTGTCTATAATCTTGGTTCGCCGATATTTTCCATCGCCAAATGCACCAGTTCATTCATTATCTCAAAACATACAGGCTCTGGAAATTCCAAAACCTATGAAGTATCCTCAACCAAATCTAGTTCTTCCTATGTAAGTTTAACATACTTAGGAACTTTTAAATAATCTATAACTACCCCTACCGGTTCATATTTGGAAGTATCTGTTCCACACCGAATCTCACAACGAATACTTGAATAATTACCATATCGCACTTCTTGTTCTTTTTTCTTTGTGGAAATTTCTTTTCCATTAAAGGTAAAAACAGATGGTGATTTAGTATCTGTGCCATCGGTCTCTCTTGACAGACTTTCAACTTCAAATTTATTAGTAGGTAGTTCTGTAGAGGTATTTATGTTATGTATAAAATAGTATGGTTGTTCAGGTCTTGGTCTGAAATAATAATTACTATTTATTACAGGCCACGAGTCTGATGTAATTCTTTTTGCAGCAAACTATACAAATTCGCCGTCTTGTCCACAGGTTTTTGATTTATTTACTATTTTAAATACACATATACAATTTAACAAATGGAAATAATCCAAAGGAAAATGGACAACATATGAAGTTCCGTTTAAATCGTATGCTGATATACCATCAATAGCATCAAAATCTTTACTTTCTTCTTTCTTTAAAAAAGCAGTTGATTTCAATACTCGTAAATCATCTGAAACCTGTTGTGAAGTATCATATATATTATACCTCTTGTTAGCCACCTAAATTATGGCTTTATTAATTAAATAAACAAAATCTTCTAATAATATAGGCGAAGCATTTACTTTATTTAATTCAATTAAAAGATTATTATACGCCTCTCTAGATGTCACTGCGGTATAATTTTATTTATATTACTTTTTGTCTGTATCTTGACTATAAAATTCTGGATATGTATCACGTTTGATTAATTCCAAAACCTTCTGATTCCTTGGTTCCTGCATCCAGGCTAAAGCAGCGCTGTCTGTAGCTCCAAGAACAATATTATCTCCATATAAATATAGCTTATTCTTCATAATAATTACCTTCTTTTCCTTTGCATCAAGGAATAAAAGATGAAGTGAAATATCGTCAGCATATAAACCAATAATTTTCTGAGGATCCTTCTCAGCGACACTGAGCAGAAAATCGAGAACGTCGGCAATAGGCTGATTCCTCATATCCTTACCCAAAATACGGGCAATATTCATCTGACCGTCAACTCCACGAGGATCATCATAGATAAACGATTCTGCCTTATGAACGAGCTGTTTACGTGTAACACGACGCTGAACAGCAACGCCAGGACGATCAATATATAATTCAGCTACTCCATATCTTGCTGGATGATTAGCAGTTGACCTTGGGCCATCAATAATCAAATTGCCGTTAGCATCACGCTCGTCACGACTTTTTGCAATTAACGGACAGTTTTCAATAGCTTCCCATTCCGCCTTCTCATACGGATCATCAAGATTATATGATTTACCGCTTGTTACAACAAAGATATGATTCTCTGGGAAAAATACAGCACGACCTTCAGAATATGCATCGCGCTCCTTTTCGCTCATAATCATATCTCCCTGTGAATTCACTTTCTTAATACATGAAGGATATTGGCCATATTTATTCTTACAAGGTTGTATAAAATACTTAATTCCTGCCTTGTCATATGTGCTTTTTAATGTTATCCTTTTATCATCAAAAATAATATCGGTCTTTGTGACCTTTTTATTTGTTGCCATCATTATTTCATTTAACATTAAATATAACCGGAGGAGTGAAAACTCCCCCGGGTTTATCTTATTTTCTTATTTTAATTTTTTATATCGTAATTATCAAGCCTGACGCAAGATAACTGAACGATACGGAGTAAAGCATGCAATACCAGCATAACCTGACATCACGAGCTTACTACCAGCTACATTGCTGGCTACCTCACCAGAAGATTTTCCGTCATAACCTCCCCGAATATAACTTATTGATTTTCAATAAGTTAGACTATATCTTTAACTTATTCAATATACTTAAACTTAAATCCATGACAATGAGAAGCATCTCCTCTTAATACTTTAGATACATTTGGAAAATCTTTTTTACAAGATCTTAAAGTGTTATAAATTTTGATTAGAGCCCCATTATTATCATATTGACCAATTTTTCGTGCAAAAGTACATTTTTTTATTTTAGACTTAACTTTATTTAGTTTTTCGCCACGAATCCAAATATATCCTTTATATATGGAATCCATTTTAATAGATTGGTTTATTCCGTTTTCTGTAATTCCTTTTGGTAATTGTGATTTATCTGAAAATGATTTTATGTAATTACCATCAAGTGAATACATATGAATATCTCCAACAATATTATTAAAAATTGGTTTCTCAAAAATAGGCATAAATCTTAAAGATAAAAAATAACCATTTATTTTATTTCCTAATTTAGAAGCTCTTTGAACTCTACTCAATGAAACATTTAATTCTTTAACGCATTCACTCATAGACTCAAAACATTTTATAAAAGAAAAATCTTCAGCATATAAATAAACTGGAATTTTTGGATTATATATATTATATTCTTTTATATTTAATGCATCATATTTGGAAAATGACCATAAATTATCATATGCAGTTCTTTTATAATTTGCAGCGATTCCAATTAAATTCCCATTACCGTTAAATTGTTTTGCTGCTTCAACTAATGAAGAATATTCATTAATAAATTTACCAGTTAAATCATATTGATAAATTGTTTTGTCATGTCTTGGTGGCATACCGCCTCCTAAAACTATATTATAGGTATCATTTCTTTCTATAAATTCTTGTGTAACAATTTGCCCTTCCAAATCTAATGCTTCTTCTTCTGTATCAAAAATTTGTATAGTAGTTCTTTTAAAAGCATTATATCCATATTTTTTAACTGCTTTATGAAATGGTATTTTTGGATATTTTAATTCGTTATTACATTTAAAAATATTTATCGAATTTCCAATATATCCATCAAATATATTTGGATCTTCAGTTTCATGAACTCCAACATATATTTTGTTATTTTTTAAATTTGTGGTTAAGTATACTATATATTTCATATTATAAGTTATTTACTGCTTCCATTATTTTTGTTAAAAAAATAATGTACCTCTTATCAGAGTAGTCGTTGAACTTTATTATGCGCTGATTTATAATCTTGCACATCCATAATCTTAGCTGCTGATTATTCAAACTTTTTATTTTTCAAACTTTCACACTTATCATTGCTGATTATGTTGTAGTATAAAAAGTGTAAGAACTTTCCAGCAATTCAATAAATTTATTTTTCGTAAAATCACTTTTACGCGGCGCAGGAGTTAATTTCTACGCCAACGATCTTATTTGTCATAAAATCCTTTCCGGTCAACGAAAATTTAGCAATAGCCGGCATACCAGTTGTCTTGTCAGCAGTAAGGTCAATACATACACCATATCCCTTTGTAGGATATTCACGAGTGAGAGCCCTATCACACATAAATGTAATAGTGTTACCCAGTTTAGACTATATTATCATCACTTTAAATGACGTTTATTCTTTTAGATATTTCTTATTTTGTTAAAATAGTCGTTGAACAGTTTCCATGCATTTTTTATTGTTTAGGAAGTTTGCTGCTGGTTATTATAAAATATAATTTTTAAACATTCACACATATCGTTTCCAATTATGTTATAGTTTATATTTTTATATAATTTTCCAGCAATTTAATAAATTTTTATTCGCCGGTATTATCTAGCGAATTCATATGTATCATATGTTGCGCCTACTTTTACATAGCCGCCCTTACCCTGGTTAGCTGACTTAGAGTACATAAATGTACCGTCAGTGCGATAGTGAGAAAGGAACTCGCCAAGAACGAGATTAACATCATTCCAGAGAGTACGATTCACAACGAAAGCATAGTGATTGCCTGTATCGCTCTGACACTTGTCTGACATATCTGCCATAATCATATTAAACAATGGCAGAGTAGGTTTGTCATTATAAACGTATTTGTTGGCTGCAGCTTCAATCTGAGGAATAGCGCCCTCACCTATATATCATTTTTTTTGTTATCTACTATTACTAGTAGTGTCGGACTATATCTTTAACTCGCTAAATGAAAATTTAAATCCTTTACAATGTGTTCTTTTGCCAAGACACACTTGAAGGACAGATGGATATTCTTTTTTACATTCTGAAATTGATTCCCATTTTTTAATAAAATTATCGTTTTTATCATATTGGAAAACTTCACGCTTAATATTATTAATTATTTCGGTATTTTCATTTAAAATATTATTATATTTAAAAAACGACCAATAAAAACCATTTAAAAATTTATTGTTTTTAATTGCTCTTTTTAAATCGTTTTTATTAATTTTATACTCTTTTTTAATCTCTATAATAGAGTTAAATTTTTTTATAAAATTACCATTTTTATCATATTGAAAAACAATTTCATCTTTATTGTGTTTTTTATTTAAATACATTTCTATATTTTCACATTCTTTTAAAAAATAATATCCATTTGTAGAATATTTACCATATATAGCATTTGTTATTTTTCTCCTATCAATATCTAATTGTTTTGCAGCTTCTGTAGTATTTATAAAAGTATTTATTAATTCTCCATTTTTAGAGAATACCATAATACTTCCTCTAGAGCTTGGTCGGTAATCGCTTACATCTAATTTATTAAAAAATTCTTCAGACCAGTAGCTTGCATAAAACGATCGTTTTGCATTTATAACCATCCTTATCCTATCTTTATTTATATTAAAATGGTCAACTATGCTTTTAATTGATTTCCACTTTTTTATAAAATTACCATTTAAATTATATTGATAAATTTCTTTTTCGGAACTAGGTGGATAACCTCCACCAACAGTTTGATTATAGACATCTTTTCTTTTTAAAAACGTCATTGTTACTATTTTACTTTCTAAGTCTAGAGCTTCTTCAATTGTTTCAAATACTTTTATTGTTAAACGTATAAAATTTTTCGGTCCATATTTTGCTACTGCACAGCAAAAAGCAGTATCTCTTTTATTATATGATTTTGGAGAATTATCAAAACACCCACACCCTAAATAATGATCCCACTTATCTGGATCTTCTGTTTTATGAACCCCAATATAAATTTTATTATTTATTTTATTTACTGTACAATATACTATATATTTCATTTTTTTATTTATTTTTTATTTCATTTGTGAGTCATCTTCCACTTCCACTTTTAGTGTACTTCCATTTGGAATAGTCTCTGAACTTTATTGAGTTTATGCTTAAAAGTCAATAACCCAATCTTAGCTGCTGATTGTCCAATTAATGGATTTCCAGCAATTCAAAAGAATTATTTTTGTAATCATCACTGATTACCCCTACATATATATCTATAGGTCTTTGTGTATCAGGTTCTGCGATTGTTGCCTTGCCATTAACATCGATGTTTCCTTTATTCAAAAGGAGGCCTGTATTCATGGCGTACATAAATGTATCGAGGAGCTCCTTCTCCTTCTTCAACATCTTGTAAACGCCTTCACCCTTAGATTTATCCGTATCGTCAGCAATACGCATAAATACCTCTTCCTGAAGTGCGTAGAGGCTAGACCAGCTTGCGTCACAACGGAAGGTTGTCATATAGTTACGATGAAGCTCCATATTTGACTGGAACTTTGAGTATCCCTCTTCTGACAATTCTGGCTGAGCTACTGACTAGAATGTAGTAGTATCGCCAATATTACAGTATGTCTTGTCGAGAACAGTATCATAATTGTTATCGATAAGACGAACCTGCAATTCCCAATAATTCAATAGACTATATCATTTACTATAGTATTTAAAAATATAATTTCCAAAATATTTATTTCCTTGTTGAATATCAACAATTTTATTTTTTGGAACTTTATATTTAGAACCAAGAATATTTAAATTATAAACCGTTTCTACCAAATTACCATCTTTTGTATAAACTTCTACTTTCTTTTTATATGGCCTTTCTGGTACTTTGTCAACAGTTACAAGTGAAAGATAAAAATCTTTATACCAACCATCATACATATTAAATGTATTAGCCAGCTTTTTCCACGAATGTTGATTAATAACCTTCATTACACTTTTACCTTTATAGGCTCCAAGATATTCTCCAGTATCTTTGTATACGTGAAATATCTGCGATTTATTTTGTCTTCTTGGTTTTGGTTTGAATAAATCATATAATTTATTTGATACATAATATCCATTTAATTCTCTTTGAGTTTTTATTGCATCAAGAGCTTGTTTTACTGTACATTTAAGGAAATCAGAAAGTTCATTATATTCACTAAATAATTTAATTAACTTTCCTTCCATATTATATATATATGTTATATGATTTATAAAATCTTCATTATATTCATCAATATTTATCTTGTCATCAAAAGACCAGAAAGAATCTGCAAATGGAACTTTCAATTCGATAAAACGTTCCATTCTTTCCTGTGGATAATTATAGAAATCACATATATCGATAAAATTCCACTTTCTTTTTAATTTACCAAGTAAATCATATTGATAAACTGTTCTAGTATTTATTTTTTCGAAATTATAATAGTTAACATCATTAATTATATTATCTATAATTTTATTTGCTTTTGTACATGCTTCTTTAAAAGTATTACAAGTTGCCAGTGTTATTCTTTTGAAGTTTCTAGCTCCATCCATTTTCACAGAAAACTGCAAAGCAGATTTTGGATACATAAAAGAACTAGCCTTTCCTATATTTATTCCATCTCCAAGATAACCGTCAAATTCAGATGGATTTTCCGTTTTGTGAACACCTATATAATTTCTATTTGATTTCAAACCAGTTGTTAAAAATACTATATATTTCATTGTAATTCAGTTTTTAAAATTTAATTTAAGATTTTCATCTAGTCGTTGAACGCTATCGTAAACTACGATCACGCTGCTGATTACATCTAAATGCTTTCCAGCAATTTAAAGAATTTATTAAGCGAGACAATTATTAAGATTTTTCATCACGCTTGCGAATAGGATGAGAAACTACAATACACTGCTGACGGCTGCCGTCAATACGGAAGATGTCATACTTGTTATAATAATTCTCAACAAAAGCCATTGTGATTTCTGAACCATTTGCACCATCCTGCTCGGGAACATCGGCGAACTCTACATGTTTGATATTGTTCACCTCTGTCTACCACTCAAAGAGAAGCGAATCAGAAATCTGGAAGGTATTTGCCTTCTCATCCTTGTAAAAAATATTACGCAAACCATCAGTAAGATAACTCAAAGTGTTATCAGCATACATACGAGCTACAACACCAAGACGCTTCGGACGAGCGCCAAGGTACTTTGACCAATCTTCATATGTTTTAGTTTGCATTGTGTTAACTCATAATTTGCCATTTTATGAGATCAGACTATATCATTATAATATTCTGCGCTTGTAGTCGTTGAACCTTAATTTTATAAATCATCGGCTGCTGATTGCCCTAGAAAATATGTTAGTTATTGGAGGGTTTCCAGCAATTCACAGAATTTTAAATGGGCAAACTTTTCACCCATTGTAGGGATTCTTGAAGTAAAACTAGCAACTAACATATTAATTTTATAAATTTAGTTTTGATTAAAATTCATCCAAGTCATCATAAACAGCTGCTCCTTTGGCAGGTGACTTGGGCTGATATACGATATCTGAACCTCCTTTATTTTGATCTTTCAAACCTTTTTCATATCCATCTTGTCTTGCTGCAGAAATAGCTTTCTGATAATAATCTGTAATATCATTAAGCATATCTTCTCCATGCAAAGTAAGCCAAGCGGCCTTTACAAGAATCTTTGGATCCGCCAACGCTTTGGCAAAATAATTATTACCAGCAGCATCTGTGCTTGTAATAAAATCATAAATCTCCTACATATCATCATCTTGTAAATTCAAATCATAACCTGAATATGAGGTAAGATTATTAATCTCATCAACTACTTGATTTGTAAACTGATTATAACGTTCCTATGCTTCCTGATCCGCCTGGGTTTGCTGTTGCATCAATGTTTCGTCTTCAATCATTTTATACTGATTTCGTAGTGATTCTATCTGTCTTTTCCATAAATCTTCGTTGCTTTTTGCCTGTTCAAGAGCTTCTTGAGCTTCCTCTTGTGTAGCACCTTGGATTCTACTCATGAAATCTGCCATAAACAAAGAATCATCATCATACTGATCTACAGAATACTAAGGAGTATCATTTGAATTCTAATAATTGTCTACAGCCTGTTTCTGTATATAATCAATATACTCTTGAGGAGTCATTCCACTCTGTCGAATCTGATTAATCATAGATAATTCATCTTGATCAAGATCGTCAGAATCGGAACGCTGAACAGGACTTGAGGTTCTAATAATATTCAACTTGTCAGAATCGGAAAGATCATCCCAATTAATATTCTTGATCACTCCGTCTTCTTCAAACTGAATTTTTGACTTATCTTCAATACCTCTATCTTTAAGCAACTCGGTTATGAAATCTGAATTGCCTTCCTCCTACGAGGGAGGTGTATCTGTTGTTGTGGTTGTGTCGTTTTGCACTTCAGTTGATTCATCGAAAAACTCTTCATCATCCAAAGTTTCTATACTATCCATTGCCATATTACATAAAACATTAAAAATAATTAAATATTATATCTTATTTCTTTTTCTTTATCTAACCATTATTGTAAAGATAATAACAGGAATTAATAACTATACATAAATATATTAATAACCCTATAAATATCATTACACTATTACTTTTTATTGTTAATATTAATAAAATAATCCATCCGGTTTGCACTATCTATCCTAAGATACCACCTAGTACTGTTGCTGCAATATCTAAGAAATCAAACTTCCCGCCATATTGTCAATCCTTAAATTCCATTCCAACAGCACATCCAGTTGCAAATAATACGGATAAATAACAAGCAGTAATATATCCGTATCGCAAATGCTCAAGCCTATTACTTTCTTTTAACCAACTCATAATATTGTAATAGTTATAGATTCATTCCTTTTATTTGCAGGAATTAAATAATCTTTTACTAGTTTTGCAAAAGTTTCTTTTGATTCAAGAACCATTCCTACTTTCTTGTTCTTTCCCACGCATAAACATCCGTCTGTATCTCGTTCCGTGTTTCCGGCGTGTATTAAAACTCCTTGATATCCAATAACTTCCATTAATCTTGGTAATTTACCATTACAAGTCTATTTATAAAAAGGCTTACTTCCAAATTTCGGACTTACAATATTCATATTGATTTTATAGGTTCCAGTTGGAATTGCAGTTTTTCCTGGTATTTTTATAAATCTTACTTGCTATTCTGTCATACTCTAATTAAGACCTCTGTCTGTGTCTTCAATAGTATCGCAAAAGTATACATTATCAATATATAATTTACCAATAGTGTATTCTTTTTTCTTCGCAATTCTCTTTAAAAATAGTTTCATATTACAAATATAATTAAATTTATTTAATTATCAAAATAAAAGTGACTATCAATTATCAAGAATTAACTTAAATAACTGATAGCCACTCTTTTACAATTAACTATACTAGAAAAGTATAGATACAATAATCCCTAGATAATTTTCAGAGGAAAAATCGCTAATTCCCCTAATCATACAATTTCGCAAAAAGGTGTCTCTGAAACTAATCATAACCTAAAAGTACTTTTCTACCCCCAACCTTATAAGTTCATGGCGTACTGCTTTTTGTTTATATGTATGAATTTTACAGCTGGATTTAAACCTTAACGCTATGTTTCGATATTATTTCAATCGCGCATCTACTACCCCAGTCTGACCCTCCCCTTGATCATTACATCGGAATGAGGGTGGTGAAACTTCTGAACTTTGAAGTTCTGTACTTACAAATTTAATTATTTGTTTTTAAAAAACAAAATATATTTTTCATATAAAATCTTCCCACTCAATTGAAATACCGAGTTTTGCTGAATCTGCAAGAATTCTATTAAATATTAAACCTTTTTCTTTTTCACATACAGTACTTATAACTTTCATTAAATGCTATTCAT
>ULQK01066080.1_pt1 | contig 10549 bp, 7 predicted proteins | sample 1954371 | NCBI WGS metagenome assembly ULQK01 (sample SAMEA4835652, study PRJEB28245) | human gut metagenome | biome: gut microbiome; material: fecal sample | place: Denmark | collected 2008 | reverse complement strand
CAATTGAAAATCAGCTGGGACTAAGTGCCCAGCAGTGTTCCTTACTATTAATATAATGCCGATTAAAATAAAAGGAATACTCAACAACTGTCCCATATTGAAGAATAAAGAATCTTCAAAACCTTTTTGATTTTCTTTAGTGTATTCTAAAAGGAAACGCACGAAAAAGATTGCAAAAATACTTAAACCAAAATAGAAATAGCTTCCGATTTTAAACAGATGTCTTTTATATTTATATATTGAATAGGCAATTAGAAAAATAATAAAATAACATAATGACTCATAGAGTTGTGATGGATGTCTTGGTAAATCGTCAACTTGCGTGAATATAAAAGCCCAAGGCAAATCTGTCGGACGTCCAATAATTTCAGAATTCATTAAATTTGAAATTCTGATAAAAGCCCCGCCCAATGGAGCCAGAATGGCTATGATATCTATAATCTTAGAGAACGGGATATGAACCTTTCGCGAGTATAATAACATGGAAATAAACAAACCAATCGCTCCCCCGTGACTTGCCAACCCCTTGTATCCTATAAATTCATAAACTCCATTGGCATTCTCTTTAAATGGAATAAATATTTCAATGATATGAGAAGAAAAATATTCAAAATCATAAAATAATCTGACAAGCTGCTGACTTTTTTTCAGATTTATTCGTAATTTGATGCGAATTACAAGAATGTGTGCCGATTGATGCCCAACACCAGCCGGCACACAATAATTTATAGGGGTGGTTTTACAAACTAATGAAAAAAGCACAGTTATGAAAAGCATGTTTTTGTTTTTATCTTTGTTGTCATGTATGCCTGCAGTGGCCAGTAATGTATCCGACAACAAACAAGATCAGGTAGATTTGAATCAGACGGCAACAGGAGGTTACGGGTATTTTATAAACCAGGATCAAAAAGCCTCTGTCTGGTGGGCCGAAGGCGCTTACAAAGTATTGAAAGATGCACCGGTTCCCAGAAAAAGCCAGAGCAGGGTTTCTCTGTCGGCTGCCAAGAATGAATACGAATCGTTTATCATTGTGGTAAATCCGGAAAGTGAAATGGAAAACTTCCGCATCTCGGTGGCAGACTTTACTTCTTCTGACGGAAAGACGATCCCCGGTGACCAGGTTGAAATCAGAAAGGTGGAATACGTCAAGGTCTCCCACCCTACGGACTATTATGGTTACAAAGGATATTTCCCGGACCCGCTGCCGTTGTATGAAAAGCCTCTGACATTAAAGGCATCCGAGAATACACCTTTATGGATTACAGTCCATGTTCCTTCGCAGACTGCGGCTGGCCAATATACATCAGAAGTGACACTTACGGCAGCCAACGGCTGGAAAACTACGGTTCCCGTTGATCTGACGGTGAGAAACTTTGAACTTCCTGCTGTTCCTACCATTCGTTCCGGATGGGGAATGAACATGAAAAATGTGGAACTCTATGAGAATCTGACCACCGAAGAACAGAAACGTGACAAATTCGAAAAATACATGGAAATGTTCAGCCGGTACAAAATCTCTCCCTACGATCCTTTCCTGTATGCTCCGATTCATGAAACCGTTTCCGGAGTGGACTGGGAAGGCGGATTTTATGACAGCAAAGAAAAAGTCAGCGGAAATTACGGCTATAAGGTCGTAGATAATTCAGCCACTGAGAACATAGAAGCCTGTACACGCGAATTGCAGCCTGTAACTCCGGGAAAGACCTATGAGTTAAAATGGAAAGCCAAAAGCCAGGCAGAAAAGCAGACTTATGTAGCAGGTGTAGAATGCTATGATGCCGAAAAGAATCTGATTGTCTTCGAAAACCGTTTTGAACAGTTTACGGCGAACCCGGGATGGGAATCATTCACTTTCCCGCTGGGAATGTTCGACGAAGAAATCCGCTATGTCAAAGTCATCCTGTGTGCTGCCAACCGTACCTATCACGGAGAAGACAAAGGGGTTGTCTGGTTCGATGATCTTTCGATAAACCAGAAAGAAACAGACCAGAATCTGCTCGCATGCGGAAATTTTGAAGTGGATCTGGACAAGATCGACATCCAGCTGGATTTCTCTGATTTCGAAGCGGCTGCCAGAAAATACTTTGCGCCTCCCTATAACTTCAACTCCTTCCGTCTGGCCATAAAAGGTCTGGGATCAGGAACCTACTATTCCCGCCAGAATGGTATCTTCGAAGGATTCGAGCAGGGAACGGAAGAGTATAACAAACTTATGAAGCGCTATTTGCAGCAGATTCAGGATAATCTGGAACGAATCGGCGTACTGGGAAAAGAATACATCTACTGGTTTGATGAACCGTCGGAAAAAGATTATGAGTTCGTATACCAGACCAACAAGATGATCAAGGAGTATGCTCCGAAACTGACAACCTTCCTGACAGAACATGTGGCAGGTCAGGACATCTCGGACGTTACCGATATCAGCTGCACCATCTGGCACCAGCTGAACCACGAAAAAATCGACAAGATGAACCAGCGCGGACTGGAATACTGGTCTTATCTCTGCGTATGGCCGAAAGCTCCGTGGATTTCCGAATTCATCGACCACGATGCCGTGAATATGCGCATGTGGCTGTGGGCATCCTACGTCTACCGTCTGAAAGGAGTACTCATGTGGGAAACCACCTACTGGAACTCCAACGAAGCTTCCCCGAAAGGATATCTGCAGAACCCCTGGCAAGAAGCCATGAGCTGGGTAACCGGATACGGCTGGCCTTATGGAAAACAGACAATCTGGGGAAATGGTGACGGACGGTTCTTCTATCCAGAAAACAGAGATCCCAACAAGGACAAGACAACCGCCTATCAGGGCTATCCGATCCCGTCCATCAGACTGGAATTCCTCAGAGCCGGTATTGAGGATTACGAATACATGTGCATTCTGGAAAAACTGATGAAGGTGGCTTCGAAGAAACAGGCGTCACTGGTGAAAGAAGCCAGACAGCTGTTGCAGATTCCAAAATCCATCTACACCGATGAGAAGACCTACAACAAAGATCCCCAGGTTTTGCTGGAACACCGGCAGAAAATTGCGGAACTGATTGAGAAGTTTATGAAATAAAAAACTGTAGAAAAAATGAGCTTCGGGCTTTTAAAAAAACGTTTCGGCGTTTGCTTTAAAAGCCCGAATTCTTTTTTATAAAACATTTCGACGTTTTTTCAATAAAACGACACCCTCTATTATTCAAAGAATCACATTCTCCTGCTTCCCGTCCATCCAGTTGGAAAGGTTGCTGAACACGATCGCAGCACGGGCCTCCATCGACTCTTCAGATGCAAATGCGACATGCGGAGTGGCCAGTACATTCGGTGCCTGAAGCAACGGATGGGCCGGGTCAAGCGGGGGTTCAGTTTCGAACACATCGATTCCGGCACCGGCCAGATGGCCGTTCTTCAGCGCTTCGGCCAGGGCTGCGGAGTCAACCACTCCCCCACGGGCCGTATTGATCAGATAAGCGCCCTGTTTCATCATTCCCAGACGGTCTGCATTAATCAGCTGACGGGTTTCGGCAGTCAGCGGACAGTGAAGGGAAACGATGTCGGACTGGGACAGAAGTTCTTCCAACGGCATGAACTCAATAAAGGAAGGTTCCTTGCCGGTCAGATGGCGTTTGTTTCCCAGCACCCGGCAGCCAAAAGCCTTGCACAGTTCGGCCGTGCGTGTTCCGATGGCTCCTGCACCGACGATTCCCACAGTCTTGCCGCGCAGTTCACAGCCGACCAGACCGTCTTTGGTCTTTCCCTGACGGCAACGGCCGGCCACCTGCGGCACGTTCCGCAACAGTGACAACATCATGCAAAGGGCCAGTTCGGCTACTGCCTGAGTGGAATAACCGGCAGCATTGCTCACCTTCACTCCACATTCACGGGCAGCATCCAGATCCACATGATCGACTCCCGTGAACGCTACATCAATAAATTTCAGATGCTTGCAGGCACGGATTACCTCTCCCCGCAACGGCATATTGGCTATGATGATCACATCTGCCTCGCGGGCACGCTCTATCTGTACCTGTATGTCCAAATCCCGGGGATAAGCGTTAAAAGTATGCCCGGCCTCAACCAGCGGACGGGCATATTCACTCAGCCTTTCCGGAGAAATGCCGAGTGATTCCAGTAATACGATATTCATGGTCTTGTTTCTTTAAAATTCAATTCTTACAAAAATACAAAAAAACAAGAATGAACAAGGTTTTTCAGGATGATACTTTCGACCGGGTTATGAACGACAGGACTTCCCGACATGCCTGAGTGATATAAACCCAGTCCTTTTCCGCAATCTTATCCTTAGGAAAAAGCTTCGATCCCATACCCACACAGAATACACCGGCTTTCATCCAGGATGTGATATTTTCAGAAGTCGGCTCTACCCCTCCCGTAACCATCAGTTTCGACCAGAGCATCGGCGCCAGCAGACCATTGACCAGTCCGGTACCCAGTACATCGCCCGGGAATATTTTGCACACGTCACATCCGGCTTCCTGTGCATATCCCACTTCCGTAACGGTTCCGCATCCTGGGATGTATGGAATCAGGCGTCTGTTGCATATCCTGGCCACCTCGGGATTGAACAGCAGACCTACAACGAAATCAGCACCACACTGAATATAGAGTGCTGCCGTAGCTGCATCTACTATGGAACCTGCACCAACAGCCATTTCAGGACATTCCCGGGCAGCATATTGAACAATATCGGCAAAGACCTCATGGGCAAAGTCTCCCCTGTTGGTAAATTCAAAAGCCCGTACCCCTCCTTCATAGCATGCTTTCAGCACATGCTTTGCTATTTCTGCATCCCTATGATAAAAAACGGGAACCATCCCCGTAGAACCGATCTTACCCAGTACTGCTATTTTATCAAATTTAGCCATATTCTATTCCTTTTATTGAATGTTTTACCATCATGCCCATTTTCTGCAATTCTATCAGAAAAACGACTGAGATCCTGTGCAGAAACCGGGCTTTGTCATTTATGCAGACTATAAAGTAACTCCTTGCTTGAAGATAGCTATTTCCTGATCCGGATCCATATAGAAACTGAATTTCACAGCTTCTCCGTCTTTCCCGGCTGTGACATAAATCGCTCCGTCCTTCAGCACCAGTTGCTGTGAAAACGGCAACCCTTCCCGAAAGGGATTCGGTGACAGGGAAACCCGCACCCGTCCCATCTTCATCAACCGGTTTGCCTCACTGATGGCATCTGTCCGGGAGAGATAGAACAACAAGTCTCCATTCTTCTCTACCCAAAGATTAGCCCCGAGTTCTCCATTCCCCAACGGCATTGATCCTGCCGAATTTTCAGAAGGAGTATCCCACTCTACATTGTATCTGTCTATTTCCGCCTGTTGTGCCATAGCCATACCAGCCACCAGTAGTCCGGCTACAATCATCGATATTCTGCTTTTCATAAGATCATTCCTGCTATTTCACTTCAATTTCCAGCGAAGCAGATTCCAGACCGGCTCCACTTACCTGTACCTGCATTTTCCCCGCAGCTCCCTTCTTGCCGCGAACAATAGCCAATGCCAGACCGTTGAACGATTCCCGTCCGGCACTCTGGAAGGGAGTGAAAGAGGTCGGATCACCATTATCCGTAGCGACCAGTTCACCACAGCCTGTCACTTCTACTTTCAGTGGCAAACAGGCGGTCGGTACTTTCCGTCCGGAGCCATCCACGATTGTCACGGTTACGAAAGCCAGTTCGTCTTCACTGCCTGCAACGGAAGCACGGTCTGCCGACAACCGGATCTTCTGTGCCTTGCCTGTGGTCTGTACCTCATCTTCCGCCCATTGTTTTCCGTCCTTGTAGGCAACAACTTTCACACAGCCCGGCTGATAGACAACACTGTCCCATACCAGACGGAAATCCTTGCCTGTTTCTTTCACCTTGCGGCCATAGCTCTTGCCATTGACAAACAGCTCGGCTTCCGTTCCCGAAGTATAGACATGTACCGGTATGATCTGTCCCTCACGGCCTTCCCAGTTCCAGTGAGGCAGGATATGTGCCATCGGAAGATCCGGACGCCAATGCGACTGATACAGATAATAACGGTCTTTAGGGAAACCGGCCAGATCGACAATGCCGAAATAACTGCTGCGAGAAGGCGGTTGCGTGCGTTCCAGTTCAGCCAGCTGCTTCTCCAGCTCAGCCCGCTTCGACGGGTCTGTCCGGAAATTCAGCAGGTTGGTATTGTCGGAATTGAACGGAGTCGGTTCACCCAGATAGTCAAAGCCTGTCCAGACATATTCGCCCAGCAGATGCGGAAACTGGAAGTTCGTAGCAAACTGCCGGTCAGGTGTACAGCCCCAGCCTGGAGCATCCTTATCATACGAAGTGATCTGATAATCCTTGCGGAGCGTATCTCCCATAAAATAAACGCCACGTGTGCTCAGGCAGGAAGAAGTTTCCGTACCGATTGTCGGTTTGTTCTTATAGCGTTCATCAGCATCCCATCTGGCCTGTTCATAGAAGAAATAATTGACACCCATCACGTCCAGAGCCATACTGGCTCCCGAAGCCCGTCCGCCATTCGGATCATTATATCCGTTTGTCACAGGACGGGTCTTGTCCAGTGACTTGACAATATCCACCAGATGTTTCGTCATTTCTACATTCTGCTGTTCCATGACTTCATTTCCGATTGACCAGAATACGACGGAAGGATGATTCCAGTCACGGCGTACCAGAGCCTCCAGGTCTTTTCTGTGCCATTCCTCATACAGCTTGTTGTAATCCCATTCACGTTTGCCGCTGGCCCAGGCATCGAAGGCTTCGTCCATGATCAGGATGCCCTTTTTATCGGCCAGTTCCAGGACCTCGGGAGCAGGAGGGTTATGAGAGGTACGGATGGAATTGCAGCCCATTTCCTGCATGATGCGGAACTGACGTTCCAGGGCACTCATATTGAATGCTGCACCCAGTGCACCCAAGTCGTGATGATTGCAGACACCTTTGATCTCTACGCGACGCCCGTTCAGGAAAAAGCCTTCGCGTGAAACACTGATTTCGCGTACTCCAAACGGCGTGTAGTAACGGTCGGTCTCCTTGCCGTCCACCTGTACCGTCACGCAAGCCATGTAGCGGTTGGGCGATTCGATGTCCCAGCGCTTGCAGTCGTCCAGTGTCTTCTGCATATCAACCTTCCCGCTTCCCTGCGAAGGCAGCTCCAGTGTCTGGTCGTCAAAGCGCAGTACCCGCTTGCCCAGGCAGTCCAGCGAATCCAGTTCATAGACCGAAGTCTTCACCACAGCCTTTGCTGCCTCGTCCAGATGGTTTTCCACTTCCACCGTGAAATGCAGATCTGCCGTCCGGGCCGTCAGGTTCTCCGCTTCCATCTTGGTTCCCCAATGTTTCACATGCACCTGTCCAGTCTTCACCAGCCACACATGGCGGTAGATACCGGCACCCGGATACCAGCGGGATTCCCATTTCTCCGTGTCAGTCCGTACAGCCAGCACGTTAGGTTCACCCACCTTGATAAACGGAGTCAGATCCAGACGGAATGAATTATAGCCATAAGGCCACGTACCTACATACTCTCCGTTCAGCCATACCTTGGCGTATGCCATCACGCCGTCAAAATCCACATAAAAACGTTTTCCCTGATCGGCCTTGTCCACCGTAAATGTTTTCCGGTACCAGCCGATTCCCTGATAAGGAAGTCTTCCGGTATTGCCTGACAAGTCCATCCGGAACGGTCCGGTAATGGCAAAATCATGCGGTACATCCAGCTTTTCCCAGCCCGAATCATCCACACCTGTTTCAAACATACCGGCCGGCTCTTCCACCCTTGTTCCATCGGCCTGCAGACCGTATCTGATGAAACGCCAGTCATCATCGAGAGAAACGACATCAGCCTGTCCGGACCGTCTGACCGGTTCCTGCTGAAGAGTTCCATCTCCACAAGCGAAGCACAGCAGCAAAGCCGCCAGGCTTCCTAAAATCTGTATTACTTTCATTTTGTTCCGTTAGTGTTAAATTTATTGTCAATCAGTTTTTCGTAAATGTAAACCATTCCAGGTTCATCAAATCCTGTCCGGGATCTCCTCCCCTGTCTCCTTTAAAGACAAGAACCAGGGCATGCTTTCCTTTCGGGGTCTTTATTGCTGTTTCGTGAATGGCATAAGCCGTTTCCCCGTTGTTCGGCTTCAGCGGGCAAGTGCCCAGAAGTTCACCGTCCGGATTATCCAGGCGGATTTCAATCTGTGCGGAAAGATTCTTATCCCATGTCTTGCAAATGAAGCGGTTCACCTCTGCCTGATCAAAATCATAGTACTTCCAGTAAGCACAATCTCCATCCCGGATGCCGGTCAGATATTCCACCGGCACATCGTTTTCAGGACGGCGCACCGTCGGATATACATTTCCCGAAAGCAGACAGGCCCGGTAGGCTTCCATCCGCAAAGCCGGCGACATCGGTCCGCCTGCTCCCTGGGTAGTCATCTCTACCTGCTGTATCGTACCGTCCTCATTGAAGGTTATGGGTTCCAGACAGGCCTTTCTCATGGACGAAGAGGCATGCGTGGGACGGTGATAAGCAATATACCATTGTCCGTTAATCTCCGTAATGCAACCGTGATTGTTCACCAGATTGCGTCCGCTTCCCCAGTTATCGATGATTACTCCCCGATAGGTGTAAGGACCGAAAGGAGAAGTAGCCGTAGCATAGTCCAGGGTTGCACAGTTGGACTCCCCGTGCTGTGAATGGCTGCCATAGACAAAATAATAAATGCCGTTCCGCTTTCTCACGGAACTGCCTTCATTGAAACAATGCTTATCGTAAGTCAGAAGACTGTCGTGAATCTCACCTTCAATGGCATTCATCTCCTTATTCAGCTTTGCTCCCCGGGCGTGCCACTGTCCCCAAAAGAGATAAGCCTGTCCGTCGTCATCAATAAAGACAGAAGGATCGATCCCCTGAATTCCCTCAATCTTTTTCCCGTTCTTAAACGGCCCGTAAGGAGAATCGGCCACCGCTACGCCTTCGCTGTCATCCGTCAGACAATAATACAGGTAATAGTGGCCGTCGTGATGAATGCAGTCCGGTGCATACAGAATTTCTTCGGAATAGGCAGTCTGTTTGCCCATGCCTTGAGTCGCAAAGGAAATCTGCTCCATATCCCAGTTCACGAGATCGGACGAAGAAAGGACATTATACCGGGGCGAGCACCAGGCCGTACCCGGTTCATCTTTTGAGCCATAGACATAGATCCGTCCGTCAGGCATCTGTCGCACTTCCGGATCTGCAATGTACACCCCTTCCGGCACAATCGGGTTCAACGGACGGACCTCTGCCGAGATAACCGCCTTCTGCTCCGGTGTGCCACCGGTTTCTGTTCCCCCACAAGCTGTCAGCAACGGCAGCAGGCACATTCCGCACAATGTGCTTCCCAAAGAATATTTATATGTTTTCATACGTAATTGAAGTTTTTCACCCGTTCTTATTCATATACAATAGGTAAGGGAGGTGCATCAACCGCATCCAAAGAAGAAGGACCGTCCATAGGAACGCCCCCCAACCGGGATCTATAAATTTTCAGGCCTCTGATCGGAGAATTCCATACACTTACCAGAGTTCCCTCGCACCCCCTGTCTTCCAGCATTTCAGCGTGTTTGGCCATATACTGATCGAAGATAAGCAAGGCTTTGTCGCAGATTTCCCTGATCTGTGCCTGCGAGTCCTCCGTCTGATCCTGTCCGTTGAAACGCTGAATATTCACGGCCTCCCGGAAAGCGTCCAGATAAAGCACGGAACAAAGCACCCGGTTGCATACAAAGGCCAGATAATGGTATGCCTCGGTTCCCTTTTCCGTTTTTTCCAGAATCTCTTTCAGCAGATTGCCGGCATCGAGATACATTTTTCTGGCATGGTCAATGTTATCCTTGCTCATCCAGGTGTAAGAACCGCCGTTCCCCCAGGCTCCCATCCAGCAAAAACCGATATTTCCCAAATTCGTTGTGGCAAAAACATCCGCACGGTTCACCAGCTGCATGGCTTCCATCAACCGGTCTTTATCGGCAATGGACAGACGGTCTGCGTAATTCCGGTAGAAACGTTCTGCCGAAAGCCCGCCATCCAGTGTAGCCTCAGCCACAAAACGGGCAGAAGTCCTGCTTTCCGCAGTACGCCAATGATTGAAAAGAACAGATGAAACCCCGCAATCAGAAGACTCAGACAGCCATTGCATCATCTTTTCATTACCGCCTATGGAATTCTGATATAAATACATTAGTCCGTCAAACTCGATCCAGGTATAATCGGCAAAACGAAATGCGAGCGGTATAAAAAACGAAATGCGATAATCAGGGTATAAAACGAAATGTGAAAAAATTATCGCACACACACGATATAAAAAGGCTTTCAAACGTCATTTGAATGGCGTTTGAAAGCCTTTAAATTTATAGCATTTTCACGCAAAAAGCACATTCAAATATTTGTGCAATTCATTAGGAATGACTATCTTTACATAGTATTTAGGAGGCATCTGTTGTATCGACAACGCCGCAATCTTTGTAATCAAACAAAGTTCGCTGCGGGTGTTCTTCATA
>ULQK01016015.1_pt1 | contig 10561 bp, 7 predicted proteins | sample 1954371 | NCBI WGS metagenome assembly ULQK01 (sample SAMEA4835652, study PRJEB28245) | human gut metagenome | biome: gut microbiome; material: fecal sample | place: Denmark | collected 2008 | reverse complement strand
AAGCGTTATGGCAGCCGATATGCCGGAACAGTTCAAAGATCTGAAAGCTAATGAAGCTTATGATTTCCCGATGATGGTTAAATCTTTCCAGTCTACATACTGGGATGCAGCTCAGGAAGGTATGAAGAAAGCTGCTGATGAACTTGGTGTTACATACAAAGCACAGGGACCAAACAGTGAATCTGATATCGCTGACCAGGTTAACATGATCAACACAGCAATCGCTGCAAAGCCGGCCGGATTAGGTCTTGCTGCATGTGATACATCTTCTGTTCTTGATGCACTTCAGGAATGTGCTGACAAAGGAATCCCGGTAGTAACATTTGATACAGGTATCGCTGATGCTCCGGAAGGATCTGTAGTATGTGAAGTTTGTACAGATAACACACAGGCTGGTTCTGTTGCAGCTGAAAACATGTATAATTCAATCAAAGATGTTATAGCTAATGCAGATGGACAGGTTATCATCGGTGAAGTTAACCAGGATGCCACAGGTCAGAACATCCAGCAGCGTGGTGGCGGATTCATTGACAAAATGATCGAACTTATTCAGGCTGACGGAAAAACAGTTGCAGTTAAAGGTAACGAGTTCTATGTAAACGCAGCTAAAGGTGCAGATGCAAAAGAAGCAGACGCAGACGTTGTTATCCAGGTCGCTGTTCCTGCACAGACAACTGTAGAGCTTTGCTCAACAGAGGCTCAGGCAATCCTTTCTCAGGAAAACTGCATCGCTATCTTCGGTTCCAACCAGACAGCAGCAGAAGGTGTTCTTGCAGCTAATGCTAACCTGAACGTTCTTGGTTCTGACGCAGGAGCAGGCGATGTTATCGGTGTTGGTTTCGATGCTGGTTCTATCATTAAAGCCGCTGTACAGGATGGAACATTCATCGGTGCTGTTACACAGTCTCCTCTGATGATGGGTTACTATGCAATCTACGCTCTGACAGCAGCAGCTAACGGACAGGAACTTGAAGATGTTCCTACAGATGGATACTGGTATGATTCCACAAACATGGACAGCGAAGAAATCGCTCCTAACCTTTATGACTAATCGATAAGTAAATATCGAGAGGAAATGAATCCTTAGAATTAAGTATTAATTATTAATACAAATACAGACGCCGCACTGCCGTATGGCAAGTGCGGCGTTGTTGTTCAAACAATAAAACAATGATTGGAAATGATGATTTTATTAAGTTGTAAAGATACTTATTTCGACGATAGATTTCAAAATAGCAAATAAGGACACTTTTTCAGTCAAACAAGGTTCTTATTTTGGGGAGTAAGTTGAGATAAAATGAAATCATCAGATATGAAAAGCGTATAAATTCATATATTGAGGAGGTTTTGCAATGGCAGCATATTATTTAGCAGTAGATATCGGAGCATCCAGCGGACGTCACATCATTGGACATATGGAAAACGGAAAAATGGTTCTGGAAGAAATTTATCGTTTTGAGAATGGAATGGTAAAGAAAGACGGAGAACTCTGCTGGGAATTTGACCGTCTTTTCAAAGAGGTAGTAAATGGTCTGAAGAAATGTAAAGAAATCGGCAAGATTCCGGTAAGTATGGGCGTGGACACATGGGGCGTTGACTTCGTACTTCTGGACAAAAATGACAATGTTCTTGGAAATACAGTAGGATATCGTGACCACCGTACAGAGGGAATGGATAAAGAAGTTTATAAGGCAATTTCCCTGAAAGATCTCTATGCAAGAACAGGTATCCAGAAAGCTGATTATAATACGATCTATCAGCTGATGGCAGTGAAAAAGAAACATCCGGAATATCTGGAACAGGCGGAGACACTTCTTCATGTGCCGGATTATTTCCATTTCCTTCTTACAGGACAGAAAACCTGTGAGTACACAGAAGCTACGACAGGACAGCTTGTAAGCCCGATCACTAAGGACTGGGATTATGAACTGATCGATATGCTCGGTTATCCGAGAAAAATGTTCCAGAAGCTGATTATGCCCGGAACAGGCATCGGACATCTGTCAGATAAGATCAGGGAAGAAGTGGGCTTTGATTTGGAAGTAGTTGCACCTGCAACACATGATACAGGATCCGCTGTACTGGCAGTTCCTGCAAATGACGATGATTTTATCTACATTAGCTCCGGAACATGGTCACTGATGGGAATTGAGAGAAAAGAAGCTGACTGCTCTGAGAAGAGCTGTGAGATGAACTTCACAAATGAAGGCGGTTATGCAGGCCGTTTCCGTTACCTGAAGAATATTATGGGACTCTGGATGATCCAGTCTGTGCGTCATGAAGTAAATGATGCATACAGCTTTGCAGAAATCTGCGCAATGGCAGAGGAAGCAAAGGATTTCCCGTCAAGGGTAGACGCAAATGATGAGTGTTTCCTTTCTCCTGACAATATGACAGAGGAAGTTAAGGATTACTGCCGCAGAACAGGACAGAAGGTTCCGGAAACTCTAGGAGAGATTGCAACAGTTATCTACACAAGTCTTGCAGAATGCTATGCAAAGACAGCAAAAGAGCTGGAAGAGATGACAGGCAGGACTTACAGCCGTATTCATATCGTGGGCGGCGGTTCCAACGCAGGATATCTCAATGAGCTGACTGCAAAGGCAACAAAGAAAGAAATCCATGCAGGTCCAGGAGAGGCAACTGCAATCGGAAATATCACAGCACAGATGCTGAAAGCAGAAGAGTTTAAAACCATTGAAGAGGCTCGTACTATCATTCATGAATCCTTTGGTGTAAAAGTTTATAAATAATAAAAGGGGAACAGGGCATTGGCTCTGTTCCTTTTGTGTTACGAGTCAACGGAAAGGGAATATGTTGACTATCATGGGGTTTCAAAGTATAATGATGGCTGGTGAATTGGGCGGAAATACAGGGTGATTCATCAGAGGTAAGTGATTGATTTTAATAGATAAAGGCAGGTTATATATGAATACAATTAGTGTGGAAGAGCTGGAGAAGATTGATTCTTCTAAGATTACGATCGTGGATGTGCGGCCGGCGGATCAGTACAGCAGGGGATCTTTCCCGGGGGCAGTGAATATTCCGCTGGATGAGTTTGAGGAAAGAATGGAGTCTGTGGACAGGGAGAAGATGGTGTATGTTCTCTGTCATACGGGGGACAGAAGCCGGGATTGTGTGGAGAAGCTGAGTGATGCAGGGTATGAGGCTGTGAATATTGAAGGTGGATATCGTGCGTATCTGAGACTTTCTCTGAGCCGTTTTATGGAGAATGATGCTAAGGAGCAGAAGGAACTGAAGACGAAAGAGATTGAGCACAGTATTATCAAGACGTTCAGAAAGACGGTCTGGAGACCGTTTACCAAGGCTTTGAATGAGTATCAGCTGATTCAGGAGGGAGATAAGATTGCTGTCTGTATTTCAGGTGGTAAGGACTCTATGTTGATGGCGAAGCTGCTTCAGGAGCTGAAGCGCCATGGGAAGATTCATTTTGAACTGGTGTTTCTGGTAATGAATCCGGGCTATAATGCGGATAACTGGAAGATTATTCAGGATAATGCAGAGCTTCTGGGAATTCCTCTTACGGTTTTTGAAAGTGATATTTTTGATACAGTGGCAGAAATTGAGAATAATCCCTGTTACCTGTGTGCGAGAATGAGACGTGGTTATCTGTATTCTCATGCCAAGGAGCTGGGATGTAATAAGATTGCGCTGGGACATCATTTTGATGATGTGATCGAGACAATCCTCATGGGTATGCTGTACAGTGGTAAGGTGGAGACTATGATGCCGAAGCTGCACAGTCAGAATTTTGAGGGAATGGAACTGATCCGTCCTATGTATCTGATTAAGGAATCTGCGATCAAGGCATGGAGAGATACTAATGGGCTGCACTTCATTCAGTGTGCATGCCGTTTTACTGAGAACTGTGTAAGCTGTGGGGGCGGACGTGGTTCCAAGCGTGATGAGATGAAAGAGTTGGTTGCACAGTTTAGAAATACAAGCAGTGTGATCGAGACGAATATCTTTAACAGTGTGCGGGATATTAATCTTCGTACTGTTATGGGATATCATAAAGATGGAGAATACTACAATTTCCTGGATGACTACGATCAGCGTGGAAATAAGGGCGCTGATAAGGAAAAAGAATGATAACAGCAAAATCTTCATTTGTGGAAGAGAAATACACTGCTCAGTATTATAGTGGGAACGGTTGTCTATATGTTTCTGGTGCAGGTGGTGTTCTAAAAGGAGGAATCCATGACCTTACAGGAGATTCTTGAAAGTGTAAAAAGTGGTTCTGTATCTGTGGAGGAGGCAGAGCGAATCCTTAAGAAAGAAAGTTATGAAGAAATGGGATATGCGAAGCTGGATACAAGCCGCAAGGCAAGAACCGGTTTCGCAGAAGTAATCTACTGCAGTAATAAGGCAGATGAACATCTTCTGAATATTTTTGAAAGATTATACAGAGAAGACGGTGAGGTATTCGGAACCAGAGCTTCCCAACATCAGTATGAACTGGTGAAGGAGAAGTTTCCGGAGACAGAATATGATCCGATCTCGCGTATCTTAAAGGTTGAAAAGAAAGATAAGAAGCGTATTGGTAAGATTGCGGTGTGTTCAGCAGGAACTGCAGATATTCCGGTTGCTGAGGAAGCTGCACAGACAGCGGAATATTTTGGCACAAATGTTGAACGGATTTATGATGTGGGAGTCAGCGGAATGCATCGTTTATTCTCCAGACTGGAGACGATCCAGAGTGCGAACTGTGTAATTGCAGTTGCGGGAATGGAGGGAGCTCTTGCCAGTGTGATGGGCGGTCTGGTGAGCAGACCGGTGATCGCAGTACCGACATCTGTGGGTTATGGTGCAAGTATGCATGGTCTTTCGGCACTTCTTACTATGATCAATTCCTGTGCGAATGGGATTGCTGTGGTGAATATTGATAACGGCTACGGTGCCGGCTATCTGGCAACGCAGATCAACCGTCTGGCAGCAGGTACAGATGAGAAAGGAAATTGATTATGGGAAAAACATTATATCTGGAATGTTATTCAGGGATAAGTGGTGATATGACGGTTGCGGCTCTTCTTGATCTGGGGGCTGACCGCTCAGTGCTGGACAGGGTGCTGAAGAGTCTTAAGGTATCAGGATTTGAGACAAAGATCAGCAGAGTTGTGAAGTCCGGAATAGATGCATGTGATTTTGATGTTGTGCTGGATAAAGATCATGAAAATCATGACCATGATATGGAATATCTGCATGGACATCATCATAAAGGTCATGAGAATAATCATTTTTACGATCATAATCATGCTCATGAGGATGAAGCGGAACATTTTCATAGTCATGAGCACAATCACGCCCATGGCGCAGGATCAGCGCAAGATCGTCACCATCACGAACACCGTGGAATAAAAGAAATTACCTATATTATAGAGCATAGTGCAATGACTGAGAATGCAAAGAAGATCGCATTGCGTATATTCGAAATTCTTGCAGAGGCAGAGAGTAAAGCACACAATGTTCCTGTAGATCAGGTGCATTTTCATGAGGTGGGAGCAGTGGACTCTATTGTGGATATTGTGTCTGTGGCAGTCTGTCTGGATGATTTGGATGTTACAGAGGTTATCGTTCCTGTTCTCTGCGAGGGACGTGGAACTGTCCGTTGTCAGCATGGCATCCTGCCAATTCCGGTTCCGGCAGTTGCAAATATAGTAAGTGCCAATCATTTACATCTGAAAATGACAGAGGTAGAAGGTGAACTTGTAACGCCTACAGGTGCAGCGATAGTGGCAGCAGTGAAAACAAAGGATAAACTTCCGGAAACATTTGAAATCCAGAAGATTGGAATCGGTGCAGGTAAACGCCAGTATGAATGTCCTGGGATCTTAAGGGCAATGATTATCTCACAGAGCGCAGAAATAGATGAAGAAAAGGCTCAGTCAGAAGAATTCAAAAACCCGGAAATCGGAAATAATCCGAAGGCTGAAAATCAGGAAACCAAAGATACGATTATCAAGATGGAGACAAACATTGATGACTGCAGTGGAGAAGTTCTGGGATTTGTCATGGAACGTCTGATGAAAGCCGGTGCCAGAGATGTACATTATGTGCCTGTTTTTATGAAAAAGAACAGACCTGCATGGGTTCTGAATGTGATCTGTAAGGAAGAAGATATGGAAATGCTTCAGAATATTATTTTTGAAGAAACTACTACGATTGGAATTCGTTATAGCAGAATGGAACGTACGATTCTTCCCAGAGAAACGAGAACCCTTCCGACTCCATGGGGAGAAGTTCAGGTAAAGGTATGCACTTTGAATGGAAAAGAGCAGCTTTATCCGGAATATGAGAGCGTTGCACAGTTGAGCAGAGAAAAAGAGATCCCGTTTACAGAAATTTACCGTTATATTGTTTTGGCAAATAAAGATAAAGAATAACAATGTAAAAGAAAACAGTCACATACTTGAGTGAATATCTCAACATTCATCAGATGTATGTGACTGTTTCTTTTTATTATTTTTATGAGGTGACTTCTGGTTCAGTTCTATCTGCTGCCTGGTACTTTTTGCAATTCAGGCAGGAAAAGCTGTCTGATTCGGTTAAATTACAAAGTGCTTACTCCGTCATCATCATAACGGTCATATTCAGCTCCCTCATATCCGATCATGCGGATAGTAGAAGGATCGATATCCTTTACTGTCTGCGCAACATCAGCAACTGGGATTGCTTTTCCTTTGCGAATAAACAGTGGAACTTCATTCAGGGCAACTTCTACATAGTGATGTCCTTTTTCAAGAATCTCCTGAGAAATTGTTCCATCCGGCAGGAATTTTACGAACATCATTTCTTCCGGCAGATATACGTAGCGGCCTTTTGCATTCTGTGTGTAAACTGGTGCGATCATGATTTCGTTTCCAAGGAGAAGCTGGTCCTCTACCTGAGTTGCGAATGCATCGTCTGTGTAGTCAAATGCCAGCGGACGGAACATCATGTCATCGTTTAATGCTGCTTTCATGTATTCGCTGTACAGATATGGAACAAGACGATATCTGACACCGATCACATGACGGAAGTCTTCGATATTCTCGAACTGGTAAGCTTCCTGTTCTCTGGTTCCCAGAGCGGAGTGGTTTCTCATAAGAGGTGTGAATACACCAAGTGCCAGCCAGCGCAGTACCAGGTCACGTGTGGTATCTGCGCCGAAACCGCCCAGATCTGCACCTGTGTAAAGGAAACCGCACATATTCAGGGATGGAAGCATCTTTAAGTTCAGAAGGATATGTGACCACCAGGATTTGTTGTCTCCCATCCAGATTCCGCCGTATCTGTGCATTCCCACATAGGAGGAACGGGAGAACATCAGAAAACGTTTGCCAGGTGCGATTTTTTCAAATGCTTCACCTGCTGCACGGGTCATGTTATAGCCAAACAGGTTATGTACCTTGTCGTGGCGGATTTTCTGACCGTTTACATTGTGATAGAAGCGTTTGTAATCTTCCGGATTGTTTGCAAGGGCGTTTACTTTATCACCGAGTGTAAATCCAGGTGCTTCTTCCTTGTCCATGAAGTTGTCTTTGATGTATTCTTTTAATTCAGCAACGCCTTCCGGTGTACAGAACATTGCAGGTTCGTTCATGTCATTCCAGAAACCGTCGATTCCCTTTGAAATGAGACGTTCGTATTTCTGTCCGAACCATGCTCTGGCATCTGCATTCAGGACATCAGGGAAATGAGTCCAGCCCGGCCATACAGCGGAAACGAAATCACTTCCGTCTTCACGTTTGCAGAAGTAGTTCTTCTCAACGCCTTCTTCATAAACATCATAGCCAGCCTCTACCTTAACACCTGCATCGATGATCGGGACAAGGTGGATGCCTTTTTCTTTCATTTCATTGACATAGGCTTCAAAGTCAGGGAAGTTTTCCTGATTGACTGTGAAATCTTTGTAGTCTTCCATGTAATCGATATCCATGTATACCATATCGATTGGAATATTGTTTTCACGATATCCGTCAGCTGCTTTTCTGAAATCGTCAGCAGTTGTATATCCCCAGCGGCTCTGACCGAAACCAAATGCGAATTTAGGCGGAATATAGCTTCTTCCGATGATTTTGCGGAACTGTTTTACAATATCGTAAGGAGTTTCGCCCTCGATCACATACAGATAAAGATCTGCATCCTCACAGGTGATCTTTAACTGGGAAGAGAGTGTGTAACCGATATCGAACTTCAGTTTTCCGGGATAATCAACGAAGAGACCGAAAGTCTGTTTTCCGGAGATTACGATGAAGTTGTGTGCTCCGTAGAGGGAGATTTTATCTTCTGTATGGTTTGGCTGGTCGGAACAGTTGCTTTCATAAACGTATCCACGTTTGTTGATTCCGCGGTTTGATTCGCCCAGACCATAGACAACATCGTTGTCATCCATGTCATAAGTAAAAGAGAAGCCGCTCTCTGTGGAGATAGTTCCGTATGCAGGAGTCCCCTCAGAAGCCGGGATAGAAGTTACGATGGCATCGGTTTCAAATGGGGTTCCGTAAGTATATTTCTGAATCATTTTGTCGTGTCCTCCTTAGGTTGAAAAGTGTTAAATTAATGACTGAAACGCTTAAGTGCTATTGGAAAATACACATATGTTTTCCTTGATTTCATATTTACAATAATAGAGGTTTGGGTGAGGAAATGCTACTGAAATTATGACAAATTTATACGTTATTTTGACTTTTGCTCAAACTGTGAAGCAGTGATATGGGTATGGCAAGCAGTAGATCGGCTGATCGTATCTGTTTGCGCTGTTAACTTATTGGTTACTGTTCACTCCGTTCACAGTAACTTAGCCAAAATTCATTCCAGATTGCCTGCGGCAATGGAATTTTGGCTTGTATGTCTCGGGATTTTTGCATATTCATGCCAAAACACCTCGCGGGATAGTGGCGTGTGAACAGTAACACTTATTATGCTTTAATGCTTTATCTTGATAGAATTTTTCCTGTACATACGGTGAAAAAAGTGCTAAACTGTTATTATTACACGAAAGAAAGGTTTATTTAACATGCTTCAGACAATTGAATCCATCAATAACGTCGTAAATAATTTTATCTGGGGTGTCCCGGCTATGATCTGTATTATCGGCGTAGGGCTTTACCTGAGCCTGCGGACCGGTTTTGTCCAGATCCGCAAATTCCCGTATGCGCTTAAAACCACACTGGGAAGAATTTTTAAGAAAAAAGAGGCCTCTGACGGTTCCATGACACCTTTCCAGGCAGTCTGTACTGCGTTGGCAGGTACAGTAGGTACTGGAAATATCGCCGGTGTTGCCGGAGCTATCGCCATCGGCGGACCGGGAGCTGTATTCTGGATGTGGGTTTCCGCGCTCCTTGGAATGTGCACGAAATTTACAGAGGTTACCCTGGCAGTACATTTCCGTGAGAGAAACAGACATGGGGATTATGTTGGCGGACCTATGTATTATATTAAGAATGGTCTGGGAAAGAATTGGAGGTTTCTTGCAGTTCTTTATTCTGCATTCGGTGTACTGACTGTATTTGGAACAGGTAATGCTACTCAGGTAAATACTATTACAACAGCAATTGATACAGCTCTTATTAATTTTAATGTGATCTCAGAGTCTTCTACAGGCAGATTGAATCTGATCCTTGGAATTGTGATCACGCTGCTGGTTGGTATGGTACTGCTGGGCGGTATCAAGCGAATCGGAAGTGTTTCCGAGAAGCTGGTGCCCTTTATGGCATTGTTTTATATTGTACTTGCATTGGGCGTTGTGGTCTTAAATATCGGAAGAGTTCCGGCAGTTTTCCATGATATTGTTTATGGAGCCTTTAATCCGTCAGCAGTGACAGGCGGTGTGATCGGAAGCTTTTTCCTCAGTATGAAAAAGGGTGTTTCCAGAGGTATTTTCTCCAATGAAGCCGGACTTGGTACAGGGTCTATCGCTCATGCCTGTGCAGATACAAGCAAACCTGTAAAACAGGGTATGTTTGGTATCTTTGAGGTATTTGCAGATACGATCGTGATCTGTACTCTGACAGCACTTGTGATCCTTGTAAGCGGCGTGCCGGTAAATTACGGTGCAGCGGCAGGTGCAGAACTTACAATTTCCGGATTTACTGCTACATACGGAGGCTGGGTTTCTATCTTTACGGCAGTTGCCATGTGTTGCTTTGCGTTCTCAACGATTATCGGATGGGGACTTTACGGAGCACGCTGCATTGAATTCTTATTCTCTGCAAAAGTTATCCGCCCATTTATGATTGCCTATTCATTAGTGGCAATCCTTGGTGCAACTGTAAATCTGGGACTTCTCTGGAGCATTGCTGAGACATTCAATGGCCTCATGGCAATCCCGAACTTAATTGGTGTATTTCTGCTTTCAGGAACCGCCATTACACTTACAAAAGAGTATTTTGCACAGAAATGATAAAAACAGTCTGGAGAGTTTTCTTCAGGCTGTTTATTAGTTTACCTGATGCTTGATGTTAGAACGTGTTTGAAAAATTGAATAATTGCGCATCGCATTCTCGTTACTTTAGCCTGCAAATTTTTTACCCAAAGGAAAACATATGTTTATTTTTAG
>ULQK01075246.1_pt1 | contig 10562 bp, 9 predicted proteins | sample 1954371 | NCBI WGS metagenome assembly ULQK01 (sample SAMEA4835652, study PRJEB28245) | human gut metagenome | biome: gut microbiome; material: fecal sample | place: Denmark | collected 2008 | reverse complement strand
GCAGCAGGGCGAGCAGGCCGCCCATCGAATGACCAGCCACGACGATGCGCTCGCACGAGCCCCTGAGCATGGCATAGCCGTCGCGGACTGAATCGAGCCAGTCCTCCGCCGTCATGCGGCTCATGTCCTCGACTGTCGTACCGTGGCCAGCCAGCCGCACGCCGAGGACGGTGCAACCCCGCTGCTGCAAGTACTCCCCCATCATCGAGAGCTCCGCTGGCAGCCCCGTAAAGCCATGGACGAGCAGGACTCCCGTGCTGCCTCCCGGGAGGAAAAAGGGCTCTGCCCCTTCCATGATCATGGCAAGCACCCCCTATGCAAGAAAATTTCCCCTGCCGGAGAGCAGGGGATGATCATCATCATATCAGTTCGTCATACGTGCAATCACGATGGTGATGACCGCAAACAGAATGGCGAAGACGACCGTCACGCGAGCGAGCAACGCGTCCATGCCGCGCGCCTTGCTCGAGAAGACGGTATCCGCACCGCCGCCCATGCCGCCCATGCCGGCGGATTTGGCTTCCTGTCCGAGGATCGATGCAATCAGGATGATGCAGACAATCGCATCGAGTATCATTAAAATGGTAAGCAAAAGATTGGCCCCCTTAAAAATGCGGAATAAATTACTCCTTTATCATACCATACAATGCATTCCCTCCGCAATAAAAATGGCTGAAACCTTTGCTACACAGAGGTTCCAGCCATCTTCATGCTTGTCGTTGTGCGTCCGTTACTGCATCGTATGCCTCATTCCCTTCCCCGCAGCGTTCAGTTGCCCCGCATCTCTGACGAGTTCTCGCTTTTCTGGCGGGAGAGAGGAATGCCATTATAGCACTTACTTGAATATTTTGCGGAAAAATAAACGGTCTTGTCATCTGCTTCAGCCACGACATACGCGCCATGTACCATGTACATGTAATCATCGCTGCAATGGCGACTGCCACCTGGCTTCGGCGTCATCGTATCCAGCCAACCCATAGATACTCCTCCTTTTATTTATTCCAATTCTTTCTTTATTGTATCACATTGTAACAGTATTCTCAATCGTTTTGTAGAATTTTTTTAAGCTGTACAGCCTATCTCTCCGTAGCGGACACAAAAGGCCACCGGCTCTGCCGGTGGCCTCTTCTCGGTCAACGAGATAGACCAGGATATGCGCTATCCTGCAATCAGATCTTGTAGACGCGGATCATGTTCGTGTTGTTGCCGACGCTCGTCTTGCTCTGGAGCTTGATGCCGGACGTGATGATCGTCGTGTCGCCGCGCTTCACGAAGCCGTCCTTGACAGCTGCGGAAACAGCGTTCGCAATCATCTCGTCGACGTCCTTCCACTGCGTGCCGAGGATCGGGTATACGCCCCAACGGAGGTTGAGCTGGCGGACGACCTTCTCATGCGGCGTGTAGGCAACGATAGCTGCTTTCGGACGGTAACGGGATACGATCTTCGTCGTGTAGCCGCTGTCGGTCGGCGTGATGATAGCCGGGACATCGAGCTCGTAAGCCATCTGTACCGTAGCATGTGCGACGGCGCGCGTGCGGCTCTGGCTGTGCTCGAAGCCGCGCTCAACGAAGAGATTCTTGTACTCGAGGGATTCCTCGATGCGGCAAGCGATGCGGTTCATCGTGGAAACAGCCTCGACCGGGTAATCGCCGGAAGCCGTCTCGCCGGAGAGCATGATGGCATCCGTACCATCGAGGATAGCGTTGCCGACATCGGAGACCTCAGCGCGCGTCGGGCGCGGGTTGCGCTCCATGGAGTCGAGCATCTGCGTAGCGACGATGACCGGCTTGCCAGCCTTGTTGCACTTGCGGATGATCTCTTTCTGGATCAGCGGAACGTCCTCGGCCGGAACCTCAACGCCGAGGTCACCGCGAGCGACCATGATGCCGTCGGAGACTTCGAGAATCGCATCGAAGTTCTTGACGCCTTCGAGGTTCTCGATCTTCGGCATGATCTCCATGTGGCCATTGTGCTCCTCGATGAGCTTGCGGATGGCCAGGACGTCCTCCGGACGCTGGATAAAGGAAGCAGCGACGAAATCGAGGTCCTGCTCGCAGCCGAAGATGATGTCCTTCGCATCCTGCTCCGAGATCGGCGGCAGGCCGAGGGATACGCCCGGAGCAGCGACGCGCTTCTTCGTGCTCATCTTGCCGCTGTTCTGGATCGTCGTGATGATGTCCTTGCCGCGGATCTCATCGACCTTGAGTGCTACGAGGCCATCAGAGAGGAGCAGCGTGTCACCCGGCTTGACTTCCGTGTAGAGTCCTTTGTGGTTGACGGAGACATGCGTCTCATCGCCCGGGATGTCCTCATACGTCAGCGTGAACTGATTGCCCTTCTCGAGCATGACCTTGCCGTCCTTGAACTCGCCGAGGCGCATCTCCGGTCCCTTCGTATCGAGAATCAGGGAAATGACCTTGCCGGCCTTCTTGGCAGCCTCGCGCACCATGTTGATGCGGTTGAGGTGCTCTGCGTGGTCACCATGGGAGAAGTTAAAGCGTGCACAGTTCATGCCGTTTGCAATCAGTGCATCGACTACGCCCGGTCTCTCCGTAGCAGGACCCTGCGTGCAGATAATTTTCGTCTTCTTTAACATGTGATAATCCCCACCTATTCTTTTAGTACCCTACTATCTATTCAGACAGATGCCGCCGCGCACCGAACCGCTGCAGCATCATGTCTCGGCCTGTTTCAAAGGGGTTTTCTTGCCCCTGTCTATCCTTATTCTACACTGTTTAACGGCATAAGTAAAACCATTTCCCTCAAAAACTCCTAAAATAAATTTATTCTGAAAAGTCTCTGTCATAATCAAAATTTATTGCTTGTGTTTGCCGCCCTTTGCGCCGACTTCCGTATCAATCCGAAAGAAAAGCGAAGCTGGCCCGCGCGTCCTCACACAAAAAACTGCCGCAGGATGCGGCAGTTCTGAGAGAAGAGACTACTCAGCCTCTCGGGTTCTTCTTGATGTAGTCGAGGATGAAATCTGCTACATCCTCGAGCGCCATGTTCGAGGTGTTGATCATGAGGTCGTAGTGCTCTGGAGCACCCCAGGTCTGGCCCGTGTAGAACTCATAATACTGCTTGCGGCGTTTCTCTTCCTTGTTGAGCTGGTCAAGCGTCGCCCCATTGTAGTCCGTCTTGGCGCGCTGTGCGCGGAAGTCATCATCTGCATAGATGAAGAACGAATAGCAATTCGGCTTGTCCTTGAGGATGTAATCTGCACAGCGGCCGAGGAAGACAGCGCTCTCCTTCTCCGCCACGCCGAGGATGACCTTGGCCTGCTCGATGTACATGCGGTTATGGCGCGCTACGCGCTCATAGCCGTAATCGCCGAGGTTGCCGAGGCAGTTCGACGGCGTGTTGTACGAAAGTTCGACGGCTTCCTTCGGGTCCATGCCCTCCTCGATGTTGTCGGCAGCCATCTCGACGATCTTCTTGTCGTAACGGCGCACGCCGAGTTTCTTGGCCAGGATTTTCGAGACCTCACGGCCGCCGCTGCCGAACTGGCGCGAAATCGTGATCAGCATATGTTTTTCCATGTTTCAATTCCTCCATAAATCGTTATTCAAAAGTAAACATAAGGATTTCCATTGATTTCTCACTTGCAGTATACTACAACCGCACTAAAATTTCCACTGACTTCTGTCCAAAAGAAAAGGCCCGCCAGCCCTCACGGGCGACGGACCAAAGAAACGATTCTTGGAACAGAGAACAACAGTACAAGTAAAAGGGGAAATGAATTTTCAAGGAGTGGGAAAGAGTAGTCGGGAAATCAGGCGTAGAATGCCGGTTTCTCCTTGGCCGGAGTGATCGTCTCGACCTTGCCGCTCGTCTGAGCGCGTACCAGGGCATCTGCCGTGATAGCTGCGAGATAGCCGCCCCAAGCGTTCGGGCCGCCGATGACGCCTTCAGCTGCCTCGTTGACCCAGTTCTGGACCTCTTCGTCATAGGCGCCGTAGAAGCGGACGAAGCAGTCCGTATCGATCGTCTGCGAGATCTGTGCGTTCTTGCGGTACGTCGGATAGAGCGGCTGCGGCATCTCGATGACGCCATCTTCGCAGACGACCTGGCAGTTGATGTCATAACCGAACTTGCAGTTGACGAAGACTTCGTCCTCGACGACAATGCCGCTCTTCGTCTGCAGGATCATGAGCTGCGGATCAGCGAGTTCCGTGTGCGCATACTTCGTGACCTTCGGCATGATGACCTGTGCCGAGACGAAATCGTCGTTGACGAGCCAATGCGTTACATCGATCTCATGGATGGCCGTATCATGGACAGCCATGGCCGTCGTATAGCTGTCCGGTACTTCCGGATTGCGGTGCGTGCAGTGCAGCAGCAGCGGCGAGCCGTACTCACCGGAATCGAGGGCAGCCTTGACCTCGTTGTAGCCCTTGTCGTAGCGGCGCATGAAGCCGAGCTGGATCAGGTGTTTGCCGGATTTGACTTCTGCATCGATGACTTCGAGGCAATCCTCAGCCGTCGTGCAAAGCGGTTTCTCGCAGAAGATGCGCTTGCCAGCCTTGATGGCCATGAGCAGTGCTTCTTTGTGGGCAAAGCCCGGCGTGACGATGAAGACGGCATCGACGGCCGGATCGTTGATGAGGTCGGCTTCGCTCTTGTACTTCTTGCAGTTCGGGCCGGCGATAGCAGCACCCTTCTCGACGAGTGCGTCCACCATATCCGCAACGGCGACAACCTCTGCACCCTGCGTGCGATTCGTCAGACGATCAATGTGGCTTCTGCCCATACCACCGCAACCAATGACACCTACATGTAACATGATGATTCCTCCTCATATATCTTAAAAATGATACTTCTGAATGACTCAGTGACTCAACGACACAGCTCAGAAATTGCGCTTGATGACCGCTTCGGACTTCTCCTTGCCGATGCGATAGACATCTTCCGGGTCCATCTTGTAGTATTCCGGACGGAAGAGCTCGAGCGAGACGACATCTTCCTGCCAGCCGATCTTCTTGAGCGTCTGGAAGATAGCGTCGAGGTCGATGCAGCCATCGCCAGGCCAGACGCGGTCCTCATCGAGCAGCGAGCCGATCGGGAAGTCCTCCGTATCGTTGAGGTGAACGATGAAGATCTTCTTGCCATCTGCCTTGGCGAGGTCTTCGAGCTTCGAGCCCATGCCATGGAAGTGGAAGCAGTCGAGCGTGATGCCGACGTTGTCCATGTCGACGTCCTCGATGACCGACCAAGCTTCACCGAACGTGTTGATGGAAGCAGCCGGATGGCCGATGAACTCGACCGAGATGCGCATGCCGTATTCTGCGGCGATCTCGCCCATCTCCTTGAGGCACTTGACAGCCGACTTGTGGATTTCCTGGCGCGTGACCTTCTTGAGGTCGACCGTCGGCACCGTGATGATCGTCTTGCAGCCAATCTTCTTGCCCCACTCGCACATCTGGCGCAACTCCTGCAGGACTTTCTGGTAATCCTCCGGCGTGCGGTTGTTGAAGAAGCAGAGCGTATTGAAGGCCAGCGGCTTTACCTTGTGGCTCTTGAACCAAGCGGCGAGTTCATCGATCGTGTGGTTCTTGAGGTAGTTCGGGATGCCGTCCATCGTGCGCGGCTCGATCATGTCGTAGCCGTATTTCTCGCAAAGCTCGAGATCCTTTTCAAGACTGGATTTTTCCAGGCAGGTTGCCTGATTCATGCTGAGTTTCATCGCATTCATGCTCCTTTTCTTTATTCTTCAGGATGTTTTCCTCTCACTTGATGGTTTTAGTATACCTCTGTTTTCAGAATATTACTTTCTCGTTCCTGCTCCCTTTCGCCAAAAAAATAACGTGCAAGTCCGATGACTTGCACGTTTCTGCAAAAACGCTCCTGAAGACTAGCTGTTGAGGTGCGGAACCAGTTTATTGAGGTTCTTGAACTGGCGCTCTCCAACTTTGTATTTGCGGTAACTCTGTGGCGACATTCCTGCAAAGCGCTTGAACTGATTGTTGAAGTAGCTGATGTTGTCGTAGCCCACGCGCACGCTGACCTCCGTGATGGAGAGGTCCGTCGTGATCAGCAAGGTCTGTGCCTGGCCGATGCGCCGCCGGATGATGTACTGGATGGGCGGGAATCCGAAGATCTTCTTGAACTGATGCGCAAAGCCCGAGACACTCATATGCGAGCGCTCTGCCAGCTTCTCCACCGTCAGCTCTTCCGTGAAATGACAGTCGATGTAGTCCTTGCAGTCAATCAGCAGACGTTCCTTCTCCTTGGACGGCGGCTGCTTTTCCCGCGGCAGCTGGTAGAGGATGATCTCGACGAGTGCGCGCAGGACTGCCTGCGTGATCTCATCATTCTTCGGCAGATTGCGATCCACTTCTATATAAAGGAGACGGAACAGAGACTCGATCTCCTCCGACAACTCGCCCGCATGAAGGCGCGGCGAGATGCCCCGCTCGATGAGCACGCCTTCGCTCTGTCCGGGCAGGGAGATCCCCGTCACGCCGCAGTTGTAGAACCACAGGCCCTCCTGCGGGTCCGCGCTCTCATCGTGGAATTTTCCCTGATTGTAGACGAGGATATCCCCCTTCTGCACCTCGTAGAGGCGCCGTCCGATCCGGATGTTGCCGCGTCCGCCGCATATATACTGGAGCTCGAGATTGTTCTCATGACAGTGGACCGCCGTCGGGGTCAAGGTCTCCTTGCTGTCGTTGAAGCTCACGTAGACGAGGCGCATGCCCTCCCACGAGAGATGCGGCTCGAGGATATTCTTATTCTGCTTGTAGTAAACGACACCCATTTTTCCCACCTGCTGTCACGTATCTTAATCTTTATTTATATCTTACCATAGTATTTCTCGATTCGACTTGACATATCCTGCAATAAAAAGCACCCCCTACCCGCCGCCGGAGCGGGGAAAGGGGGGTGCTGTACACGCAATGGATTCAGATGGAACGATCAAGCTTTCTCTTCGCAGTGAACGCTCTTCTCACCGTGATGGCGGAAGTCATGCTCGATCTGCTCGAGCGTGCGGCCACGCGTCTCCGGCACGAACTTGTAGACGAAGGCGAGGCCGAGAAGGCCGATGGCCGCAAAGATGAAGAACGTAGCCGAGAGGCCGAACGAGTAGAGCAGCGACGGGAAGGCCGAGCCGATGCAGAAGTTCGTCAGCCAGAGGCAGAGGACGGCGCAGCCCATGCCCATACCGCGGATGCGCAGCGGGAAGAGCTCCGAGAGCAGCAGCCAGGTGACCGGGGAAAGGAAACCCTGCTGGAAGAACAGGAAGGTGACGGTCAGCGAAAGGACGACGAACGGCAGGATCTCGGTGCCGGCGAGCAGATTCGAGAGAACGCCGATCGCGCAGAGGCAGGCCATCGTGCCGATCTGGCCCGTCATGATGAGCGGACGACGGCCGTGACGCGTCATGAGCCACATGCCAAAGATCGTGGCAGCAACGGAGATCGTGCCGTTGGCGATGTTGCCGATCAGTGCGGCTTCCGTCGAGAAGCCGGCCTGCGTCAAGATCTGCGTGCCGTAATACATGATGGAGTTGACGCCAGAAATCTGCTGGCAGATGGAGACGCCCATGCCGATGAAGACGATGCGGCGGATCCAAGGCGTTGCCAGGTCTTTGTAACCAGCCTTGTCGAGATGCTTCTCCGAATCGATGCTGTCCTGGATCTCGTTGAGCTCTGCGATGGCCATGCGCTCATCGCGGATCTTCTTGAGTACCTGCATCGCATCGCTGACACGGCCCTGCAGCAGCAGCCAGCGCGGGCTCTCCGGCATCACGAGCATGCCGAACCAGAGCACGACAGCCGGGATGGATGCGAGTGCGAGCATGTAGCGCCAGATGTGGCCGACCTCGCCGAACGTGACGCCGAGGATAGCGTTGAGGATGAAGGCGAGCAGCTGGCCCGTGACGATCATGAGCTCATTCTGGGTGACCATGCGGCCGCGCCTGTCGGCCGGTGCCATCTCTGCCAGGTAGGCAGGTACCGTGACCGAAGCACCACCGACTGCCAGGCCGAGGACGAAGCGGCAGGCGATGAGGATGCCAGCCGTCGGTGACAGCGAGCAGCCGATGGCTGCGAAGAAGAAGATGACTGCCAGGCAAAGCAGCATCTTGCGGCGTCCCTCAGCATCCGAAAGACGGCCGCCGAAGAACGAACCGATGGCCGCACCGAAGAGCAGGCCACTGGCCACGAAGCCCTCCACTGCCGGAGTCAGGTTCAACTGATCCGGACGGGCCATGAAGGCAAGGGCGCCGTTGATGACGCCGGTGTCATAACCGAAGAGCAAGCCACCGAACGTCGAGACGACTGTGACACGCTTGAGGTATTTGCGATGAGATGATTCCGCCATGTTACATTTCTCCTCTCAAATTATGTTAGCCGTTCCCACCTCGCAGGAACATCGCTCTTTTTCTTGACAAGTCATATTATAAATGAATTATCAGAAAAATACTTCATTGTTTCTGTCTCGTTTCGTCTTAGAAAACGTTATCTTTCATTGCCTTTTGTATTATTCTGCACGGATATCTGCTGGAATCAAGCGGCCAGTCGATTCTCCTTCAAAAATACACAAAAGCTTGCTAGACTATAGAAAAGACATTGCAGAAAGAAGGTTGTTCCATGGCATTCATCTCGACAAAGTACCGCCCCGTCTTCACAGGCGAGGCCATGCCCCGGCTCACGACGCTCTACCGCGCAGAGACGCTGTACACCTCGATGCCGCGCACGATGCACCGCCATGAGGATGTCGCGGAATTCATCCTGATCACAGAGGGCAGCGGCATCCATATCATCGACGGGCAGCGCTACTACACGCAGAAGGGCGACCTGCTGCTGATCGGTCAGGGCGTCGTGCACGATGAGTCCTCCCCCGCGAATCGCAATCTCTCCATCTACTCTGGAGCCATCCGCAATCTGAGACTGCCTGAGCTGCCCGCCGGGCAGTTCTTGGCGCAGGACGTGCTTCCCGTCCAGAAGACCGAGGAGCTCTTTCCCGCCTTCTGCCATCTGCTCGAGCTCATGTACCGCGGCGCACAGGGCAAGGGCTGCCACCCCGAAGAGAGCATCAATCACCTGCTCTGTGCCCTGCTGCTCCTGACCATGGAAGTGACGAGCCGCAGCATCGTGCTGCCGCCCGAGGAACACAATCTCATGGACGCCGTGCGCAGCCGCCTCGATGCATCGTACGACGAGACCATCACGCTTGCAGCACTCGCCGGAGAATTCCACATCAGCAGCTTCCACCTCGCCCATGCCTTCAAGGCCGCCTACGGCTATGCGCCGCTCCAGTACATCACGCGCCGCCGCATCGGTGAAGCACAGACCCTACTCATCGACACGGCACTGCCCATCACGGAGATCGCCATCCGCACGGGCTACAACAGCTCCAGCTATTTCAACAAGGCCTTCCACAAGATCACCGGCATGTCTCCGCGCGACTACCGCAAGGCATATCGCAAGATATGAGGGCATGCACAAAAAAACCGCTCGAATGAGCGGTTCTTTTTGTTGGGGATATGGCACTTTTATCAGTATTTGACCCAGACAGCACCCTTCTTGGCCGATTCCACGCACTTCTCGACCCACTTGACGCCTTCGGCACCAGCATGGACATCCGGATACCAGAAGTCAGCCTTCTCACCTTTATTGGCCTTCTCCATGGCGATGGCAAAGCGGCGGTAGAGGTTCGACCACGCATCGAAGAGGCCTTCCGTGTGGCCGCCGCTGATGCGGTCCTCCGCACGAGCCGAAGGATAGAGGTAAGCGCCGCCGCGCTCGAGGATGCGGACCGGCTCGCCCTCGATCTCGTACGTCAGCTGGTTTGGGCGCTCGTCGTACCACTCGACAGAAGCCTTCGAGCCGACGATGCGGACTTTCTGGCCGTGCAGGGCGCCGCAGTTGATGGCCGAAGCCCAGCACGTCGCCTGCGCGCCGCCCTTGAGGTTCATGATGACAAACGCGTTGTCTTCAAGCTTGCGCGTCGGGATGAAGGACTTCGTCGTGCACATGAGGCTCTCGATCTCGAAATCAGGAACCATCGTCTCAGCGAGGAAGAGAGGATGCGTGCCGACATCGCCGAGCACGAAGGACGGGCCAGCCTTAGCGGGGTCCATGCGCCAGCGCGCCGCAGCATTCGTCTCTTCGACTGCCGTATTGTAGGCACCGAACGGGAACTGCATCTTGATGAGGCGGATCTCGCCGAGGTCGCCGTGCAGGACCATCTGGCGGGCCTGCTCGATGAGCTGATGGCCGGAATAGCCGTACGTCACACCGACGACGAGCCCTTTGCTGTCAGCCAGATGGACGAGTTCCTCTGCCTGCTCCGTCGTGAAGCAGAGCGGCTTCTCACAGACGGCATGAAAACCGGCTTCGAGCACAGCCTTGCAGACCGCATAATGAAGGCCATTCGGCACGGCAATCGTCACAGCTTCAATGCGGTCCTCAGGGCTGCGCTTTGCCTCTTCCATGAGCATCGTCTTGTAATCCGGGTAGCAGCGTTCCGGCGCTACGCCGAGCTGAATGCCGAAGTCCTTGCCGCGCTCCGGATTGATATCGAAAGCGCCTGCCACGAGTTCAAACGAACGATCGCG
>ULQK01065265.1_pt1 | contig 10566 bp, 6 predicted proteins | sample 1954371 | NCBI WGS metagenome assembly ULQK01 (sample SAMEA4835652, study PRJEB28245) | human gut metagenome | biome: gut microbiome; material: fecal sample | place: Denmark | collected 2008 | reverse complement strand
TTCTGCCGCAGGCCGTGCCGCGCCGCCGACCGCAGAATGCCGTAAATTGTGGCGAAAACGGGAACGCCGACGACCATACCGACCAAGCCGAAGAGATCCCCGCCGACGACAATCGCGAAGAGAACCCAGAGCGCCGAGATGCCAATCGAATCGCCGAGAATCATCGGGCCGATGAAATTGCCATCCAGCTGCTGGATAATCAGGATCAAAATCAGGAAAATCAACGCCTGCCACGGATCGAGGAAGAGCAGAATCACCGCGCCGGGAATCGCGCCGATGAACGGGCCGAACACGGGGATGATGTTCGTGATGCCGACAATGATGCTGATGAGCGTCGCGTATGACAAGCCGAGGATGTTCATGCTGACAAACGTCAGTACACCAATAATCGCGGAATCGAGGATTTTCCCGGCGAAAAAGCCGCCGAAATTACGGTTTGCGTCGTGGCAAATCCGCAGGGTCGTCTCCGCGGCGCTCTTCGGCAGGAACGCGCGCGTCAGTACCCGCGCGTGGCGGAGCAGCTTATCCTTCTGCAGGAGGAGGTAGACACTGCTGGCAATTGCTGTAAAAATGGTCACGACACCCGACGCGACGCCCCCGACGTAGCTGATAATTTGCGGCACGCGGTTCGTAATCGCCTTGACAATCGTGCCAAGCAGGTCGCTCATGCTGGCATTCAGGTTCTCCACCGCCGTAACCGCAAGGCTCAAATCCACGCCCGGCGTTTCCGCGTCAAGTTCCTTGAGCATATTCAGCAAATTTTGCGCATAGCCGTCGAAATTCTGGTAGAACATGACAACGCTGCCGACCATTTGCGGAATAATCAGCACCATCAGCAGCGCAACGATTGCCAAGCCGACAATGTACGCCAGCAAAATGGCGAGTCCGCGGCACTTTTCGCGTCCGCGGAAGAGGTACTTCATCGCTGCTTTAACAATTGGGTTAAGGCAGTAGGCAATCACCACACCGCCCGCGAACGGCGCAAGGATGCCCAGAATGCGGTTCACACCGTTCAGGAAGGACTGCGCGTTGAGCAGCGCCATGTAAAACGCAACCGCAATCAGCGTAATTCCAAGGTAATCGAGGTTGCTCTGCGGCTTTCGGCGCAGCCACTTGTTCTGGTCCATCAAAAATCCCCTCGCTCTCTACCTATTATAATAGTGCAGAAACGCCCGGCTGTCAATCGCTTCGATTCATTTTTAACGTTTTTTTCATTTTTCGGACGTGAAAAAGGGCGCATTCCCGCGAATGCGCCCCATTCTGACAATCATTGATTTTGTGAATAATGCCGTCCACTGAAATTTAACTTTTCAGCAGAATTTGCTCCACTTCCGCCAGATTTTTTGCTGTATAAGTTGCTTGTTGGCAACCCGTGTTCTTCCAATCAACAAAGATACTGTCGATTCCAGCGTTGACGGCCGCGGGGATATCCGCCGTCGCGCTATCGCCGACCATGACTGCTTCCGCCTTGTCCGTGCAGCCGCATTCGGCAAGGGCAATTTCAATCAGGCGCGGATCGGGCTTGCTGACGCCTTTTTCGCTGCTGATGACAATGTTATCCAGCAGTGGCGTGAACACGCACCGAAAAAGTCGGTTGCGCTGGATGACGCTGTCACCGTTACTGACCAGCACGATTTTCATCTGCCCGTGCAGGCGGCGCAAAAACGCCTCCGCACCGGGCATGAGGTCAGCGCGTGTGCCGAGATAGTGGCTGTAACGCAGGGCAAGGCGGGGCGCGCAGACGTTTTCGGCGGGGTATTCTTCCAGAAGCTGGGCGAAACGGGCGATTTTAAGCGCCGCGTGGGTGGTTTCGCCGCGTTCGAGTGCCTTCCAGAGTGCGTCATTGATGGCGCTGTACCGTGCGCAGACGGCGTCGGTCGGTTCAATCCCGGCCTCGGTGAGCGCCTCGCGGAGGGCGGCGTGTTCGGCGGCGTGGAAGTCCATGAGGGTGTTATCGTTGTCGATGAGCAGATAGCGATACTTCATAGCTGTCTCTTCCTAAACTTTTAGGTATTTTCGTGCGTTACTCGTCCCGCTCCGGCGTATAGGGCAAGTCGCGGTCGGCATTCTTTTCCTTCAGGTAGTCGATGACCCAAATGTTGCCGTCCGTGCGCATCCGGGTCAGCCCTTTATAACCCAAAAGGTACGAAATGTGCTTCTTGTCGCAGTAGTTGACGCTGCCTTTGATGACGTTCGCCGCGCCGTTGATGAAAATCAGCTGCGGGTTGATGGCTTCCAGGAAGTCATCGCGTAGGCGCACCTGCCCGTGGTGCGGGTACTTGAAGATATCCGCGTTCAGCCCGATTTCCGGCGGATTCGCCGCGAAATACTGCTGCGAGCGGTTCTCGTTGTCGCCCGCGAAGAGGATCCGGCGGTCGCCGTACTGCACCATCAGCATGGCGGACTGGTCGTTCACGCCCCAGGAGGACTTGTGGTACTGAATGACGGTCATCTTGACGCCGCCGTCCTCCCCCAGCGTGAAGGTGTCGCCGTTGGCAATCTGCTCGATGGGGATGTTGTTCGCCTTCATGAATTTAACCGTGCTCTTCATCCGCGCGTTAAAATCTTCCGGAAAGGTAATCAAGAACTTGGAGATCGGCGCGTATTCGTTGACGAACTGAAATCCGTCGATATGGTCATCGTGCGGATGGCTGTTGTAGGCAATGTCGATGTGGTCGATACCGAGGGTATCGCAGGCGGTGTAGATGCGGTTGCGCATGGTCGCGTTTTTGGTCGATGCGTCTATCATCATGACCATGCCGTCATAGCGCAGGAGGATGCAGTCGGAGGAGTAAACACGCGGAAAAACGATTTCGAGAATCTTCGCGCCATCCTCGAAGTGGTATTCAGCATCCGGATTTTCAACCAGATTGACAATGACGGGCGTTTCTGCCATCGCGAACGTCGGCAGGAGCATTGCCATCACCAGGAGTAGCAAAAGCAATTTCTGGATTTTTTCATCGGAGAAGCCTTCCTTTCCTGTACTTCCCTTCCATTGTAGGCCATCGGGCGGGGTTTGTCAAGCCGCCGCGACGATTATTGCGAATCAACCGCCGGTTATTCTTCCATCGTGAGATTCTGCAAAATCCACACCTGCCCGTCGGTTTTCAGCAGCAAGCCGCATTCATCCGTGTGCGCGGCGGGAATCGCCATGGCGTCCAGCTGCGCGAGGGCGTACGGCGCGCGGGTCGGTTTGGCGGTGATGATGGCGAGTTTGGGCGCAATAGTGGTCAGAAGAGTCTGATTCATGGCAGCGTGACCGTGGTGCGGGTACTTGAGGATATCCGCGTGCACATCGTCGCTGGAATCAAGCAGCGCCTGCTGACCCATGCTTTCGAGGTCGGCAAGCATCAGCATCCGGGCATCCCCCCGCGTCACAAGGGCAAGGAGTGAGCGATTATTAACGGTCTTGCCGGTATTTTCCGGAAGAACCAGCGTGATTTGCGCGTGTCCGAGCGTCAGCATTTGCCCATCCGATGCATTTTCGATCGGCACGCCGCATTCCGCCATTGCCGCGAGGGTATGCTGCATCTGCGCGTTTTCGTTCGCGGGGAACGACGTGAGAAAGCGCCCAATCGGCATCCGGCGGGCGATGGCCTCGAAGCCGGGCTGATGGTCGTGGTGCGGATGGGTGGCGACGACCCAATCCAGCCGCGTCACGCCGAGGGCTTCCAGTGCGGTTTGGACGGCGGATTCCTCCGCGTATCCGCCCGCGTCAATCATCCCGGCGTGGCCGTCGCAGACGAGAATGGCGGCGTCGGCGAAGGTCATCTGGGGAAAGGCGACGGTGAGGACGGCGGCGTCGGACGGAAAGCGGGCGTCGGCGTCGTGGGCGCGGAGGTCAAGGACAGGGACATCCGCCAGCGCAGCGGACGAGAAAATCAGGAGGATCAGGAAAATAGAAATTAACTTGCGGGTCACTTTTTCCCCTTCTTGAGCGCCTTGCGCTTCTCTTCGAGACGGTCAAATTCCTGCTGGAGCTTCTCGCGTTTTTCGCGCATATTCGCCTGCAATTCGTCGTGCTTCGCCTTCAGGCGGGCAAGGTGCGCCTTATTGTAGAATTGCACTTCCGGGAAAGCGTGCAGCGGGTGGCGGAGCAGGAAGCCCTGCGCCATGAGCGCCTCGCGAACCGCCTTGGTGATGGCTTCGGTGTTGTCCGCGCGGACGGATTCTGCCGCGCCGCGAATCTTTGTCAGCACGCCCGCGGAAATCGCGACGTCCGCAATCAGCAGCGCCGTCAGCGTGATGCTGATTGCATCCAGCCAGACAGTCGGGATTTTGGCGAACAGCCCAAACGCAAAGGGTTTCAGCACCTTGACGACGAACACGCCCATCACCCCGAACGCCAGCAGGTTGCTCGCGCACACGCGCCCGTTGATGTTGAAGCGCTTCTGGGAGTAGTCCCACCAGCGCGCGTGGAACAGTTTTTCCATCAGCCAGCTGGTGATATATTCCAGCGTGCCGCAGAGGACGAGGGCAAGCAGGAATGTCGACTCGACCTGCGTTGTCCACAGGGGCAGAAAGTACGCCATCAGCACAGCGCCTGTGCCGTAAATCGGGCACAGCGGGCCGAGCAGAAAGCCGCGGTTGATGAAGCGCCCGAACTGCACGAGCTTACAGGTGACCTCCATGCACCAGCCGAGGAAGGAGCAGGCGAAGAAGAGGAGGACATACATTTCAATTTCTATCCACAAGGCGGTGATTCCCCTTTCGATATGGGTTCATAAGTGAATCATAGCACAAGACGAGGGATTACGCAAGGGGGGAGACGAGGGGCTTTGCCCCTAACCCCAGCAGGGCGCTGCCCTGCCCCTGCCAAAGGGTCTTCGACCCTCTGGACTCCCTTTTCGCGATTGAGTTGGTGACGTTTTCATACTGTTTGCGCGTGTTGATGCGGGGTTTCGCTCCTGCGGGAGCGACCAGAGGCTTTGCCTCTGGTCTCCACAAGGGACTTCGTCCCTTGACCCTTTCGCGCGATTCAGTTGGTGACGCTTTCATACTGTTTGCGCGTGCTGATACGGGGTTTCGCTCCTGCGGGAGCGACCAGAGGCGTTGCCTCTGGACTCCACAAGGGACTTCGTCCCTTGACCCTTTCGCGCGATTGGATTGAGCGCTCTTTCATACTACTTGCGCGTGCTGATGCGGGATTTCGCTCCTGCGGGAGCGACGAGGGGGCTTTGCGCTCGCCCCCTCGACCCCTTCGCTCCCCTCTGATGTTTGTTGTCGGGTATCGCGGCGTTTTGTTTGTGTACTTTTTGTTCTTTCAGTCAACAAAATTCCCCCGGAAGGTCAGCCCCTCCGGGAGAAAAAAGCACCTTGGGTTAAATATCCTCGTCATCCGCCGGGGAATCCTTCTCATCCTCCCCGCCCAGATCCATGTCCAAATCGCTGCCGCTTGTGTCCTCTTCGGCACGGCGCAGCAGCTCCTGCACTGCCTTCGATTCCGCCGCGTCCGACGTGTCGAAGCCCTCGGCACGCGCTTCGGCGGCATCCGCATCAGCAGCATTCACAGGCGCATCCGGCTCTTCGTCGCGCTCGGCGCGGGCAACGGCGATGACGTGGCTGCCTTCCTGCAGCTTCATCACGATAACGCCCTGCGTGTTGCGGCCGCAGACGCGGATGTCCTCGGCGCGGGTGCGGATGATTGTGCCGTCGTCGGTGATGAGCATCAGGTCTTCGTCCGGCTTGACCATCAGCAGCGCGGCGAGGTCGCCGGTCTTGTCGGTCAGCTTCGTGGCGATGATGCCCTTGCCGTTGCGGCCCTGCTCACGGTAGTCGTCGGGGCTGGTGCGCTTGCCGTAGCCCAGCGTGGTAATCGCCAGCACGTCCGCGCCCTGCTCCAGCGGCACCATGTCGATGATGATATCGTCGTCATCCAGCCGCATGGACTTCACGCCCATCGACGCGCGGCCCATCGGGCGGATGTGGCGCTCGCTGAAGCGGATTGCCATGCCCTTGCGGCTGCCCAGCAGAATTTCGTCGTCGCCGCTGGTCAAATCCACGCCAATCAGCTCGTCGCCTTCCTTCAAATTGATGGCAATCAGGCCGTTCTTGCGCAGATTCGCGAACTCGCTGTACGGCGTTTTCTTAATCATCCCGTCGCGCGTCGCCATGACGAGGTTGTGTTCGCCCGTTGCGCCCGGCACAGGCACCATGCACGTCACCTTTTCATCCGACGCAATCTGGATGAGATTGATAATCGCCGTGCCGCGCGCGGTGCGTCCAGCTTCCGGAATCTGGTAGCACTTGAGCATGTACACGCGCCCCATGTTGGTGAAGAACATGATTTCGTCGTGCGTGGAGACGACGCGCATCTGCACGGCGAAGTCTTCTTCCTTCGTTGTCATGCCGGTCACGCCGCGTCCGCCGCGGTTCTGCGCGCGGTAGATGGATTTCGGCGTGCGCTTGACGTAGCCCTGCCGCGTCAGCGTGACGACCATGTCCTCCTCCTGAATCAGGTCTTCCACGTCGATTTCGCCGTCGATGGTGGTCAGCTCGGTGCGGCGCGGGTCAGCGAATTTATCGCGGATGGCGCTGATTTCGGTCTTGATAACCTCCATCAGCAGGTGTTCGTCCGCCAGAATCGCCTGGAAGCGGGCGATTTCCTTCTCCAAATCGTCGTATTCCTGCTGGAGGCGGTCGCGTTCCAGACCGGTCAGGCGCGCCAGACGCATGTCCAGAATCGCCTGCGCCTGCTTGTCGGAGAAGTCGAACCGCTCCATCAAGGTCGTTTTCGCAGTGTTGGGGTCTTTGCTGGCGCGGATGATGGACACAATCTCGTCGATGTGGTCAAGCGCCTTCAGCAGACCTTCCAAAATATGCGCGCGGGCGAGCGCCTTGTTGAGGTCAAAGCGCGTGCGGCGGGTGACAACGTCCTTTTGATGCTCCAGATAGTAGTACACCATGTCGCGCAGGGAGAGGATTTTCGGCTGCCCGTTGACCAGCGCGAGCATGTTCGCGCCGAAAGTCTCCTGCATCGACGTGTGCTTGTAGAGCGTATTCAGGATAACCTGCGGGTAAACATCCTTCTTCAGCTCGATGACGATGCGCATCCCCTGCCGGTCGGACTCATCGCGGATATCGCTGATGCCCTCAATGCGCTTGTCGTGCACAAGTTCGGCAATCTTCTCCACCAGCTTCGCCTTGTTGACCTGATACGGGATTTCCGTCACGACGATGCGGCTGCGGCCGTTGGGCATTTCCTCGATGTTGGTCTTTGCGCGCACCTCAATGCGCCCATGCCCCGTGTAGTAGGCTTCGCGGATGCCGCGTCTGCCGAGAATGATGCCGCCGGTCGGGAAGTCCGGGCCTTTGATGTGCTGCATCAGGTCGTCGATGGTGCAGTCGGGGTTGTCAATCATGCAGATAACGCCGTCGATGACCTCGCCGAGGTTATGCGGGGGGATGTTCGTCGCCATGCCGACGGCAATGCCGCTGGAACCGTTGACGAGCAGATTCGGGAAGCGGCTGGGCAGCACGGCGGGCTGCATGAGCGTTTCGTCGAAGTTGGGGTAGAAATCGACCGTGTCCTTCTCGATGCCTTCGAGCAGGTAGGGGGTCAGTTTCGTCATGCGGGCTTCGGTGTAACGCATGGCGGCAGCGCCGTCGCCATCCACCGAGCCGTAGTTGCCCTGCCCGTCCACGAGGGTATAGCGGATGTTGAAGGGCTGCGCGAGGCGCACCATGGCGTCGTAGACGGAGGAATCGCCGTGCGGATGGAATTTGCCCAGCACGTCGCCGACAAGGCGCGCGGATTTGCGGTAGGGCTTATCGGGCGTCATGCCGAGTTCTTCCATATCATAGAGGATGCGGCGGTGCACAGGCTTCAAGCCGTCGCGCACATCCGGCAGCGCGCGGTCGATGATGACCGCCATTGCGTAGGAGATGAACGACCGCTTCATCTCCTTTTCCAGATTCACCGGGATGAGTTTGTCCTGAATGCTGCTCATAATTTCTCTCCGAACTGTTCAGGTTTTCTGTCTGATAATTGCTTGTTGTATAATGCGCACGGGGAACCAGCCGCAGCGGGCGGAAGAGGTTCTCATTGCGCGGATGCGGTTACACATCCAAATCCTTGACCAAGTCCGCGTTCTCCTCGATGAACTTCCGCCGCGGCTCAACCTGATCGCCCATCAGCAGCGTGAAGATTTCATCCGCCGCCATTGCGTCCTCCGGCGTAATCTGCATCATCGTGCGGGTCTCGGGGTTCATGGTCGTCTGCCACAGCTGCTCGGCGCTCATTTCGCCCAAGCCTTTGTAGCGCTGAATGTCCGGCTTCGGGTCGCGCCCGATTTCGTCCAGCAGTCTTTGGAGTTCGTCGTCATCATAGACGTACTTCTCCATTTTGCCCTTCGTCACCTTGTACAGCGGCGGCATGGCGGCGTACACATAGCCCTTTTCCACCAGCGGCCGCATGTAGCGGTAGAAGAACGTCAGCATCAAAATGCGGATGTGCGCGCCGTCCACGTCCGCGTCCGTCATGCAGACAATGCGGTGATAGCGCAGCTTGCTTTCGTCAAACTCATCGCCGAAGCCGCAGCCGAACGCCGTCAGCATACTCTTAATTTCGTTGTTGCCCAGCGCCTTGTCCAGCCGGGTTTTTTCGACGTTGAGGATTTTGCCGCGCAGGGGCAGAATCGCCTGAAAATGGCGGTCGCGTCCTTCCTTGGCGCTGCCGCCTGCGGAGTCGCCCTCGACGAGGAAGATTTCGCACTTGCTGGGGTCGCGCTCGGAGCAGTCCGCCAATTTGCCCGGCAGGGACGCCGATTCCAGCACCGTCTTGCGGCGGGTGGCCTCGCGCGCCTTGCGGGCTGCCTCGCGCGCGCGCTGGGCGCTCACGCAGCGGTCAAGAATCGTCCGCCCGACAGACGGGTTCTCCTCCAGATAGGTGGACAATTCCTCCTTCACAAGGTCGTTGACCACGCCGCGAACCTGCCCGGAGCCCAGCTTCGATTTCGTCTGGCTCTCGAACTGCGGGTCTTCCATCTTGACGGACACAACCGCCGTCAGGCTTTCCTTCGCGTCCTCCGCCTTCAGGTTCGGCTCGTTGTCGCGCAGGAGCTTGTACTTGCGGCCGTAGTCGTTGATGGCGCTCGTCAGGGCGGTGGTGAAGCCAGTCAGATGCGTGCCGCCGTCGGGGGTCGCGATGTTGTTGACGAAGGTGTAGATGTTTTCGGCATACGAGTCGTTGTACTGCATGGCGACTTCCACGAGGATGCCGTCCTTCACGCCCTCGGTATAAATCGGTTCAGGGAACAAAACTTCCTTGTTGTGATTCAGATACTTGACGAACTCGCGCAGCCCGCCTTCGTAGAGGAAATCCTCCGTCACGGGCGTTTCGCCGCGCTCATCGGTGAAGGTGATGTGGATGCCCTTGTTCAGGAACGCCATCTCGCGCAGGCGCTTCTTCAGCACGTCAAAATCAAACGTGACGCCGCGCTCGAAGATGCCGTCGGGGTTGTCGTCGCTGATGACGTCGGGCAGGAAGCGGATCGTCGTGCCGGTGCGGTCGGTTTCGCCGATGACGCGCAGGTCGTAGAGGTACTTGCCGCGCGCGTACTCCTGCTGATAAATTTTCCCATCCTGATAGACCGTCACGGACAGCGACTTCGACAGCGCAGTGACCACCGACGGGCCCACGCCGTGCAGGCCGCCGGACACCTTGTAGCCGCCGCCGCCGAACTTGCCGCCCGCGTGCAGCACCGTCAGGCAGACCTCGACCGCCGGACGGCCCATTTTCGGGTGGATGCCGACGGGGAAGCCGCGCCCGTCGTCGCGGACGGAGACCGAGCCGTCCTTGTGCAGCGTCACGTCGATGCGCTTGCAGTAGCCCGCCAGCGCCTCATCCACGGAGTTATCCACAATTTCGTACACCAGATGGTGCAGTCCGCGGCTGTCCGTCGAGCCGATGTACATGCCGGGGCGCTTGCGAACCGCCTCCAAGCCCTCCAGCACCTGAATCTGCTCCTCGCCGTATTCGCTCTTGACCTGCGTCGCTTCTTCAATCTGCTGTTCGATTTCTTCTTCCGTCCGGTGTTCGAGTTCCTGGTCGTTCAACATGCTTGCACCTCACAAAAATCAATAAACGGCGGATTTTTTTCCCACGCCGCGGAAAACCGTAAAATCAGGGGCATTTGCCCTTGCCCCGCCATCCGGGAGGGGGACACGCACGTCGGGGTACTTCGCGTCAGCGGGCGCACAAACCGTGTCTACGCGCGCCCCACCGCCGGATTCCCCCGCTGTTGACTCTTCCTCAACATATCTATTATAGCACTTTCCGCCCCAAAAGAAAAGGGTTTTCCTTCATTATTATTGTGTTTTGCTTCGGAAGGGGGGAAAATGTTGTTTTCGGTCAAAGCGGATGTGTTCGGTTCTGCCGCGAAACAGTTCAAGCAGCATGGGGGCAGCTTTCCTGTAACGATAAAAACCAAGCCGCATGGGTGTGCAATGCGAAGGAGTCGAGGGGGCGACCGCAAAGCCCCCTCGTCGCGTCCGCAGACGCGAAACCCCTGTGTAACAAAAAAGTGCAGTTGGTTTTGACCCCAAAATCAAATGAAATCAAGCGAA
>ULQK01084916.1_pt1 | contig 10578 bp, 22 predicted proteins | sample 1954371 | NCBI WGS metagenome assembly ULQK01 (sample SAMEA4835652, study PRJEB28245) | human gut metagenome | biome: gut microbiome; material: fecal sample | place: Denmark | collected 2008 | reverse complement strand
TAGAATATATAATAAGATGGTGTATTCCGTTCTTTAAAATGTCATTACCAGATTCACATAAAATATACAGATCAATTTCATTTGAGCAGGAAGCATATAAATACGAAATGAATCTTGAATATTTAAAAAATAGAAAGAGATACAACTGGATTAAATATATAAAGAAATTAGGATATGTAGAAAAAGAATACTAATAGTAGATCCAGATTCGGATTATTTGTAGGTGATCTTGGAAATTTGGCAATAGATGTAGTAAAATTAATGGATCCAACAGGAATTACATCATGGGGAGATGCATACAAAGCTATTAAAAATGTAGATAGAAAAAATCCAGGTTCAATTTTAAATGCAGTAGTAGAAACAGTAGGCGCGTTGCCAGTTGTTGGCAAAATAGGTAAAATAGGAAAACTTAGTAAATTGGTTAGAAATACAGAAAAATTTATAGTGAAAGCTGGAAAGGTTGTTCGTATTCCAGAAAAAACTACAAAAACCGCAATAGCATTAGCCAAGGTTCCTGGAAAAGTCGCAACAATTCCTGTTAAATTTATTCCAAAAGGAAGAAATAAAATAAACAGTTTGAGAAATACAGTTAGAATGACGCATGTGGCATCTTCGGCAGACGATGCTGTTCTTGGTGGTGCGTGGAAAAAAAATATAGCATTTAACATTGCAAAAAAGAGTGCTGGAGAAGCATCTCCAATTGCTCTGATGGGTATTATGCTTCCGTCGTCATATAATGGAACAACAAAAGCAAATGATGTCGAACTTGAACCTGCGAGCAAAGAAGATGTAATTAGATAGATGCTTTTTGGAGAATCTCAATTTAAACCATACGAAAAACCAATATATATTAACGGAGAAAGGTTAAATAACACATATTATGGGTAGCTATATCCAGCAAATAAAATTGTTGCAAATAGAAAATTAAAGAATACTATGCAACAAGCCAATAGCGAAAACTTTTTTTATACAAAAAACGAAATGCCAATTATTGACTCACATAAATTTCGTATAAAGTTTAATAAAGACTCTGCAAGAGCAAGCGATACTTTCGATTTTAATACTAATGAACTTACAGGAAGAATGATGATGGCTGCTATGAAGCCGACATGGTGGGCTCCAAATTCTGGTGCACCTACATTTGTACAGGAAATCCCAGTTACATATGCAGATGATTCAGACGAAACATTAAAGATAGCTTTGAAGAAATGAAAGATTTTTTAATTAAATTAATAACAGCTCATACTGGAGTATCAAGTAAACGAGTGTGCGGTATAATTGGCTGGCTTATTTGCTTGATTATAACAATATATTGTACTATAACAAATAAACAAGCTCCAGAAGTAACAGGCGTAATACTTTTATGCTGCATGGGTTTGCTTGGGATAGATAGTGTGACAAATATTTGGAAAAATAAATAATATTATGAACCATATCACTACTAATAAAAATATATAAACGGATGTTTCTATATTGCAATCAGTCAAAGAAAAAACATTGATTTGTAAAAATTAAACATATAGATTTGATTAACACATTTAATATTGATATTGATAAACAAATAAATTATTTGTATCCAATATTGAAACAAGTAATGCTAAATTGTAAAACTTATTTTTTATTATATAATTTATGAATAAAGAAAATAATTCAAGACAACCACGTTTTAAATTTGTAGCACAACAAGATAATACTAAAGTAAAGAGGCCAGTTGTAAGTACACCGATACAACGTACTTTAAAGCCAGGTGAATATCGTATTAAGATAAATGGAAAAACATTAGTTGCCAAACCAGCACAAACAATATTAAGATAGGATAACAGAGGCCGGTATTAGAGAAACGAGGATCAGAAATTATTAAAAGTATTGAGAAAGCAATATGAGGAAGAAAAGAAAAAAGAGGAAGCGATGAAAACCGTAGGAGCACTAACTACCCTAACATCACCTTCTACTTATATTGGCCCTTTATTTAATAGTAACGGAAAATCTTATATGGACAATATGATGTCAGGAGAAGGTACTGGAAATGCTGATGCAGACCTAGCTATAAACTTTGCAACTCCAGTTGTTTTAGGAGCAGGAATTTAGGGAGCGTCTAGAGCTTCTAGGTGGGTATCAAAATCTTATAAGCCATTTATTATTAGTTAGTATATGTATAGGTCATAGAGACCAAATGGTCTTAATATAGTCAACAATATGTTTCGAAATAGTGAATGGAGTAATTTTTTGTCTACAAAGAACGGTAACTACTATTATAGAATGTAGAGAAGCCCTGGTTTGGTTTCCACTAATGCACGAAAAGACAATGGAGGATATTTTATTTCTCATACTACACCTTGGGAGGAATTTGCCGGGCTAGGATCCACTCAGCCTCATTGGAGTAAAGTATTATATGAATTTCCAGAAAGTACATTTGGGAAATTACGAGCCTCCAATAGTAATGGATTTTACGGCCCTTATGATGTTGCAGAATTAGGTAAACTTCATTTATTATATGGAAACACTTCTTCTGGTTCAAGAGATTTCGTAAGAATATTAACAGATGATAAAGCAAAACAATTAGGTATGGATCCTTTTGTAATAGGAATAAAAGATCGGCCAAAGCTCAGTAATGGGCTTTATGATAAATCTCCTATATATGAAAAAATAAGTTAGGGGAACCAAACCGTAGTAAGCCCAGAGATATTAAATAACGCATTGCAGAACACATCGTATAATGTTTTTTATTCTTCCCCGCAAGGAATAATAAAAAGTATTTATATTCCTAACTAAGTATTAAATAAAGTTAAACTATTAAATCTTTTAAAACATGGCACAAAAAAAAATTTTTAGACTTAACAGGACTCGCCCAAGTCATTAATTGGGCAAAAGGAACATTTGTTGGATATAACCCTGAAACCAAACAACTGACATCGTAGGGGAGTAATATTGAAGGTATAACTTTCCATGGAGAAGGTGATATTATAAACGCCTCTATACATAAATATAGTTATTCAGATGATCATTCTAATCAACCTCATATTTCAATGTTGGTTTCAAATAAACACGAAAACTCTTATGGAACATATTCTGAGGCTGGAATGACCGCTAGCTGGAATAATTATAGTAAAATATTTGCACAAAGTTCTATATATGGATTTGTTACAAATGAACAAAAAGAGAAACAGATATAGAGCAATATTATAATAGGAGATAATAAAAATTCAAATTACGATATTAATAAAATAGCAAAATATAATATAAACATAAATTCTGACGGATATAATCATTCTGTTTATGACGTTAACGGAACTTCAATAGGAGAGATTAAAATGGGAGTAGTTTCTGTTGATGGAGAAATAGACAACTATTCTTATAACATTGGAATAAAGTCTTCGGATAATAATCCAAATCATTGTTTTACAACAGATGGAAAAACGTTTGATTTGTCTACGAAATTAAATGCATCAAGTATAGGATCTATCGATCCATTTGATATTGAAATGTTGTTTTAACAACATTTAACTTTGTTTATTAAAAAATATTCATTATATTTGTAATATAATAAACAAAAAAAATAAAAAATATGGATAATACGATTATGCAAAAGTTGGTTGAGGAACTTGTAAAAAACCTCAATATTACGAAAAATGATGAAGGAGATATTGTAATCTCTAGTAATGCCAGTGTTTGTCCTCTATGCAGAGATCGGGATGACGATTGGGTAACAGTAGAGTTTGACGATTCAATGACAAAGGAATCTATTCACGCATATAAAGATGTTGTTGATGTTCTTGATGAAAGCTCATTTAAAGAATATTTAGCATATCTTGCATCTGCTCTTGATATAGATACCTTCAATAAACTCACAGATAAAGAGTCTTTCAACGAGGATGAAGCAAACGTTGTTGATGAAATGGTATTCATTGCAACCACAAAGCTCAAGAAATATCTTAAAGATAAGGTTGAAAGATATAATGATGCGATTGGTCTTTGTAATGCAATCTTAGATTGATAATTAGTTAATAATCCTAGGCATGATTTAAAACTGCCTTTTAATTGGGGATTGGCATAGTGGTTTATTGCAGAGGTCTCTTTTCTTAGGAGCGTATTTTAGAAATAAAATAATGAAAATTCCGCTAACAAACCGAAACCTGAATAAGGCGAGGGCTCTCTAAAATCATTTAATGATTATGGCGTAGAGACTATATGCGGAACATCTGAAAATAGTTCAGATGATGAAATAGTCCAGACTACAACGTTTTAATCAAAACGGTTTGTATAAAAGCAAAAGTAGTATGAAAACCTTTGAGCCGGGTTCGATTCCCGGATCCCCAACTATGATAGCAGTTTATAAATTAAATGGGAAAATATTAAAAACAACAAATTTAGAAAAGAAACTTTCTAAATTAAAATCGGAACCAGAAATATTATATAAACAAGAAACTGGTACAGAAGCCGATTTGGATAAATGGATACAAGATAATCTTAAAGAAAAGAATGATGATAATGAAGATAATGGAATAAAAAAATACTATTATATCAATAAAAATGGATGTAGTATAATTTCAATATATGATACTGAATTTGATGGATATGTTAAATGCACAAAAGACGAAATTAATGAAGCAATTGGAAAAAGGAATGTTTCCAAATGAAAATAATAGGTTATATACAGCAGCTCAAGTAGTAATACAAATGGCTACAAGAGTAGTAGAAGAAGCAGAAAAATTAAAATTAACCGACAAACAGTGGTATCTCGCATTTGAAGATTATCTCAATATTTTGAGCTGCAAAGACCATTCAGAAAATAATCAAATAGAAGATCTTAATAATACTTTAGAAGAATTTAAAAACGGGAAGGATGAATAATCTTTCCCATTTTTTTTATTTTATATAATAAAAGCCGATCAGTTAATTCTGACCGGCTTTATTTGTCTTGTATTGCGTTATTTTTATTCAAACAATAAACTTATCGGGTTCTATATTTTGAGCGCGTAGAAGAGCTTCTATGAGCTTCTGCTGAGATTCTACTTTGTCCTTCATATCATTATATTTATCTTTTAGATCTTCTATATTCTCCGTATTCTCATTAATTCTATCTTCATGATTTTTTAAAGTTTCTAAAACACTTTGTTCTGTGTCTTTCATTAAATATTCATAATTCATTATAATATCATTTGTGTGTTAATATTCCTTTCTAACTCGCGTTCCTTTTTCAATCTGGCCAATTCCTCACGCAGCATTCTTACTTCATCTTCTATATTATCCATTCTTTCATCCTGTTCCTTAAATTTCTCTATAAATATCAAATTTAATTTATCCTGTGGAAATCTTTTTATAAATTCAGAAGCACCTTCTAAATAACCCTTTGCTTCTAAAGACCTGTTACAATTACTTATTGTGGCTTCTGGCATATGTATTAAAGATGATAATTCTTTATTTGAATACTGTATTTTTCCCTCATTTCCATCTTTAAACATATATTGATGACTTGCTACTATATATGATTTCTCTGTAAAAGTCAAATTCGGATTATCTAAGAAGTCGTAACTATATGGCTCAAATCTTTTATTATTATTAAACTTATATATTAAATACTTTCCTCTTCTTCTAGTTTCAATATATCCCTCCTTAACCAAATTATCTACACACTTTTTAATCGTCTTTGCTGCAGCACCAGTATCTTTTGTAATAGTTGCATAACTTGGGAAAGCCTCCATTGTTCTATTATTCATATATCTTCTAATCGCTATATAAATTAATTTATCTTTCGGATCTAAATCCGGTTGCGGTTCGGAATTTGCCGGATGTGGGTAAATTACAAATTGATCGTTTTCCATATTATTATGTTTTTTTATTAATTATATTACAAATATAGTATTTTTTTTGGAAATATCAAAATATTTTTTTAATAATAAAAAAGAAAACTACGAGATACCATAGAAAACTAAGAAATGCCAATTAAAACTAGGAGATACCATAGAAAACTACGAGATACCATCTAACTATACTTACTATACTTACGAAACTATACTTAATAGTGAAAACTAAACAAAATCAAAATAAAAAATTGTACAATTATTTTCATTATGAAAATATGTGCGCAGATTATAAAAATATATGCGCAGCCATTTTAAAACTATATACCTTGTTTTTTATCCCCCCTACCATATAATCGAGGTGGAAATATAGGAGAAGAAAGACAAAATGAAAATTTAATAAATATAGTAAACGGAGAGTACAGTACCCCGACCAGTCCCCCCACCACTTTTGAATAAAAACCAAAAATTAATCACTAAATTTTCAAGATTATGACTGAAAAAGAAATCAAGGGAGTTAAGAACTTCGTAAGTGCTAACGTTATCAACGACATGAGTGACGGCAAACTGCGTGTTTCTATTGGCGTTTCATCAATTCAAGTTGGAACAACAATTTCAATACCCGCAGATGCTATAATTGATAGCCGTACCCGCGATATCGAAGGTACTGAGAGGACTTGGGCATTCATTCAGGGAACTTATCCCGAATTAAGCCTCGGCACTCTCCTCGCCGTTGTTCCAACCGAACAAAACGGGTTAGACCGCTGGGAAGAGCCAGTAAAGTCCGAGGACAATCGTCCAACGCTGGAAGAACTGACCAAAGTTCTAAAAGACTCATACCAGCCAAAAACGAGGTACTTACCGAAGTGGATTGCTTCGGAGTTTAGTGCACTCAGAGGTAAAACTTTGAAGTGCGTTGCTCGATATGACTATCATATCGACGGATTCAGAAACGACAGCCATACCTGTCTTTTTGAGATTGTAGAATAATAAGTAGGGGTAATTCCCTACTTATTATTTATTGTATATGCGTTATCGTTGTATATACGGGTATGTAATAGGAGATACGTTGTATTCGTTTAACGGAAATAGCGAGTATGACATTTCTTGTTACGGAGAATCGTTTAACGCCAAGAGTGGTTATTTTCTTTTAAGACGATTAAAGAATGGCACTTTTGGCGTATTACGCTTTATCCCATACTGACGTAGAGAATATTCAGTATGGGAACTAATCATATTTACTTTTTGCATATAGTACAAGCGTGTACTCGTTCTTTTTTTTAGGTTTGTCAGTAGGCATGCAGTGATGTATCCCTTTCTGTTTTTGCCTAGTCATGTAGCGATATATTGCTGGGATTTTAGTAAGATTATACATTACTTATTATATAAACGATAAAGTAACAGGGTATTTTATTTTGTCTAAAATAGAAGACAAATACATAATCGATAAGATGTGATATTAGATACAAAAAAGAGAGGTATGGATTGGAGGGAAACGTAAACGGTTGAATATCTACAGGTTTACTGGTAGTATTCTTCACCCCTTTACTTTTCCTCCGCTTTTAAAATTTTAATTTTCTCCCCAAAAAATAATTTGGGGAACATGAAACAAAAAGTATATAAAAAAGAATCGCGAGTATCTACCCAGATAAGAGAAAGTGGCCTTTTCCCATGTGGTTTCTTGAAGTTAGTATTTGGGACGTTGTAACACATGGCGTAATGAAAATTAGTAGGGAGGATAGTAAGTGTTGAAGGGCCCTACACTTTTAAAATGCGATAACCTCGGTGCTTAAAGAGAGGCTTCCTGTAGCGAAGGAGTAAGAGGCAGCTACGACCACGTTAATGGGAACTATTATTATAATGGACTCAGAACCTTGAGTAGAAACTATAATGATGATTTAGAAGCTATGTATGTATAAGAGGTAGTCCTTATATACTCAGCTAGGGAGAGTGTTAAAATTCACACTGATGAGACCTAGACGAAACGCAGAGAGAAACTATTAGCACTGGATAGTCTAATAATGGCTCTGCGTCTGTGAAGCAAAACAATTTAAAAAACTCAATATAAAAGATATTGGCTATTTATAGTTTCAGTATTTCCAAGATGTTGAGGACGGCAGTTTCTTAATATATGGTATCACTAATCCAAAAATGCATAAACTAAAACATCTGAGGTGCTTGCACCAAGAGTAAACCTAACTCAAAGCAAGAGATAAACGGGAGTTTGAGGATATAGGATAGTTGCAACGAGTATATTAAGTTTTAGCCGTAAAACACAATTTTAAAACAAAACGATATGTTAGTAAAAACAGAAATTAAAGTTATGGCTACTTTGACCAATGAATTTGGTGAAACCATGACTGTTGCTATGCGTGTTAGACGCGCAAAGCGTGGCCTCTTTAAAGAGGAAATCGAGAATCAAATTATGAATACCATTAATTTAAATGGTATTGGAGTAAGGATCATTAATGTTAAGATTAAATGAAAACGATAGAAAACATTATCTGGCTGATAATTTTATTTTGTTTAGCCTCTCTTGCAATAATTAGCGTTTTTGCATGGAGTAATTTAGTAATGACAGTAGTATTTGCTGTTATGTGTATAATGTGGGTTTTCACATTTGATTTTAATAAATAAGGAATTATGAGAAGAATAAAGAATAATAAATGGAATAGAATATTCCATAAAAATACAGTGAAAAAATGTCAAGAGAAAGCAAATGTTTATCTTGTACGATGTCTTGAAGGTCAGAAATTCTTAGAAGAAATAGACAAGGCAAAGTCGCTTGATCAAGTTTTTAACCTTCATAAGGATGCATGGAGTTCAGGTTTTCAGTGTGAAAACCTTGCCCCTTGTCCTTGGGGAATTTTCAGAACCAAGAGTATAGAAAATATGGTTCATGGAGAAGTATATCTAGGAAATATATCCGGTTTGAACACTCATACAATTCCCTATTGGGAAGAACACAAAGAAGAAAAATATAATGATTTCAAAACTGTTTATGATATAGTTTTATCACAATATAAACAGTTATTGAGATCAAATATAAACTATCTTTTTGCAGTTGCAAAGAGCGAACTTCCTGTTTATAAAAGACTTTGTTATGAAGTTTAAGAAAATAAATGGTTTCAAGTTATATTTTATAGTATCAGCAGTTTCATTTGGGCTGCTGATGCTTTTATTTATTATAGCTTCTTTCAGATATTTGGATTGTTTTGTATTGGCACTCGTATGTTTGGGAGGAGTAGTATTAAACATTAAATTTTTAAAAGATTATGAACGAGGGATTAATAACGAATAGATTGTGTTATTTGTTTTTAGGTTTGTTGATAGGAATAGGGCTAGGATTTTATCTTAGTCCTACTCCACAACAAAGTAATATTAACATGAAACTGGAAATACAAAAAGATAGTGTAAAAACAGTTAAAATGGTTAAAGTACCTACTGCGTATTCTGTACTTGGAGAGCTTGAAAAGCATAATATTCCTCACAAGGATATTGTGCTTGCTCAAGCAAAATTGGAATCAAATCATTTTAAATCTAACCTTGTACAAACTCATAATAATATATTTGGCCTTAAAAAAGGTAATAAATATAGAAAATATGATGATTGGAAAGAATGTGTAAAAGATTATAAAAAATGTATTTCCAACAGATATAAAGGTGGCGATTATTATATGTTTTTAACAAGGATTAACTATTCTGAAGATCCTAAATATATTAATAAATTAAAACAGATTATATAATGAAAAGAGTTTATGTTGTTACTCGTTACGATAAAGAGGTAAAAGGTAAACTTTTGGTAGGAGTTTGGAGTAAATTAAAAGATATAAGAAATTTTCTTTATGATCGTAATGATGTTTTAATTGATTCAACAAAACAAGATATTGAAGATTTAACAAGTGAGGTTTTACAAACTTTGTATGAACCTAGAATTAGTGTTGAATTTGCCAACTGCATATATTTTATTGAAGAAACAATTTTAGACTTTAATGTAAAACAGAGAGTATAATGTTTCCAGAAATTTGGTATTCTTAAAATAGACGCCTTTCCAAGTAATTGTCTGGCAAGTAAAGTAAAGAAAACGCATGATATGTTCTGCGAATCATTGGTTTTTCTTTCTGAGCTGGAATATTTTCTTTTGCCGATGGTTTTTAAATTTAAATAATATGAGAAAGTTAATAGTAATATTATTCCTTTTTATAGGAATTTCAGCACATGCTGACAAGATTTACAATTTTGACGATCCTATATATGTAAGTAATGTAAATGATGGAATGTCTTCTATTTTTCCTGCATATAAAATCAGGAATGTAGATGATGGATTTTTTGGAGTGGGAGAAATACACAATGTTTCAAATTTTTCCAAATTAAGAAAGTTTGGAGTAAAAGAAGGTTCTATTGTGTTCTTTGTGTCAGATCTTCCATATAAGGCCATAATGTCATATTTGCATATATATATTATGGGATATTACTTTAAGTCAACACCAAGTGGATATAAAAGATTTTTATTACTTGGTATTGGTAATTCGAGATAATTTCTGTCATAAGTTAATAAATGAATAAAGAACTACTGCTATTTTAAGTTCTTTTGTAATTTTCTTTTAAAGTAGCAAATTGGCTCCATGTTGGAATTGGTAGACAAAACAGACTTATTGAAACTTCAGTGATGAAGAATTTGAGTGCCCTATGGGATAACTGTAGGAGTAGAATCTCCCTAATTAAACAACTTGAATACTCGATATTTGATGTAGTAATACACAAAAAGATGAAAATT
>ULQK01093528.1_pt1 | contig 10608 bp, 7 predicted proteins | sample 1954371 | NCBI WGS metagenome assembly ULQK01 (sample SAMEA4835652, study PRJEB28245) | human gut metagenome | biome: gut microbiome; material: fecal sample | place: Denmark | collected 2008 | reverse complement strand
TCAATTCTTCTGCTGGCTGCCGCAATAGCTTTGTGCTGCGCCATAATAATTTCCTTTGCGTATCAGGGTGAAGTTGAAAGCATAACCTCCGCAGGCATTTCCGATTTTGAAGACCTATACAGAGAATTCGTTTGGGGCTCGACCGATAGCATACCCGACAGCCCCATAGTAAGGCGCAGCTATATAATAAACAAATTCCGTTCTCTGGCAGACGCCGGTGAATTTGTGCTACAAAAAGGCGACGAGTTTTGGGTGAACAACACGGGCTTCGATGTGAAAAGCATCTTACCCGCAGGCAAAGCCGCCAAGCTTTCCGAAAGCGGCAGCACGCAATACAAATTGTCAAGGATAGACGGCGCGGATTATTTCATAGCCGCAAGTCCCGCAAGCATAGCGCAGGAGGACTATTATGTGTCCCTTATGCGCAACGTGACGCCGCAGATAAACAGCGTGCGCTCGCTTGCGGCAAAATGTGCGCTTGTCGGCGCAGTTATCACGGCAATAGCGGCATATGCGATGCACCTGATAGTCCTGAGATCGCTTCTTCCCATAAAGGCGCTGCAGGAGGGCGCAAACCAGCTCTCCGGCGGGAAATACGCGGAGCGCATACCCGTTCACGGGCATGATGAGCTTTCCGAGCTGGCAGCCGATTTCAACAGCATGGCGGAGGCAATCGAAGGCAATATGCAGGAGCTGAACGAAAGAGCAGAGCGGCAGCAGGCATTCATAAACGACTTATCCCACGAATTAAAGACCCCTGTCACTTCCATATTGCTTTCTTCGGAAACGCTGCTGAGCCGCAGCGTGCCGCCGGATGCCACGCAAAACGCACTTGTGCGCATATACGATCAATGCAAATGGCTTGAGCAGCTTTCGGGCAAGCTTATGACGCTGGTGCTTTTGCAGGGCGAAATATCATTGCGGGAAGAAAGCGTTGCTCAGCTTCTTGAAGCGGTAAAAGAAAGCACGGCGGACAAGCTGGAAAAGCAGAACATGAAGCTTTGCCTGAATTGCGAAATGGATACCCTTCCAATGGATTTTGACCTGATGCGCTCGGCGTTGGTAAACCTTGTGGAAAACGCGCGAAATGCCAGCCGTGACGGGCAGACCATATACCTTTGTGCAAAGAATAACACAATAGAAGTGCGCGACTTTGGGCAAGGCATACCCGCAAAGGAATTGCCGCGCATCACCGAGCCCTTTTACATGGTAGACAAATCCCGCAGCAAGAAGCAGGGCGGCGCCGGGCTTGGCCTTGCCATAGTGCAGCGCATAGCGTCCGCCCACGGCGCGACGCTCACCGCCGAAAGCGTACCCGGCGAGTTCACAGCAATAAAAATCGTCTTTCTAACCAAATGATAACAAAATAATTACAACTTGAGAACAACTTTTGCCCTTCTATATGAGATGATGGTATAAACACGATGAAGGGAGCAAAGCGATGAAAAAGCTTATTACCATATTCCTGACCCTTTTTATGCTGCTTTCTGCCGCCGCCTGCCAGCCCACGCCGGAGAAGGCGGTTGTAGTTGGCAAGGATACCGACCGTTTAATCGATAAGGCCGGCGAAGGATTAAGCGACGAAAGCGTAGCTGAAAAAGTGAACGCTCCTCTGCAATATGAAGCGGATTTTGTAAGTTCTGACGGAATGACAGCCGTTTCGGTAAATGCCGCAGTCGATGTGCCGGAAGCCAGCACGGCACCAATTATCAGAATAAGCACAGGCTCCATATCCCAAGAGCAGGCAGATGTGCTGCTGCATGAGCTCGTCCGTTCGAAATTGTACGACCCATATTCCGCGCCCTCAAAAAGCAGCATTATGAAACAGATACTCATAGCGCAACAGCAGCTTTTTTCCGGCCCCTCTGATGAGGATTTAAGGATGACGCACTATGGCAAAAACGGAGAAATCTTGACATGGGAAGAATGGATGCAACAATCTATCGCCGCTTTATATCAGGAGTACAACGCGGCGGACGATGCGCAGGATGCCCCTATCTCGGGTTTGTTCGAGGTCGATGATGAAGGTTTTGCATTGATATACGGCGAAGGTATATCGTTAGAGTTTGGCTATGAGGGCATACAGATATATAACGGACAGGGTTTAGGTAATTCCCGCGCTTTATATTCGCAGAACACAGCTCCGGACGGCTTTGTAATGAGCTATGTCACAGCGGAAAACATAACTCGGCTTGATAAGTCAATAAGCCTGGAGGATATTCCGCAAATTACCATTTCGCAGGAAAAGGCAAAGCAGCTGTGCGACAGCTTGACCGAAAAGCTGAATATTCCCTTTATGATGCACTATTCAACAACAAAAGAATACGGCGGTGCAGGCGGAACAAATCCAGTCAGATGCTGCTATGTGCTGCGGTATACCCGCGATTTTAACGGGCTGCCCATCACCTACACCTCGAATAGAGGCGACGCTATTACGGATTCGGGTACTTATAACGAGCCGTGGCCATATGAAACGCTTACATACTATGTGAACGGTGACGGCATCGTTGGAATGCGGTGGGCGGCACCCTATTCAATTCTTGAAAATGTTACCGAAGATTCCTCTCTTATCCCTTTCAGTGAAGTGGAGAAGATTTTTGAGAAAATGATCGCCGTAAAATACGCAAACACACAAAGCATTATCACCATTGAAAATATACGCTTCGGCTATGCACGCGTTGCGGAACAAAACCGAAGCGGAAGCGCGCTCCTGGTTCCGGCATGGGATTTCTTCGGAACGATTTCGGATTTCAACGGTATCTCGCGGTCCGACTACGGAACGAGCCTTATTACTATCAACGCCATCGACGGCAGCATAATCGACCGCTCGTTGGGCTACTGAGGAGGCAATTATGAAAAGATACATAGCGATTCTGCTTTGCATGGCTGGGGCGGCAGGCGTTGCCGCCTGCCAGCCCACGCCGGAGAAGGCGGTTGTGGTTGGCAAGGATACCGACCGTTTAATTGAAAATGCGGCGAAGGATACTTCGGCTCCGTTTCCTACTGATACGTCCGGCTGTGACCTATATGAGCGGATCGGCGCTCCCGAAACATACTCCGCCGAACTTGTGAGCAGCGGCGGGAAGCTGCATGTTTTTGCCGATGCACAGGTGGTCTTGCCGTCATGCGAGCTGCCGATAGTCAGGATGAAGCCTGTTGAATTCACTCAGGCGCAAGCTAAGCAATTTGCGGCGGTGCTTATCGACAGCGATGCAAAATTCGTTCGTTATGATGCCGATAACCCCACCAAAGGCGAATATGAACGCAAAATAGAACTGCTGCGCTATGGTCTGCAAAACTGGGAAGAAAAAGGGCAGTATATATTCGACTTGCGATATAACACGGCGCAGGAAGCCGAAGCGGCATTGGCTGAGCTTGTGAGCAAAGCCGCCTCCGCGCCCGAAGCCTATGAGTCCTATACGCCCGATTTCAGCTGGGAATATCACACGGCATTGATAAACGGTTACGAGGTCAACAATGAAAACACATATATAACCCTGTTTGCAACAACGGATAACACCATGTATTCGCTCTTTGAAATTAGCAATACGCGCGCGTTCAACGGAAAATCCTCGTTTACATATCTTCGGGACTGTGATGCTCCGCGGGACGTATTTTTCACCGAGCCGTATTCCGGAGATGAAACGTTGACAATATCCGAAGATTCTGCCGTCCGACTTGCCGCACAAGCGTTGGCCGACATGGGCGTCAGCGGCTACGCCTGCTCCGCAAGCATACCGAGTAAATACAGAACTGCAAATGCAGAGCGTATGCCGGTTTATCATATTGTATTCACGCGGCAGGTCAACGGCGCGGTGGAAACCTGCACAAACGTTGACACCATTTACAATGAATACGGCGATTCACGGGATTATGAAAAGATAAACTTCCTGATTGACGATGATGGCATCGTGCGGGTAGAATACAACAACCCGTGCGAAGTAGTAGGAACGGTGATGGATGAAACGGATTTGCTTCCGTTCGACAAAATCAGGGCGATATTTGAAAAGATGGTGACTATCGTGGGTAACAACGTGGATTTCAACTCCGTATTCGATGCTTCCGGCGGTATTGAGTACCACATAACAGAAGTGCGACTCGGCCTCGTCAGCATCAGCGAACACAACAGCGACAATATCCTTCTTGTTCCCGCGTGGGACTTTCTCGGATACGAACGGGGGCGAATATCGGCTGATGTCAACTGGGGAACCAGAAGTACGAATAAGTTGGAACCATTTTTGACCATCAACGCCATCGACGGCAGCATAATCGACCGCTCGTTGGACTACTGAACCAAAGGCGGGTGTTTACAATTTATTAAAAAACAAATTGTTGACAGCATAACATAGTTATATTACTATATTTATAGTAATACTGCGCTTTTAAGGAGATTGACCCATGGCTAACGGCAATATCGGCAAAAAGAACACCCTTACAACACCCGAATGGATAGTTATGAGCGCCCTTTGGGGCAGGGAACCGCAGGTTTTGGGGGAAATAATTGAAACCATCGGCGATAGGGTGGATTGGAGCTACACCACCTACGCCTCCTACATGAAGATACTCTCCGACAAGGGCTTTGTGGGCTTCACAACGCGCGGGCGCATGAAGTTTTACTACGCCGCCGTGGATAAAGAGGCGTGCATCGCATCGGAGGGCGAGAGCATACTGGAAAAGCTGGGCGGCAGCGACGCGGAGGAGCTTATGCTGTGCATGATTAAAAAAACCGGACTTTCCAAGGAAGGGCAGGAACGAATGAAGGCGCTTATCGATTCGCTTTCAGGGAAAGGGGATGCCAAGGTATGAAGCTTTTGAACACGCTGTTTGAAATCACCATATATTCCGCCGTATTATTCGCGGCCGTAACGGGCTTTAAGCTGACGTTCAAGAACAAACTCTCACCCGCGCTACATTTTACGCTGTGGTTTTTGGTGATAGCGCGGCTATGCATACCCATGACGATAGAAAGCGGCTTCCACCTTTTTACCGTGGAGCAGGAGAAACCGCTCGTGCAGCAACAAATACCCGAAGCAAGCGCATTTGATGCGCCAACTCCCGCCGCCATGCGCGAAGCTGCCCCAAGTGAAGCATTGCGCGGCGAAGCGCCTGCGCCCGTGCAGGAGCCGCTGTCCGCCGCCGATTCTCCAAAGCCTGTGTTTACAATCGCATCGGCTGACGCCCTTATTGCACTTTGGGTCGCGGGCATGGCGTTTCGCGCCGCCGCATTACTGCTCGGCGAAAGGCGACTGCGCCTTGCAATTGCGCACAATACCCTGCCGACGGATGAACGGACGCGCGATATATATGATGCATGCTGTACCGAGCTTGGCATTGCGCACAAATTACCGCTGCAAAGCATGGCGGGAATATACTCTCCCGCGCTTACGGTCGACCCAAAGCCTATGATACTGCTTCCCGCAAATATCACCGACACGCTTACGGATGCGCAGTTGGCGTGCGCACTCCGTCATGAGCTGACCCATTACAGGCGGCGCGATCATCTGCTTATGCTGCTTTTGCGCCTTTTGACATGCGTATACTGGTTCAACCCCATTGTATGGCTTATGAAGCGGGAGCTTATGAAGGACATGGAGACAGCCTGCGACAGCGCGGTTACGGCACGGCTCAATGGCACTGAACGCCGCGAATACGCCATGACGCTGCTTGCGCTATTCTCTCAGCCCTGCCGCGCAAATTCGGTGCTGGGCATGGCGCTTTCCTCCGCGGAAAAGGACGCTGAGCGCAGGGTGCGGGGTGTGTTCGGCGCGCACAGGAGCAAAGTCCCGGTAAAAATACTTGCCGCGCTGCTGTCGGCGCTGCTTTTGGCATGCTGCTTCACCACCGCCTGCCAGCCCACGCCGGAGAAGGAGATTGTGGTTGTTAAGAGCGACGGCGCAATGGACGCTGTAATTGCCGCTACTACCGCGCCTGATACGCAGAAATTTTCTGCTCCATCCCATTATACGGATAGCGGCACCTTTTATAACGGCATGTTAAACCTTGCGCTGGATATGGATGTGATTATACCGGATGTGGAGCGTTACCCTGTATATGAAGCTTTTCCGTCCGATTTTACGCAGGAACAGGTGGATTCCATAGTTTACGGTTTGTTCAAGGACGCGCCGCTGATATTTGATGACCAACGGGAAACAAAACAGGATATACTGGAAAAATTTCTTTTGCCCACCCAGAAAAAACTGGAGAGGATACGGCAGAGCGCACAAAAGGACAGCATAGCGGATTTGGAAAGCTCTATTGAGTTATATAAGCAATGGTATGATGCAGCCCCCGAAAAGGGAGATGAGTACCCCATTACATCAGGCGATTACTCAAAATTGGAGCAGTTCTCGGCAAAGGCCGATCTCGGCAAAGCACGGCCTGCCACGCTGCACATAGATAAGCTTGATAATAACGGATTCTCCCGTGAGTTGGAGTTCGTAAACGGCGTAGAATACATTTATAATGCATTTTATGAGCCAACTGATGACTTAGACATAAAAACCACCCGCAATGAAGCCGTAGCGATTGCGACCCAGCTCGTCAAGGATATGGGCGCGGATGATTTTGTGCTTGCCGCTGTTGGTAAAACCACCCGCTTAGGCGACGAATTCTCTATATATTCCGATGAATACCAGAGCGTAATGGCCTATTCCGTGGTTTTTACGCGCGAAATTGACGGAATCCCGTTCCGATATTGCGCCATAGATAGGCCCGGCAGCAAAGCTGATGATGCAGTTAGATCTTCACCGCCACCATATGAACGCATAATGGTTATCGTAGATGATAGTGGAGTTGCCAACGTGTTTTGGATAGGTAACACAAGAATAGGCAAGCAGCTAAATGAAAACGTGGTGCTTTTACCGTTTGAGGAAATTGCTGAACGCGCTATGAATCAGCTTAAGGTTCAGTATGCGTTTCTTGCCGATGAGAAGCATCAGTCCTATGCTGCGTTCAAAACGGAGTCTATTGATCTTCTCATCAACCGTGCAGAGCTTTCATACATGCGCGTGCGCATGAAAAACTCAGACGATTACATGCTCATACCAGTTTGGCACTTTTTCGGCATAAGTACATTGCATTTTGACCCTGAAGGTGTAGAAGCATTCAATCGGGCAAATAAAACTGATATTAAATCTCTCAACGTAACAGACTTCCCATATATCGTCTATCTTTCGCTAAATGCCATAGATGGCAGCGTGATAGATATCAATTTGGGCTACTAACGTTATTTGTCATAGCAAAAAGCGGGCATTACGTATCGGTCTTGCCCGCTTTTTTACCAAATTTACAACCCGTTTACACATTGCTGCGGACTTGTTTACCGCGCATACCCGATAATAGGAGCATGAGGAAGAAAGGAGGTGCGATCCGTGCGGACGGTGGCTTCAAATCTCAGGCAGGCGGTGGGCTCGTGGGGCTTTTTGCTCTCCCTCGCGGGCGCGGCGCTCATTCCGCTTCTTTCCTCCGTTCAGGGCATACTGGCGGGCTTCCGCTCGGCGGAGCTGCTTTCCCCCGGCTACCACAGCGACCTTATCATGGGCGCGCTGTCATCGGAGGCCATGGCGCTGGCCCTGCCCATACTCGCCGCGCTGCCGTATACCGCGTCTTTCATTGACGATGTGAAGAGCGGCTTCATAAAGGAATACCTGCCCCGCACTACCGTGCCGCGATACATCGCGGGGAAGGCCGTGGGCTGCGCCGTTTCCGGCGGGCTGACGCTGGCATTGGGGATATTCATAGCCTACGGCTTTGCCGCGCTCATGTTCCTGCCCATGGAAGCCTACCCTAAGGCCGGAGAAACCGTGCCGAATTACTTTGGCAATCTAATGGAAACTACGCTCATGTTCTTCGCATCGGGCGCGTTCTGGTCGCTGACGGGCATGACCTTCGCCGCGCTTACCGACAGCAAATATATGGCCTACGCTTCGCCGTTCGTGCTGTTCTATCTGCTCATAATACTGTATGAGCGGTATTTCGATAAGCTCTTCGTGCTGTACCCGCGGGAGTGGCTCAATCCGTCCCCAAGGTGGGTGTTCGGCAAAATAGGGGTGGCGGTGCTGCTGACGGAGTTCAGCGTGCTGATGGCGCTTGCCTTTGCATACGCCGTGAAAAGGAGGCTGGAGAGGATATGAAGCCGAAACAGATTTTTGCAGTAACCCGGTATAACTTCCGCCGTTGGCACAAAAACCCAAGAATAGCAATCACCTTCTGCCTTGCGTTCGTGCTGTGCTTTCTGCTGTCGGACAAGGCCGTGAAATTCGCCAAGGAATACGATACCACAATGCAGCTCGTGGAAGCTTTCGTGTGGACGTTTGGGGACAGCAACTCAATATTGCTTTCTTCGCTGTTATTGCTGCTGCTCTTTGCTGATATGCCTTTCATCAATTCGGGCACGCCGTTTTACCTTATGCGCATAGACCGCAAGACCTGGCTCATGGGGCAGGCGGCGTATATCGCATTGGCAACGCTTATATACCTTGCGTTCATACTGGTTTCCACCTCCCTGGTCTGTATGCGGCAGAGTTTCATAGGGGATATGTGGAGCGAAACCGCCGCAATCCTCGGCTATTCCGGCGCGGGGCAAAAGGTTGCGCTGCCTGCGCTTGTCAAAACGCTTGAAATGAGCCGCCCGTATGAGTGCATGGCGACGATTTTCCTGCTCATGCTCCTTTACACGCTGCTGATGGTATTTGTCATGCTGCTGTTCAATTTAAGGCGCGGTCAGCTTGCGGGGATAGTATCCGTGTTTGCGTTCAGCCTGTTCGGCTTTCTTCTCAACCCGCAAACCATAAAGGCCATATTCCAACTGCCGGATGAGCTGATGTACAAGGCGAACGTGGTTGTCGGCTGGCTTTCGCCGCTCAATCAGGCGACGTACCACATGCACAACTTCGGTTACGACCTGCTGCCGCGGCTTTGGCAGACTTACCTTATTTTCGGCGTACTCATCGCCCTGTGCTTTTTCCTTTCCCTTAGGGCGGTGCGGAATTACAACTTTAACTTTGGCGGTACTGAAGCATGAACATTATTTCGGTCAAAAACCTATCCAAGGACTTCGGGCAGGAGCGGGTATTAAAAAGCGTCACCCGCGATTTTGAAAAGGGAAAGATACACGGCATAGTGGGCAACAACGGCTCCGGCAAAACCGTGCTTATGAAGTGTATATGCGGCTTCCTGATACCAACGGAGGGCGAAGTCATAGTCAACGGCAAGCGTGTGGGCAAAGACGTGGACTTCCCGCCCGGCCTCGGCCTGATAATCGAAACGCCGGGGTTTTTACCCAATATGACCGGCGTGAAGAACCTTGAGATATTGGCTTCGCTGAATAAAAAGATAGGGCTTCGGGAAATAGCCGCTTCCATGCGCGCGATGGGTCTTGACCCGGGCATGAATAAGCCCGTCGGCAAATATTCGCTCGGCATGCGGCAGAGGTTGGGCATAGCCCAGGCCATAATGGAGGATCCCGCGCTGCTCATTTTAGACGAACCGCTGAACGGCTTGGACAAGCATGGCGTTCGGGAGATGCGGCAGCTTATAAAGGGGCTCAAGGAGCAGGGAAAGACAATATTGCTTGCCAGCCACAATCAGGGGGATATAGACGAGCTTTGCGACACCGTGTGCGAGATGGACGCGGGAGTTATGACCATGATACGGGAGGAAAGTATATGAACCGACTATTCGCGGCGCTTATGGCAATATTGCTGCTTGCGCTGCCCATCGTCGCTTTTGCTGAGGGTGAAACGCCGCCCGCGGAGACCCAAGCGCCTATAACTACGCCGGAGCCCACGCCTGAGCCTACCCCGGTGGCGGACAAGCTGATAATTGACAGCTGGAGCCTGTACGACGGCATGGACAAAACCTACGGCGCGGGCTACGTGCCGCGGGTTGTGAACGGCTGCTGCTACATTATATTCCCGCTTATCGGCGAAACGTATGACGGCAAGGTGACGGTAACGGCCGACCTCGGCGCGACGGCGGACAGCCCCTTCGTATTCGGCAACTATTCCCAGACCGCTGCCGGCTGGGGACGATATGTGTTCATGTTTGAAATACCGCTTGTGAAGGGGCGGATAAACGGCTCATATCCGGTGACGCTGAAGGCGGACTACCTCGACGTGCTGGGGCAGCAGAAGCAGCAAAGCTTCACGCTGTATGTGACCATATCCGACGGCAAAAATCCGCCCGACCCGAACGACGTGCCGAAGCAGGAGGTTGAAAAACCGGAGCTGTTCATATCGAATTGCATAATTACGCCGGATACCGTGAGCGGTGAGGAAATCTTTACCGCGGAAGTCACCATCGACAACATTGGTGCGATACGCGCCCGCTCCGTGCGACTGTCCTACGGGAGCGAGGCGGCGGGCATAATACCCGCGGACACGAACAACGCGATGCACTTGGAGAACATTGCAAGCGGCGAAAGCGCAACCGTTTCATTCGCGCTCCGCACCACCGGAGACGTGCTTGCGGGCGAGCAGCCCTTTTACGTTACGCTGGACTACGTTGACCTTTACGGCGGGGTGTACACCAACACGCGGACGTTCCTCGTCCACGTTACACAGCCTGCGAAGATGAGCTGCGACCCCGTATCCCTGCCGAAGGAGGTCA
>ULQK01048328.1_pt1 | contig 10612 bp, 7 predicted proteins | sample 1954371 | NCBI WGS metagenome assembly ULQK01 (sample SAMEA4835652, study PRJEB28245) | human gut metagenome | biome: gut microbiome; material: fecal sample | place: Denmark | collected 2008 | reverse complement strand
CCTGCCACGAGCGTCGTCGACACGCTCGTCCACGCCATCCTGCGCATCAAGGGCGTGCAGAAGGCTTTCCGGACGAACGGATAGCGGGGGAGGAATCTTTCGTCACGACACGAACGGACGGTGCGACTTCGCGAAGTCGCACCGTCCGTTTTTGAAGGGCGTCGGCCTTTATGGCCGGCCCGTGAATCCTGATTCTCGGCGCTTCATTTTCTCGCACGCTTCGGGACGAGGGTGAAGCCCCAGTCGCGGAGCTTTCCGGTGCGCAGCGTCACGGACTCCTCGGGGCGCTTGCCCCAGCTGTCGTAGCCGCCGAGCCCCATCTGGCGGTAATCGAGGCATACCTCCACGAAATCGCGTACCGGGATGTCGTTCACGTGGGTCTGGCGGCGCATCGCATTACGCGCCTTGTCCACCTCGTTGGAGTCGCTTTTCGTCCAGTTGTGCCACTGGTAGTCGCGGCCGACGGCCTGTTCGCCGTCGAGATCCTCGACCGTGCAGCGCAAGGCGTTGAACTCCATGGTCGAGTCGGCCACGATCAGCAGTTCGCCGAAATCGATCCATTCGGTGTCGCAGTGGTGTCCCGTCTCCTGCGGCCGCACGTAGGGGAAGCACTCCCGCCGCGCCGAAGTCTCGTAACGGCCGATGAAGGTGCCTGCCTTGCGGTCCCAGTAATTCTCTTCGGGCCCCCGGCCGAAATAGGCGAAGGCGTCCATGCGTTCGGGCAGGCGGAACCGCACGCCGTAGCGCGGCATTTCGGGCATCGGCTCCTCGCCGGGGGCGAAGTACATCCGCACGTTGACCGCCCCCGACGGATAGACGGTGTAGGTCGTCGTCACGCGGTGCCCGCCGGCCAGCGCGCGGGTCGCGGCGATCACCGCCTCGTCGCCCTCCATGCGGCCCGTTACCTCGGCGTCGGCGTCGCGCGACGCCTCCTTCCACACCTGCGTGCGGCGGGGCATTCCGTCGCCGTAGTCGTTGTCGACGGGTGCCCGCCAGAAGTTGGGACGCACGCCGAATCCGTCGGCGAAGAGCTCCGTGCCGTCGATTTCATAACTCAGCGCCGCTCCCGTCGTGAGGTTGACGGCGAAGCGGACACGGTCGTTCGCCGCTTCGATCCGGTCGCCCTGCGTCGAGAGCGCCAGCCTCTCGCCCTCCTTTTCATAGGCCGGCAGAGCGCCCTTCTGCAACGGGAACTGCTCCTCGGCCACGACCGTGCCGGCGGGCAGTCCCGGCCGGTCGGTGCGCGTCACGGCCCGCAGGCGCAGGTAATAATTCCGTCCGGGTTTGAGTTTCCCGACGGCTGCGTCGACCGTCTCGCGCTGCTGCGGCGCAGTCTGCAACCGCACCGTGCCGCTGCGCACCGCTTTTCCGTCGGCCTCGACCGTGTAGACGATGTCGTAGCCGTCGAGCGAGGTGAAATAGAAGCGGTTCTCGACTTCGAACGATCCCCGTGCCGGCCCGACCGGACGGAAGGCGATGTCGGCGTAGGCGTAACGCACTTCGGCCATGGCGGGATGGGGCGTGCGGTCGGGCGAAACGAGACCGTTGCAGCAGAAGTTGCCGTCGCTCGGCTCGCGGTCGCCGTAGTCGCCGCCGTAGGTCCAATAGAGGGTTCCCGCTGCATCGCGGCGTTCGAATCCCTGGTCAACCCAGTCCCAGATGAAGCCTCCCTGCAAGTTGGGATATTTGTAGATCGACTGCCATTGCAGCCACAGCGAACCGTTGGAATTGCCCATCGCGTGCGAGTATTCGCACGGAACGACGGGACGGTCGGTGCCCTCGCGACCCCACTCTTCGAGCATTCCCGCCGTGGGATACATCGGCACGAACATGTCGGTGTTCCACTCCCACTGTGCGCGTTCGTAGCAGATCGGGCGATTCATGCGGCCTTCGCCCTTCTCGCGGGCTTCGAGCCATTCGTAGGCTTTGTAGAAATTGTAGCCGTTGCCCGATTCGTTGGCGGGCGAGAAGATCGAGACCGAGGGGTAGTTGCGGCAGCGCATGTACATGTTGCGCAGGCGCGTCTCGTGCGCCGGCCACCATGCACGGTCGTTGCCCAGCGTGCGGCCCGCGGCCAGATCGTACCCCATGCCGTGACTCTCGACGTTGGCCTCGCTGTAAACGTAGAAGCCCAGCGAGTCGCACAACTCGTAGAAGCGGCGCTGCTGCGGATAGTGGCAGGTGCGGATCGCGTTGACGTTGTGCGCCTTCATCAGCCGCATGTCCCGGAGCAACAGCTCCTCGTCGACGTAGTGTCCCGTGCGGGGATCGTGTTCGTGGAGGTTGACTCCCTTGAATTTCACGGGCTGTCCGTTGACGAGCAGCACGCGGTAGGGGCGTCCCTTGGCGTCGCGCTCGGCGGCGTCGGCGAACTCGAAGCGGCGGAATCCCACCGAGAAGGGAACGTAGACCGTCCGTTCGGGTGTCCGCACGTGCATCACGAGCCGGTAGCGGTGGGGCGTTTCGGCCGTCCAGTGCGCTGCGTCGGGTATCTCGGCACGGAACAGGGCTTCGCCCGTTGCCTGCTGCCGTCCCGAGGCGACGGTGCGGCCCTCGGGATCGAGCAGTTCGTAGCCCGCCTCGACCTCCCGATCGCCTGCGAGGAACATTTTCAGCGTGAAAAGCCCCGTGCGGTAGCTGTCGTCGAGCGTCGATACGACCTCGAAATCGCGCAGCGCGTCGGGCGTTTCGGCCGAGAGGTAGACCGTGCGCTCGATGCCGCTGATGCGCCAGAAGTCCTGCGCTTCGAGGTAGGAACCGGTGCTCCACCGCGTCATTTTGAGCGCCAGCGTATTCTCGCCCGGACGCAGGAGGGGGTCGATGCGGTATTGCGCCGGATTCTTCGAATCTTCGTTGTAACCCGCTTCGCGGCCGTTGACATAGACGTAGACGCCCGATTTGGCGCCGCCGATCGTCAGGTAGATCCTGCGTCCCGCCCACGCTTCGGGGACGGTGAAGGTGCGGCGGTAGACGCCTGCCGGAATCGCCTCGGGCAGGTGCGGCGGCGCGGGATCGATCGTGGCGTATTCGTAGCGCGTGTTGACGTAGATCGGCGTGCCGTGTCCCTGCAACTCCCAGTTGCCCGGAACGCGGATGTCGCTCCACGCCGAAGTGTCGGCGTCGGCGGCCGTCGCGTCGGCGGGCAGGGCGCGGACGTCGTCCGCATAGCGGAATTTCCATACGCCGTCGAGCGAGCGGTAGGCGTCGCTCTGCTCGAAGGAGCGCGTGAGCGCCTCGTCGCGCGAGGCGAACTCCACGAATTCGGTGCGGGGCGCTTCGCGGTTGACTTCCAGCACGGCGAGGTCGCGGTGGTAGGGTTTTTGGGCTGCGGCCGTCGTCGCAAAGGCGGCCGCCAGCAGGGTGAAGGTTCGTTTCATGAGGAAAAGTTTTGGGTCGGTTCTATGGTTTCGCGGAAATATTGCCGGAAGTCGTCCCGTGTACCGGCCGTTTCCGGTGGCACGGCGCGTGACCGCGGCATAAAAAACAGGAGCCGTCCGACATGCGGATAGCTCCTGTACGGATGTTGCGGACGGATCAGGCTCCGAGCTGTTTCACCTCTTGCCAGATCAGCGCCGAAGCGCCGAGGATGGCGGCGTTCTGGCTCTGGATGCCGCTGGGTAGGAGCTTTACCTTGTTCTTGAAGACGCTCATCATGTTCTCCTCCATGTACCATTGCGTCGGCTCGAAGATGTATTTTCCGGACTTGGCCAGGCCGCCGAAGAGGAAGATCGCCTCCGGCGAGGTGATCGTCACTGCGTCGGCGAGCGCATATCCCAGCAACTCGCCCGTGATACGGAACGCTTCGAGCGCGATGGGGTCTCCGTGCGATGCGGCCGTCGAGACCATCGCCGCGTCGAAATTGGCGAAGGGGATGTCGCGCAGCTCCGAAGGTTCGGTCATGGTGGCCATCAGTTCGAAAACGGTGCGCTTGATGCCGGTGGCCGAAACGTAGGTTTCCAGACAGCCGCGGCGTCCGCAGCCGCACTGGCGGCCGCCCCGCACGGCGATCACGTGGCCGAATTCGCCGGCGAAGCCGTCGTGGCCGTAGATCATCTCGCCATTGGCGACGAATCCCGAACCGAGTCCCGTCCCGAGCGTGATCATGATGAAATCCTTCATCCCCTTGGCGTTGCCGTAGATCATCTCGCCGATCGTGGCGGCGTTGGCGTCGTTGGTCATCCGGCACTCGACGCCCGGGAACGCCTTCTTGATGTCGTCCACCAACGGGAACATGCGGCGGCTCTCGTCGGGATTGGTTTCGCCGACGGGGAACTTCCACAGGTTGGCCGGGTGTTCGATCACGCCCGTGTGGTAATTGGCGTTGGGCGCGCCGATGCCGATGCCCACCAGCTCGTATTCGAACGAGAGGCTGTCGGCCAGCGCATGCAGCGATTCGGTCAGCTCGGCCACATAGGCCGGATAGTCGGTGAAAAGCGGGAATTTCTTGGTCGATACGACCGAATCGGCATAGAGGTCGCCGTTCTCGTCCACCAGCCCGAAGGCCGTGTTGATGCCGCCGATGTCGATTCCTATTGCAAGTTTTTTCATCGTTGCAGAATGTTGGTTTGTGGCGCGAGCGCCGTTTATTCGCATCCAAAGTTACGAAAATTTCCCTCAACTCCAAACTTTTTCCGTAAATCTGTATAGGGAATATAGATATTTGAAATTAAGATAGTTGTGAAAATTGCCTCATTTTTTGGACAATGGTTTGGCAACCGTCCCAATTGCTGCGGCCTGCATTGCTTTGCTCGTTTGGCGACTCTTACGGATGCAAATTGTAAAAATAAAGCAGAAGAAAAGAAAACGCTGCCTCCTTTCGTCGGCCTTAACAATCGTACTCTTTACTGTTCCGTTTACTCCTTGTCTTTTGTTTCAATCGCTTTAATTATTTTTGCCGGATTACCGCCGACAATTGTCATAGGCGGTACATCGTGTGTAACCACGCTGTTGGCACCGATGATAGAACCATAGCCGATATGTACACCGGGCAGAACGGTAGCGCCGATGCCAATCCACACCTTGTCCTCTATGGCAATGGGACGACCGTATGTGGCGTTGCGATTGTCGGGATTCGGATCGTGGTTGATGGTGATAAGATTCACTTTCGGGCCGATGAATACGCCATCGCCGATCGTTATACCTCCACGGTCAAAGAAGGTGCAGCCCTGCTGAATCCAACATCCTTTGCCAATGTGGATGTTCTTGCCGTAATCCACATAGAACGGAGGCAGCAGTGTCGTACTCTTATCAATCTCCCTGCCCGTAATACGGCGCAGATACTCATGCACTTCTTCCGGCGTGAGCCAGCCTTTTGCATTCATTTCCGCTGTTGCAGCCATTGTGTCGAATATGGTACTGATAAGTTTGTCATAGCCCGGTTCATCGGGTGAGACCATAGCGCCAGAAAGGTCTTTTTCAAAAATGTCCATTGTATATTTGTTTTTAAGATTCCGGTGCAAAAGTAGCGGGTTTGTTATGAAAAGGCTTTGCCCGTCGGCTCAAAGTGTTTTGCCGTACAGTTCGGAAGAACGGAAATGCAGTTACAACCCTTTCGTGTACTTGTTGATGCACTTGCGGTCCCAGTTTATACCACGCTTCACTATCTTGGCCGGGGTGCCTGCAAGGATTACGTTCGGCTCGTCGAACCGTTTGGTAACGATGCTGCCCCAACCTACAATGCTGTTGTCGGCGATTCGCACATTCTTGCCTATCTTGACATCCTTGCCCACCCATACGTGACGGCCTATCTCAATGCTTTCGGCATAATTGACAGGGTTTCCTTCGAGGTCGGTAATCGTGTGGGCATCTGTGCACCACACATCCACGCCCCAGCTCAACTGGCTGTCATCGCCGATGCTGACACGCGAATGGTCTTCTTGCAGATAGAGGGTGACTCCGTTGATGACCACTCGGTCGCCTATGGTGACGCTGCATCCGTTTGCAGTCCGGGATACGCCTGCACCCAGTCCGGGCAGCTGCCCGATGATGAGTTTCAGCCCGGTCATGCCCAATATGGAGGAACAACGTACAATGACCGTTCCCATGTCCACTTCGTTTCCATCCCCTTTGACGATAAGCAGGAATCCGGCTCCCGTTAGCAATTCTTCCGCACTATCTTCCGATTCGAAATGCAACAGCACACGGTTATTGTTCCCGATGATAGATATGTTCGACCGTTCCAACATCCGGTTGATTCTGTTGTCTGCCGTATCCAAACAGCGTACTTCCCTGTCCGGGAATGCGAGAATAAGTTGGTTTTCTTGTCCTTGAATATCCATAAGTCCGTTCGTTTGAATAAAAGATCAATAGCTGTGGGCAGGGGAATATCCGTACAGTCCCTTGTATGCTTTTGAAAAGTGGGAAAGGTTTTTAAAGCCTACACGGTAGCAAACGTCGGTCACTTTCCGTGTGCCGGACAGTATGAGCGCATGGGCTGCTTCCAGTCTGCGGCGTATCACCCATTTTTGAGGAGACAGGTCGCTTACTTTATTGAAGTCACGTTTGAACGTGGCAAGGCTCCGCCCGGTATAATTGGCCATTTCCGCCAGCGTAAGGTCGTTCATGTAGTTCTGTTCCATGAAGTCCATGATGTCGATTTTCCACGGGTCGGCGAAGTCGAAAAGCGAGGCATACAGGTTCTTGTCCGTATTCAGGAGTACGTACAATCCTTCTGTCATCTTCAATTCCAACAGTTCGTCCGTAGGTCGGATGCCGGAATTGAAGTATGGGGTCATCGACTCGAACAGGCTTACGATGTCGGGACGGTCGGACGGCAGTCTGTACAGACTGACTTTGCTTCGTCGTGCATTTTCCGGCAGACTTTCCTTGTCCAAGCGGCAGTAAAAGTTACGCAGAAATTTATCCGTGAACATTAGGAATACGGCCTTGAACTGCTCCATTTTGCATGCTTGTTTGGTGAGCTGCACGCTGAAATCCTTACGGATAAATGCGCAATCCCCTTTGTGCAATCGGGTAATTTTCTTGTGTTCCTTTATTTCCAGTTCCCCGGAATACATATAGACCAATACGTGAGAATGGTTGCGATGCAGGCAACTGCTTCCATTGTCAGAATACATAGCCAAAAAAATATCCGAGTAGCGCAAGGTGTCAATTCCTTTCAAACAGTCTGTTTTCATCTATCGTTATTTTGAGGGCAAAGCTATGTATTTGTGTCGATAATTTGTTTGCTGTGAGGCGCCGACTTGATATGTTATCATCAAATTTGATGTGTTTGCAAAAGAGTTTAGGTATATTTGATCGCGTCTTAGATACTCCGTCTCGGCATAATCAAGCCGACGCTTGCTTCTGCGCCCGACTTTTCGTATCTTTGGCTTCGCCTTGGATACTTCCGCTCGGCAATGTTCAAATAAATTTGACATTGCCCTCGCTTATTCGTACTTTGGCTTGCGCCGAAGATACTCCCGCTCGGCAAAATGCGAACGAGTTTGCTTTTGCTCTCGCTTATTCGTATCTTTGGACGTGTATTCGCCGACGTTTTCGATAAGCCGAGCGCAATGCCGAACTTCGTTCGGGTTTTGCCGAGGCGGGAAAACGGCTGTCGCAAACGAACGATCAAACGTAAGAAAAATGCAGACCAACGAACAGCTTCTCGACCTTCTCGAAAATTATCTCGCTCAGCGTGAGCTGCCTACCGAACCCGAACGGCTCTACGATCCGATCCGCTATTCGCTCGCGGGCGGCGGCAAGCGCCTGCGCCCGATGCTGCTGCTGCTGTCGTGCGGGCTGTTTGCCGACGACGTCGACGTCGCGCTGCCCGCCGCCGCCGCCGTCGAGATATTCCACAACTTCACGCTGCTGCACGACGACATCATGGACAATGCCGCCGTGCGCCGCGGCAAACCTTCGGTCTACGCCCGCTGGGGCGGCAACGTGGCGATTCTGTCGGGCGACGCCATGCTCATCAGCGCCTACCGGCTGCTGGCGCAGGCACCGCCGGCACTGCTGCCGCGTATTTTGGAGGTCTTCAACACGATGGCGCTGGGTGTTTGCGAAGGGCAGCAGTACGACATGGATTTCGAGAGCAAGCAGAAGGTTTCGGTCGTGGAGTACATGTCGATGATCGAATTGAAGACGTCGGTGCTGGTGGCAGGTTCGGCCATGATGGGTGCGATTCTGGGCGGTGCCGACGAGGAGCAGAGCCGCCGTCTCTACCAGTTCGCCATCGAACTGGGCATGGCCTTCCAGTTGCAGGACGACCTGCTGGACAGCTACGGCGGCGAGGAGTTGGGCAAGACCATCGGCGGCGACATTCTCGAAGGGAAGAAGAGCTACCTGATGGTCACGGCCATGAGCCGTGCCGATGAGGAGCAGCGCGAGGTGCTGCGCCACACCTACAAGGATGCAGCGCTTGCCCCTGCGGAGAAGATCGCCCGCGTGCGCGCCGTCTTCGACGCGCTGGATGTGCCGCGCCTCACGGAGCAGCAGATTTCGCTGCGTTTCGACCGAGCGCTGGCGACGCTCGACGGGCTGAACGTCCCCGATGCGCGCAAGGAGCCGCTGCGCGAGTACGCCCGCAGCCTGATGGGACGCAGGAAATAGACGATTCGATTTCCCGAAAAAACTCGCGATTCGGCCTCGGAGGTCGGAATCGAACGAGTCTCCGCGGGTTACAGTCCGTCGTGCGGGAGGGGCGAACCGCCTGCGATGCAGAACGCTGTCGGAAAAGAGCGGCGGCACGAGAAAAACATTCGAGATGAAACGAAGCGACATAGAACTGATGGCTCCGGCCGGGAGCTACGAGGCGTTGCAGGCGGCCGTGCAGGCCGGAGCCGACGCCGTCTATTTCGGTGTGGGGCAGCTCAACATGCGGTCGAAGTCGGCCGCGAATTTCACGCCGGACGATTTGGAACGCATCGTCGGGATCGCCCGCGCGGCGGGGGTGAAGAGCTACCTGACGGTCAATACCGTGATCTATGAAGACGAATTGCGGCAGATGCACGCGCTCGTCGACCGCGCCCGCGCGGCGGGGGTCGACGCCGTGATCGCTTCCGACCTGTCGGTGATCCTCTACGCGCGCCGCATCGGGATGGAGGTGCATATCTCCACGCAGTGCAACCTCACGAACAGCGAGGCGGTGAAATTCTTTTCGCAGTGGGCCGACGTGGTGGTGCTGGCGCGCGAACTGTCGCTCGACCAGATCGGCCGCATCGCCCGCGCGATCGACGAGCAGCAGATCTGCGGCCCTTCGGGCGATCCGGTGCGCATCGAGATGTTCGCCCACGGCGCGCTGTGCATGGCCGTTTCGGGCAAGTGCTACCTGTCGCTGCACGAGACGGGGTGTTCGGCCAACCGGGGCGCCTGCCGCCAGATCTGCCGCCGCAAATATACACTCACCGACGTGGAGACGGGCGCGCAGCTCGCCGCCGAGGGGCAATACCTCCTTTCGCCCAAAGACCTCTGTACGATCGACTTCCTCGACCGCTTCGTCGGCGCCGGCGTGCGCGTGCTCAAAATCGAAGGGCGTGCCCGCGGTGCGGAGTACGTCAGACGGGTGGTGGCGTGTTACGACCGCGCCCTGCGGGCGATGGAGACGGGCGAATATACGCCCGAACTGGCTGCGGCGCTCAAAGAGGAGCTGGCGACGGTCTTCAACCGCGGCTTCTGGCAGGGTTACTATGCCGGTGCGCCGATGGCCGAACATAGCGAGCATTACGGGTCGTCGGCCACGCGCCGCAAGGTCTACGTGGGCCGGGTGACCAACTTCTTCAAGAAGCAGTCGGTGGCCGAGGTATGGGTCGAGGCGTCGCCCGTGCGGCGCGGCGACGAGCTCTTCTTCCAGGGGCCGACGACGGGCGTGGTCGAACTGACGGCCGACCCCTATGTGGGCAATGCTCCTGCCCAGGAGGCCGTGCAAGGGGTCTTCTGTTCGCTGAAAACCCCTTCGCTCGTGCGGCGCGGCGACCAGCTCTACCGCATGGTGCCGGCCGACGCCTCGAATTCGCAGCCCGACTGATTCGCCGCACGCCTTTTGCAGGGAAAACGAAAAGAAATGTCAAAATAACAAAATCATTCGACACGAAAATGGAAACAACCAAACCGACCCTTGCCGCCGCGCAGCCCGATGCCGCGCGCGCGACGCTTTTCCGCAACGTCTATCTCTGGATGACTATGGCGCTGGCACTGACGGCGCTGACGGCCTATACGGTGGCCGGCTCCGAAACGCTGTTGCAGGCGATTTTCAGCAGCCGCTTCGTCTTCCTCGGCCTCATCGTCGCCGAGTTGGTGCTCGTCTTCGTCCTGGCGGCCAACATCATGCGCATGTCGTTCCTGACGGCCACGCTGATGTTCATCGCCTATTCGGTGGTCAACGGCGCCACGCTGTCGACCATTTTCCTCGTCTACGACCTGGGATCGATCGGCCTGACGTTCCTCGTCACGGCCGGCATGTTCGGCGCGATGTCGCTCTACGGCTTCGTCACGGGGCGCGATCTCTCGTCGTGGGGCAACCTGCTGACGATGGCCCTCGTGGGCGTGATCCTCGCCTCGGTGGTCAATCTCTTCCTCCGAAGCGAGATGCTCATGTGGATCGTCACCTACGTCGGCATCCTGCTCTTCGTCGGGCTGACGGCCTACGACACGCAGACGATCAAGC
>ULQK01089879.1_pt1 | contig 10734 bp, 10 predicted proteins | sample 1954371 | NCBI WGS metagenome assembly ULQK01 (sample SAMEA4835652, study PRJEB28245) | human gut metagenome | biome: gut microbiome; material: fecal sample | place: Denmark | collected 2008 | reverse complement strand
GCTACTGGAAAGTGAACGGGTATGCTCCGGAATATGTATGAATACTGGAATACAATGATTTCAATTTATCATCATCGGGTATGTCGTTATTATCTTTATATTCCAACAGATTCATGGAAGACAAAGAATATACTATCTGATTATCTGTATAACCTACTGCTGCCACATTGATATCAGGCAAGCCTTCTACCAGTCGTGTATATATTTCAGTCATACGGTTTTCATGCTTTACAAAATAAGTCTTATCATAGTTGAAAGCAAAGTATATACCCGACTTATATGGTGTGACATCTTTAATCCAACGGTAAACTGTTTTATCCTTATTTATTTTCCCGAATTCATCATCTGACATATCTTTTTTCTCAGAAATCATCTCAAAGAAGTTTCTACCTTTGAAATGGATCACATACTCCGGATTAAGTTTATCAGCCTTGATTGAATAAATTGTATCGCAAACCGGCAAGGAAACAATACCGTTATTATAAAAGTTATAGTATACAAACGGTTTTCCTTTTATTGAATTGGGTTTACTGATACCATAAGTACTATTTGTTTCAGATTGACAATAGAGGAAATGATTGCTTTTTCCATTTATATTGGAATCAAACAGCCACAAACAATCATCATCTGCTTGAGTAAAAGAAAAATACGGACTGTCAAGTTTGTATTTCTCTGCTATATAATTACCGTCAGAGTCATACTGTTTTATACTTCTGTAGTTGTCAAGAACATAGGTTATTGTTTCTATACTCAAAATCACTGACAAAAAGAACTTCTCCCGGTCCATTGCCCCTTTTGAGGCTGTTTATGTATTTCCCATCCAATGAAAATATAAATATCCGCGGATCTATAAGAGACAAGACATAAATCCTTTCATTGCCTATCACTACTTTTGATACATCACCTATTACAGATTCAGAGGTCATTTCTAGTTTTACATAATCGAATGTTTCAAAAGCCGGTTTGTCGATAGTGAGACTTTTGTCTTCCAGGGAAACAAATATATCTTCTATTCCATCAGGATGTTTCTCACCACTGCTACATGAATACATACAACCTAGAATAATAATGTAAAAGAGTTTCTTCATAGCAAAATAAATTTAAAAATCTATTTACTGAATGTTCCTATAATAATTACATGCTGTGTAAATATCAGAACAGGTGCAGAACTCATATGTGAAAGCGCAAGGTATGCATTTACAAATGCCATTGACCAGGAAAAGCATCAGTATATTTCACGGATCGGAATATATAAAGAAATAGCCCCAACCTTTGTTGGGTTGAGGCTATCTGAATATGCTTTAAATAGGGCTTGTTTTATTCCCATTCGATTATTTTATTATTCCTATAGTTAAATGTATTATGTTTATTATAAGAACTTTAACTATGCTTTTTGTTTCTGCTACTTCTACTGGTGTCAAAAACTGGTGTCAATAGCTTATTTTTCACTTCCTTTTTTTAAGAGAATAGAACCAGCTATTGCCATTAAGCCTAAATATATTGGTGTCGCAGAGGTAGCACCCGCTCCCGCTCCCGTGTTAGTACCTGTATATTCCCATGAAATACGTGCTGTCCAGTTTTCACTTAGATTTTGCATTGTTACAATGTCATTTATTGGTCCGCAAAATAAATCAAGAATAAATAAAAAAACGCTTAGTAATGGTGGTAGTAGTAATAGTAAACCTACAATTCTTTCCCAATTACACAGACTTAATAATTTTAGCCCATTACTGAATATTCTCTTACTGCCTTGTAAAAATGTATTCATATTTATATTCTTTTTGATTAATATTTAGAATTCAGATAGCAAATTGTTTCTTTATGCGTTGTGCCGTACTATTACTAACATTACATAATTGAGCTACATTACGGACTGAATAGCCTTTTTTTAATAGTGTTATAACTTCTTTATATTCCTCTTTCTTTTGCTCCGTTGTTTTTACACTTCCAGTTTTTCTACCCAGCTTTCCGCCTTTGGCTATATATTGTGCTCTACCACTATTAAGACGGAATTTAATGTTTTCTCTTTCCAGTTGCGCACAAGTAGAAAGAGTTGCAATCATGATTGGGGCGAAAGTCGATGGCTGCTTGTTTTCATCCAGCAAGGTAAACTGCTCTTTTTGCATGAATAGGTTAATCTTATTATCTACAAGTCTTTTTACTACTTCCAGCACTTCAAAGGCATTTCTGCCCAAACGGCTGAGTTCTGATACCAGTAGTATGTCTATTGAGTTTGCCTCGCAGTATTCCAAAGCCTCAACCAAAATAGGACGCTCTGAGTTCTTTTTTGCTCCGCTTATTTTTTCCTCAAAGATACCAGTAATTTCCAGTTTTCTGTATTCTGCATAGGCTTTCAAGTCTGCTACTTGCCTTTCTGTATTTTGGCGTTCTGTGGTAGAACTAACTCGTGTATATATAACAGCTTTCATAATAAGTTCTTTTTTGAATTATGGAACAAAGGTAATAAAAATCCAGTGTACTCAAATAAATCAAAGAATAAAAAGATTACTTACCAGCGTGTTTTTAACTATATTATACAGATTTATTTGAATACATTTGCTGGTTGAATACATTTCCGTCATTTATGGCTACATTTCCAGTTTGCTGTTATCAGTAACACCCTTGTCGGTTATGCTACCAAAGCCCTAAAGTCTATGGCTGTATTTTCAAGGCTTTCCAGCTTCCTAATTAGATTTTTGTATGGTTGCATGGCTTTTTTTATTGATGTGGTTTTAGCACTGTGTTGTCTTATTACCATTTCAATTTTGCCTAAGTCATACTCATATTTTTCTAATAAGGCTTGTCTTGGTAATTCGTCAATAGTTATATCTTTGTTGCTTATTAGGCTCTTTTCAATGAGTATTTTATCAATAATTGTTAATATTGGATTTGCGGTTGAATTTAGGACAGATAGTAAACTGTTGTCTTTTATTTCCAGTAATGTTCTTATTTGTTCCATGGTGTTGATGTTTAATTCAAATCTTTTTACATTTTTGAAACTATTGAGCATTTCTTCTCCATTGCTAATGGTTTTAAGAAACTCTCTGTTGGTTGCCATTTTCATTTCTTCGTATTTGTCGTATATTATTATTCTTTTCTTGTGCCTTTTAGTCTTGGCGCAATTGCTTATATCTATACCTCCTGAATATGGCTTATATTTCCACTTATCATAACTGCTAATCATGGTCTTTATTTGGGCTATCATGTCTTTAATATCGGTATCTATTATAATATCTTTTGTGGCATCACATAAGCAAACTTGACTGTCAATTATAATTTGATGTGTGTTCAGTTTAATTATATTTAACCTATTGATATTTTCAAGACAGTAGGATATTGTTTCAATATTAATCAACTCTCTATATCTTTCCAGTAATACCTTTCCTGTAAATTCTAAGACCAACTCCTGATGTTCATTATCCACTGTAATATTCAGATTATAAGGCTTGCTCTGTGTATATTTATAGTATAATAGATTTTCGTATTTTGTTATTGATGTGAATTGGGAAATATCTATTATTTCAGCATATTCAAGTCTTGATATTAGTTTTATTTTATCAAATTTAATCATAATCCTTAATTTTATATTTAACAAATATTAAGCTTTATAACTGGTTTTGTTATCTTGAGAAGTAGTGAAGTTGTATCGTTTGCTTCCATCTTCACTGCTTCTTTTGGATAGTTGCGCCAGTAACGCTTCATGCCATGGGATATAGCTTCTTTATGCTCCTGACTTTTGGCTTTCCCTTTCATTGCTTTACTAATTAAATCTTTCGTCTTATCACTTTTCTTTCTACCTTTAAGTTTGTTTGATATTTTCTTTTTAATGTATTCGTCCATACTTCCATATTTTACCATAAATATAGTAAGTAGGTTGAGGCTGTTTTATGAATTTTTATTGGGGGAAATATTTAACAAACTGTTTTTCCAGTAAGTGGGTATATAAAAAGTACCTTTTCATAGGTAGGAGTTACCTAACCGTAAAAGCTTTGGCTACTATCTTAGCGTGTTCCTCTTTGCTGACTTTAATGTATTTCAGAAAGTTATCCTCTGTTGTATGTCCAGTAATAGCCATAATACTTATGGACGGTACTCTTTTAAGATACATTAACGTAGCAAATGTTCTTCGTGCCGTATGGTTCATTATATACTCATACTTGGGCTTAGTGCTTGTAATGCTTTTACCACCTACGACCTTTGTTAGTGTTACCAGCTCATTAATACCAGCTATTTCTGCACATTTTCTTATATGGCGAAGTGTTTTAGACCTATCTACACTTCTTGGTAATTCCCCATTATATTTTTCAAGTATAGATTTTACCATTGGGTGTATTGGTATTACTACTGTCTTATCAGTCTTATGGGTTCTTACAGTCATAAATTTTTCTGTCAAACTTGCAGTTGATAGGTCTCTCCAGTCACTATATCGTAATCCTGTCCAGCACGCTACAATGAATAAATCCCTTGTTGTTTCTATACGGCTTTGAGGGTCTATTTGTTGTCTGATTTCTTCTGATGTAAAGTCTATATTATATAACCTTTCTAATTCATTCTCAGTAAGATATATGTTTTCTACGTTTCGGCATTTGGTTTGGTAATGGTGGAAAGCCTTGTCATTAATGAAATTATTTTCTTCTGCTTCCTTTAACCATACCTTTATTATGCTATATTGGGCTGCTATTGTATTTGGGGTATAGTTCTTTCCTATAAGCCATGCCGTAAAGATTTCTTCAAATTTCTTGTTGAATATCTGCCATGTGAAATTTAGCCCTTTTTCCCTGCAAAAATCCTCAATTCTTTTTAAGGCATTTTTATGGTTATATATTGTACCATCAGCTATTCTTCGTCCAGTATCTCTGTTTATCATTTCACATTTTCGCTGTATATATGCCTCTATAAAAGACTTTGGATTCTTTGAATATGAAGTCTCAACGCCTCTGATTTTAGCCTCTATAAAGGCTTTAAAGGCTGTTCCTGAGTATTCTATTGGGTCGTTGTATAAATGTCTTTCAGATACTAATGTTCCGTATTCTTGACAGTATTCTATAATCTTTCTTAGCTGTCTATTTATGGCTCTGTTTTCCTTTAATATGATATTTCCAAGAGAAGCATCTTCTTTGGCACATTCTCCGATTTCACTTTTACCTTTTTTAAACCAGTGTTCTTCTTTAATAAGTAGTTTGGTATAAATTCTTACCCTTTCGCCATTTATGGTTGTAGTAAGCCAAATTTGTGATTTTTCTATCCCGACTTTCTTTAAGCTTTTGAGATTAAAGTTTATTCTCAACTGAAAAGCCTTTTCTCTATTAATTGTACTTTCTATCATGTTATAATGGTATTTAAGTTATTTTATGTAAAAATACGACTTAATTTTAACAAAAAGAAAAAATGTTAAATGTTTTTTTATTTTCTGCGAAAATACTGGATAATTAGAAGCAGGGCAAATTTTAAAATCTCTGCTGGTGTCAAAAACTGGTGTCAAAATACATCTTTTAATTTTAAGGTTAAAAAAGGTTTCTGTTGGCTTTTGAAAGGCTCCAGAGCTGTATATCAAAAAAATAGCCCCAACTTTTTTAAGTTGAGGCTACTCTAAATGCCTTAAAGAAAGGCTATAAATAGGGTTTTAATCATTCCCATTCGATTGTGGCAGGCGGTTTTGACGAGATGTCATAGCATACGCGGTTGACACCTTTCACCTTGTTGATGATGTCGTTTGATACCTTGGCCATGAATTCATAAGGCAGATGAGCCCAGTCGGCAGTCATGGCATCGGTACTGGTCACGGCACGCAAGGCAACAGCACGTTCGTAAGTACGTTCATCACCCATTACACCTACGCTCTGAACCGGAAGCAGGATTACTCCGGCCTGCCATACCTGATGATACAGGGAAGTTTCGTTGCCGTTTTCGTCTTTTACCTTCCAGTCACGCAATCCCTGAATGAAAATATCGTCGGCATCTTGCAGGATGCGTACTTTTTCCGGAGTGATGTCTCCAAGAATACGTACAGCCAGACCCGGACCCGGGAAAGGATGGCGGGTGATGAGATGTTCCGGCATACCCAGCTCACGTCCTACACGTCTTACTTCGTCCTTGAACAGCAGACGCAGAGGTTCACAGAGCTTCAGATTCATTTTCTCGGGAAGTCCGCCTACGTTGTGGTGACTCTTGATGACTGTTCCGGTGATGGACAGTGATTCGATGCAGTCGGGATAGATTGTTCCCTGTGCCAGCCACTTCACGTCTTTTATCTTGTGAGCTTCTTCGTCGAATACATCAATGAAGCCTTTACCGATGATCTTGCGTTTCTTTTCCGGTTCGGTTACACCGGCCAGTTCTGAGAAGAATTTCTGACTGGCATCTACACCGATAACGTTCAGTCCCAGACATTCATAGTCATGCAATACGTTGCGGAACTCGTTCTTGCGCAGCATACCGTGGTCAACGAAGATACAGGTCAGGTTCTTTCCGATAGCTTTGTTAAGCAATACGGCAGGTACTGAAGAGTCAACACCGCCACTCAATCCCAGAACAACCTTGTCGTTTCCGAGCTGGGCTTTCAGTTCGGCAACAGTTGTTTCGATAAATGAAGCGGCACTCCAGTCCTGTTTTCCGCCACAGATGTCCACTACGAAGTTCTTCAGCATCAGCGTACCATCTTCGCTATGGAATACTTCCGGATGGAACTGTACACCCCAAAGTTTCTCACCTTTTGCCTGATAAGCAGCAACGGCAACCTTGTCGGTCGAAGCGATGATCTCAAAGTTTTCCGGAATAGCTGTGATGGTGTCTCCGTGGCTCATCCACACCTGAGAGTTTTCACGGATACCTTTCAGCAACGGGTTTTCGTGGTTGAACTTGGCCAGATGAGCACGTCCGTATTCACGTGTACCTGCCGGTTCTACGTTTCCGCCGTTTGTGTAAGCCATGAACTGTGCGCCGTAGCAGATACCCAGAATAGGATATTTACCGCGGATTCCGCTCAGGTCTACCTTGAAAGCCTTTTCATCGTAAACAGAGAAGGGGCTTCCCGAAAGGATGACGCCTATGACAGACGGGTCGTTGTGAGGAAACTTGTTGTAGGGAACAATCTCGCAATACATGTTCAGTTCGCGTACACGACGGCCGATAAGCTGCGTGGTCTGTGAACCGAAGTCGAGAATAATAATTTTTTCCTGCATAAAGTTTTTCGGGTTAAAATAACATTTCTGCAAAGATACGAAAATTTTGTGAATATCCTCGTATAAAGAACAGAATCGCGTTGCAGGATGAATTTATTGGAACTTCAATGCCTTGAATCGGGCGGTAAAAACGTCTCGGGCTTTTCATTCAAACGCTTCGGGCTTTTAATGAATACGTCGAATCGTTTTTAAAAAAGCTCGGGGGCTTGTCTGACGGTCTTTCCCTGGGATTGATTTATACAAAAAATCGCCATCACTCCAGCAAAGAGCGATGGCGATTTTCTGATGGGAGAACGGATCAGTAAATCAAGGTTCCGGAAATGCACCAGTAGCTGTTGCTGCCTCCTTCGGGTGCTCCTTGAGGAATCTTGACCGTGATGGTATGTGTACCGGCATCCAGATCGCCCAGATAGATATATTCCGGATTGGTAACCGTGCCCGGGCACCAGTTGGAGCGGCTCAGGTCGGAAGAACTAAGTCCGTTGGAAAAATTACCGGAGCAGGGATTCCAGTTTCTGTAAGTTCCGCAGTCGTCTCTCCACGGAATGAAGGTAATGACTTTTTCTCCGTCCAGATAGATGGTGTTGGGCTTTTGGTTGAACTCGTCGCCGTTTCCCCATCCTCCGTGTCCGGTTGTCACGTAATAAAGCTTGGCGTTTTTCACCGGTTCCTTCAGCGTGAAGGTTGCCTTCAGCGAGTCGTTCAGCATGAAAATCGGATAAGGCTGTCCTGCCTGTTCCATATAATTGACTGTGTTGAACAGCGGAATGGATTTGTAAACCCGGTGTTCTTCGTCCGGATAGTATTTCAGTTTCAGGGAAAGCCGGTGTCCCTTGGCATCCCAGTTGCCGATGTAGGCTCCGATCCAGGCTTCACCGCTCAGCCGTTCAATCAGAGGAGTAACTTCACTTTTGTAGACAACTGAATCAACCCAGTTCTGTCCCGGTACTTTGTTGTGGTTAAAGCTTCTGACACCGAATCCGGTGAAAAAACGCATCAGTTCCATGGGAACATTATAGTTGTCCGTAGAAACCAGACCATGATAGTCTGTTTCGCCGGAGCGGAAAGCCGGAACACTGTTCAGGTTACGCAGGGCATCCAGGAAAGACTGTTTCTTGTCGGTCGGAATGAGGAAAATGGAACCGGTGCGGTCGTAGGCATCCCCGTCGGAGTATTGGGCCACTTCCACGAAGACAGTCCGGTTGGCTACATAGTCGGGCAGTTTGACTTTCTTCAGAATGATTGTGCCTCCGGCAGCACTGTAACATTCCTGATCGTTCACCTCTTCGGGCAATTTGGCTCCGTTGAAGCAGATTCTTTGTTCGCTGAATACCGGAATGCTGATAACGACACTCTGGTTGATGGTGTACTGGAAGTCCGATGCATCCATTGTTTCGCCCCAGGATTCAGGAAAGAGGGGAGCATCAGCTTTCTTCTCCGGGCGGATTGCTGTAGCTTCCTGCACCATGTCTCCGTTTCTGACTACTTTCAGAACCAGTCCGTCGGGTACACCGACATTTGCCTGCGGAGTTCCGCGGAAAGGAATATCCGTTGTATACCAAACCTGGATGGTATTTGAATTGATGGAAGTCTGAAGAATCTTGCAGTTCAGTCCCATGATCTGTTCCGTTCCGACTTCCTTGAATCCTTTTCCGAATTCAAAGGGAGTGGCAGAAGAGATGATCTTTCCGTCGGGCAATTCAGCTCTTCTGTAGGATTTGCAGGCTTGATAATCAATGTAGTTGTCCACAATGGGAGCCTTGTCCTGTTTGCGTACTTCCTGGGGCTTTTCTTTCTCGGGACGGACTTGTTTCAAGGAAACTTCGTTGCCGACAACTTTCATCAGCAGTTCTCCGGGCATGACTTTTCCTTTATAGCTGCTCTGATAGGTGACTTCTATTCCGGCTGCATTTTTAGTCTTCTTGCGGATATTTTCAGCTCCAGCAGTGGAGAATGTCATGGCATAGCAGGCCAGCAGGCTGCATGTTACGATGTTGATATACTTCATATACGGTGTATTTTGATAACTTTAAACTTTACAAAAATAGCAAAAAACGGAAAGAGAACATGAGTTTTTCAAAAGATTTACCGGATGAAGCGGGGAAGGATATGGAAACAGGAAATTGTGAATTAGAAAGAAATCGTTAAATTTGCGGTGGAATCCCTGATGTCCGGGATTTTAAAAAGAAAGAAAATATGGGATATGGAAAATGGATAGGAGGTATCCTGGGGTTTATGGCTCAGGGACCTTTGGGAGCTTTGGCAGGTTTTGCCATCGGTTCCCTTTTTGATACGGCTGCCGGTTCGGTGGAACAAGGCGGAGAACGCACAGCCGGAGAACGCACAGCCGGAGGTAATATGAATGATTATGAAGATGCCGGGTATGGAGGACGGAGAAACAGTTTCCTGTTTTCTATGCTGGTGATGGCTTCCTACATTATTCGTGCGGACGGGCGTATCATGCACAGTGAAATGGAATTCGTACGTCGTTTCTTGCGTATGAATTTTGGAGATGCTGCGGTGGAAGAGGGACAGCAGATTCTGCTGAATCTGTTTGAGCAGCGGAAACGCATGGAACAGACCGATCCGCAGTCTTTCCGCCGTACCATTCATGATTGTGGCCGGCAGATTGCTGCAAATCTGGGATATGAAGAACGGCTTCAACTGCTGAATTTCCTGGTTCAGATAGCTCAGAGCGATGGAAGTGTCTGCATGGAAGAAATAGATGCCCTGAAGGAAGTGGCAATAGCCATGGGACTGTCCGTTCAGGAAGTGGAATCCATGTTGAACCTGAAAGGAGATTCTCTGGCTGAGGCTTACAAAGTGCTGGAAGTTGAACCTACAGCGACTGATGACGAAGTCCGTGCAGCCTATCGCCGTTTGGCCTTGAAGCATCATCCGGACCGTGTTGCTACGCTCGGTGAAGATATTCGTCGTGCAGCGGAAGAGAAACTTCAGCAAATCAATGCGGCTAAGGAACGTATCTGGAAAGCAAGAGGCCTGAAATAGTCCTATTATTAATAAGGTGTATGCTCCAGCCTGTCTCATCGTTGTGAAGTCATTGCAAATTGCTTTTGCATAAGGTCGTACATCAATAAATTTTTATTAAAATATTAGGGAAAGATACTTGCGTTTCAAAAAGAAATACGTATTTTTGCATCGTAAAAAACGGAACGGGTAATTCGATGAGTGAACCGCGAAGTTTAAATGAAGTGAGTGTTTTAATTATAGTATAAAACCTTTTAAAATTAAACAAAATGATTAAAGTAGGTATTAACGGTTTCGGTCGTATCGGCCGTTTTGTATTCCGTGCAGCTCAGAACAGAAACGATATCCAGATCGTAGGTATTAACGACTTGTGCCCGGTTGATTACTTGGCTTACATGTTGAAATATGATACTATGCACGGTAAATTCAACGGTACTATCGAAGCAGACGTTGAAAACAGCAAACTGATTGTTAACGGTAAAGAAATCCGTGTAACTGCTTGCAAAGATCCGAAAGAATTGGCATGGGATGCAGTAGGTGCTGAATACGTAGTAGAATCTACTGG
>ULQK01056648.1_pt1 | contig 10747 bp, 9 predicted proteins | sample 1954371 | NCBI WGS metagenome assembly ULQK01 (sample SAMEA4835652, study PRJEB28245) | human gut metagenome | biome: gut microbiome; material: fecal sample | place: Denmark | collected 2008 | reverse complement strand
TATGACTACACTTTCAGCACAACAAGCAAGATAAGCGGTACAAAGGCTTGTACATACAAGGCAAACCGTACATATCATTACTTTCAATTAATTCGACATAATTAGACATACTGTATAATAAAATGTATTCAATTATATTGACTTAGCATAAAAATAGTAGTATAATGTCAATTAATGAAACATATTTGGAGAATATGAAATGAAAACATCAGAACTGTTAGCTGCAAAAAGCAGCTTTGAAGACAACACAAAATGGTTGCCTTTCAATGTTCACGCAAGTGATACGGCCGGGATAATAAAGCGACTTTTCAATAAATGGATCGCTCAGAATGTCAGAAGGCGCTTGTGTGCTGCGATTGGCATTGAGAGTTCGGAGAACGCAGAAGAAATTGTGTGCAACTATTGTAAGTTCATTGCACTGGTGCATGATATAGGAAAATTAACTCCGGCGTTTCAACGAAAGCTTAAAGATAATATTCAGGGTCTGGATGACAGACTGTTTGACGCGGGTATCGACCTTTCAGGTCTGACACAGATATCAGAGTCACCGCATAACATAGCGGGACAGTATATTCTGAAAAAAGAATTTGAGGTTGCACCGCCAACCGCAGTCATTGTTGGCGCACATCACGGCGATTGTTCGGCGGATAGGGGGCAATGTTCATTTGAGGCTAACTATTACGGACACGGCAAGGTTAACGTAAACGAATGGACACAGATAAGAGCGGAATGGATGGAATACGCTCTCAGCGTAACCGGATTTGAAGATGTCAAAAATCTGCCGAATCCCGATGTTGCGGCGCAGATGCTGATTACCGGACTGCTCGTAATGAGTGACTGGATAGCGAGCAACACCGATTATTTTCCTTACATAGACATCGAAGAAAAACTCACCGATGAGCAGTGTGAGGAGCGTGTCAGAAGAGCGTGGAACAAGCTTTCGCTTACGGACAGCTGGTATGCCGATTTTATCGCTGATAGCGACAGCTTTTTTGAAGAGCGTTTCGGCTTCAAACCGAACTGCGTACAGCGTGAATTTATGAATGTTGTAAGCCTTTGCAATAAGCCCGGTATATACATACTTGAGGCACCTATGGGAATAGGTAAAACTGAGGCGGCACTTGCGGCAACGGAGATACTTGCATCACGTTTCGGCTATGGCGGAATGTTTTTCGGACTGCCGACGCAGGCAACCGCTAACGGAATATTTGATCGTATTCATTCCTGGGCGAGTGGTACTGATGATATACATTCGCTCAGACTTGCACACGGTATGACGGATATGAATGACGAATACTGTGAGATGTTCCACGGAAGAGCATCCGACATTTCCGATGACGATAATGACAATATAATGGTTCATACCTGGTTTGAAGGAAGAAAACAGGCGCTGTTGTCCGAATTTGTTGTTGCTACAGTTGACCAGTTTCTTATGGCATCGTTAAAGCAGAAACACGTTATGCTAAGGCACCTGGGACTTGCAGGTAAGACTGTTATTATAGATGAGTGCCATGCTTATGACCGATATATGTACGTTTATCTGGAAAATTCATTGCGCTGGATGGCGGCGTATAATGTGCCTGTGATAATTCTTTCTGCAACATTGCCGCCGGATAAGAGAGCGGAACTGATAAAATGGTATACCGGCAGTAAGAACAGTTTTGACAACAGCAGTATGGCATATCCTGTGCTGACTTGGAGCGACGGTGCGGAGGTAAAGCAGAAGGATATACCTGTTGATATCCCCGATAAGCCTATCACAGTAATCAGAAGAGAAGAAAATGACAGCAACGATATTGTAAACCTGCTTGAAGATAAACTGTCGGACGGCGGTTGTGCGGCTGTTATTGTGAATAGCGTTGCTTATTCCCAGGAACTTGCCGACACAATAGCGGCGAATATGCCTGATTATCGTGTTATATGTTTCCATAGCAGACTTATATCGACTGACAGAGCGGTAATTGAGCGTGAGCTAACAGAACTTGTCGGTAAGAAGTCGACCTGTGAGAAGAGGGACAAGCTGATAGTAGTCGGTACACAGGTGCTTGAACAGTCGCTTGATATAGACTTTGACTATATGATAACCGAACTTTGCCCTATGGATCTGTTGTTACAGCGTTCAGGCAGACTGCACAGACATAACCGCACACGTCCGGATAAATTATCCGAACCGGAGCTGTGCGTGTTGATCCCGGAAGATTTCAGCAAGAGTGTTTACTCCGGTTGGATACTGAAGCAAACTGAAAAATATCTGCCGGATAAACTTGTTATACCGGGATGTATTCCTGAGCTTGTCGGCGCTGTTTATTCCGAACCCGACAATGATGAACAACAGACCGCAGAGTATAGAAAATATAGTGATGAACAAAAAGAGAAAAAGCAAAGAGCCAAGAAATATTGCATACCGTCACAAAAAATTAATCGCAGTGATTCAACGCTTAGCGATATGATCAACAGGCGAGAGCTGAACAATGATTCAGACGGTGAAGCGGCGGTGCGTGACGGGCAGGAAACCATAGAAGCACTTGTGCTTGTGAAAACATCCGATACGGAGTATTCGCTGTTTTCACGGGACGCAGTGTTTGATATTACTTCTGTACCCGATAATGCACAGGCAAAGCTGATAGCAAAGCAAAGACTGAGATTGCCGGCATTTTTCAGCAAGTCTTATAATTTTGGTAAAACGATTGAGATACTGGCAAACTCTATGCCTCAGGCGTGGAGGAATGCAAAGTGGCTCAAAGGTGAGATATTGCTTTTGCTTGACGGAAATAACAAGATAAGTATGCTCGGCAGAACGTATAAATACAGCACCGAAAGAGGTTTTGAAGAAATAAAGGAGGAAGAAAGCTGATATGGACAGAGAGTTCAATCTGATCGACGAACCGTGGATATGCGTCCGTGACAACGGGTGCGAGGTGAAAGAGATAAGCATAAGGCAGGTCTTTGAACACGCACAGGATTACACGGAGCTTGCAGGAGAAACAAAAACGCAGGATATGGCTGTACTGAGGTTTCTGCTTGCGGTGATCTACACGGTATTCTCAAGGTACGACAAAAACGGTGATGAAGTTGATCCCGAGGACGATATTAATTATCTTACGGATAACTGGATCGAGGTTTATCGGAGCGGCAAATTTCCGATGAAGCCGTTTGAGAAGTATTTTGAAAAATGGTATGACCGTTTCTGGCTGTTTGATGAGGAGTATCCGTTTTATCAGTCTAACAAGGTAAACGGTAAAGGTAAGGCTACAAGTATAGCAAAAATGATCGGCTCGCTTTTTGAAAGTGCCAATAAGCCCAGGCTTTTCTCTGACAGGAACAATGACGGAAGACTGCTTTCATATTCGGAAGCGGTTCGTTGGTTGTTACATATAATCTGTTTTGACGATACAGCGGCAAAACAACCAGTACCTAAGAAATCATGGGTTAGTATATTGGGGCTGATAGCGGTCAGAGGAAACAACCTGTTTGAAACGCTTATGCTGAATTACAACGCAGAAAGCGATTCTGAATATGACGTGTATGTAAGTACTCCGTCGTGGGAAAAGGATAACAACAAAGCTGAGTTCAATACTCTGATACCTGTTCCCGATAATCAGGCGGCATTGCTTTCATTGATGTCAAGACGTGTGTATCTTTGCAGAGAAAACGGAAAGGTGAACGGTTATTATATTTCAGGCGGAGATTATTTTGAAGAAGTTGAAGTTTTCGGTGAGCAGATGACGCTCTGGAGGTCGTATAAAGAAAAAGGAAGCGACAGCATAAAATATAAACCTCAGCTTCATAAGCCTTCGACAAAGGCTTGGCAGGAATTCGGAAGTATCGCGGCGCTTGAAGGTGATGAAAATTCAAGCACTGCAAGAAAACCGGGCGTTATAGCTCATATTGAATCGTACATAGACAGGAGCTATCTGGATAATTGCTTTTTACTTAATGTAACAACGGCGTCTGTAATTCATGATTTCAACGATAGTATGTGTTTTAAGATTGTTGATTCTATCAGTGATGAACTGTCGTTCCATTCAGATCTGCTGATGAAAGTCGGAGAAGCGTGGCGCTATCGTATAGGAAACGAGATAGGCAAATGTGAAAGTGCGGCTAAAGCGGTAAATAAACTCAGTATCAATTTGCAGAAATCCGCAGGAGCAAGCGGTGACAAACTATCCGGAGAAGATGCAAAGACGCAGTTCTACAGTATGATAGACAAGCCTTTCAGAGATTGGCTGTCACAGCTTGATACAAGTTATGATATTGATGAATACACAGGTAAAATCGAAGATACTGTAAGGAAAATCGCAATCGTATTCGGAAACGACTGTGTTCATCAGATGAGCGCAAATACGATTTTCGGTAGATATGAGAAGGATGGCAAGGATAAAAACCTTGTGACTACGGTAGAGGCTCTTAACATTTTCAATGCTACAATAAATAAAATTTTCAGAAAAGAAGGTGATAACAAATGAGTAAGAGTGATATGGTTTATCGTTATACCGCATCAAAAATCGAGTATCTGCACAGCATTGCAGACACAGGAAGAGGCAAGGGCTATCTTGCTGAGCTTCGACACGGTATCGGTAAAAAGCCGGGAGAACTCCCGTCGCTTTGGTGGCTGATATTCGACAGAATCGATGAAGAACTTAAAGGTTCAAAGTGTGCGTCAAATGCAGAATGGGCAGTTTATACGGCTCTGACGTTGTGCGCTTTGCATCAGCAGGGTAACGACAGATTTATGTATGAAAAGGGCTATACTCTGGGAAGAGCGGCTTATCACATTGCAAACAGCAGTGATGATGAAGAACGTGTTGTAAACAGACTTAACCTTGTTGTAACATCAACGACAAAGGAAGAGCTTGCTTACCAGCTCAAAAGCATAGTTCAACTGCTCAAAGGCAAGAGTATACCGCTTGATTATGCGAAGCTTGCCGAAGAACTCTACAGGTTCAATTATCCTGAGCAGGCGGCAGATATAAAACTGTCGTGGGGAAGAGATTTCTATTCCGAAAAGTATAAGACCGAAAAAGATAATTCAAAAGGAGAGTAAAGAAAATGAGTAACGAAAGATTATATGTTGATTTCCATGTAGTACAGACAGTTCCGCCTTCATGCGTAAACCGTGATGATACCGGCAGACCTAAAACAGCTTTTTACGGCGGTGCAAACAGAGCGAGAGTGTCAAGCCAGTCGTGGAAGCACGCAATGCGTCTTATGTTCAATGAACTTTTTACAAGTGAAGAACTCGGCTACAGAACAATGCACGCTGTTGATCTTATTGCAAATGAAATCAAAAAGCTTGACAGCAGTTTTGACGATGAAACAGCCGTTAAGGAAGCTATAAAGGCGATGAACTCGGCAGGTGTGAAAATAAACGAAAAGAAGGATAATAAAACAGGAGCACTGTTCTTTATAAGTGCTGTGCAGGCTAATAATCTTGCACAACTTGTTATAAACGGCGAAAAAGACGCCAAGCTCTATAAGCAGGCGCTTAAAGAAACGCCTTCTGTTGATATTGCTTTATTCGGAAGAATGGTAGCAGACGATGCTGACCTGAATGTAGATGCGGCATCGCAGGTTGCTCACAGCATTTCAACTCATGCTGTTCAGAATGAGTATGACTACTTTACGGCAGTAGACGATTGCTCGCCTGAGGACAGTGCGGGTGCGGGACATCTCGGAACAACAGAGTTCAATTCTTCAACGCTTTACAGATATGCGACTGTGAATGTTGCACAGCTTAAGAAATCAATAGGTGTTTCTGTAGCAGAAGTTATAAAGGGATTTGCCGAAGCATTTATCTGCTCTATGCCTACCGGTAAGCAGAACTCATACGCAAACAGAACATATCCCGATATGGTTTATGTGACGATCAGAAAAGATCAGCCCGTAAACCTTGTAGGTGCATTTGAAAAGCCGGTTATCAGCAATAACGGCTATGTTGAAGAGTCCGTGAAGAAATTGCAGGAATATGCAGGCAAGGTATATGACAACTTCAGCGGAAAGCCTGTAAAGAGCTTTGTGATAGGTGCGGACGCTATATCCGATGCCGAAAGGGTAAATCTTGACGAGCTGCTCGAAAAGCTGTATAGCTACATAAAAGATGAGGTGGTATAATGCCTGTACTGCTGCTCAGACTTGCCGCTCCGTTGCAGTCATGGGGCGTTGAGTCGAAATTTGATACACGCCGCACGCTCGGATATCCGACCAAGAGCGGTGTAATCGGACTTGTGGCATCGGCTATGGGAAGAGAGAGGACGGAACCTCTTGACGATCTGAATGAGCTTAAGATCGGTATCAGAGTAGAGAACGAAGGTCGGCAGATAAGGGATTATCACACTGCCAACGGTGAAAAGACAAAAAAGTATATCACGCACCGTTTTTACCTTTCCGATGCGACTTTCCTTGTAGGACTCGAACATGAAGATGCAGGGCTGATAGAAAAAATCGAAGACGCTCTGAAGCATCCGGCGTTTCCGCTATTTTTAGGCAGGCGCTCATGCCCGCCTACACCTCCGCTTGTATGGGGATTGCGTGACGGAGATCTTCTTGATGTGCTTAAATCGGAAAGTCCGTTGCTTGACAAACAGCAGAGAAAAAACGCCGACACAAGGCTCAGAATTATCGCAGAAAGCGAAGACGGTCCTGCAATAATCAAGGATGTTCCTGTTTCGTTTGATCCGACATTCAGACGTTTCGGGCTGCGAAAAATAAAAGACTGCTATGTGGAAATCGATAAGCCGGACAGCACGGCGGATATGGTTTCTGCAGAGCACGACCCTATGGCTGAATTGAGGTGAAACAATGTACTTATCAAGAGTTTATCTGGATCTGTCAAACCGCAATACATTGAAGGCGGTCAATTCACGCAGTGTTCTGCACGGAGCTGTAGAAGCGGCACTTACGGATGACCGTTCAAGAAAGCTCTGGCGCATCGACAGCCTTGGAGGAGAGCTTTATCTGATGATTCTCAGCAATCAGAAGCCTGACTTATCTGTTATAGCATTGCAGTTTGGTGATACCGGCAGAGCAGGAGAAACAAGAGAATATGACGGTCTGCTTGGCAGAATAAAAAAGGGTGATATATGGCAGTTCCGCCTTACTGCAAATCCGGTGAAAACGGATAATGTAAAACAGGGACAGGGTAAGAAAAGGGCAGTCACCATTGTTGACTTTCAAAAGCAGTGGCTGATTGACAGAGCAGAGAAGAACGGGTTCTGCCTTAGTGAAGATTCATTTGATGTGGTTCAGAACAAGTGGTGCAGATTTTTCAAAAAGGACAACAGAGTAGTAACTCTTCTGTCGGTGACGTTTGAAGGACTGCTTGAAGTGACGGATGAAGAACTGTTCAAAAATATGCTCTTAAACGGATTAGGCAGAGGAAAAGCGTACGGTATGGGACTTATGACCGTAATGCGTCCGGGAAATAATACAAATGGCTGAAATACCCGGAATGATAAAACCCGATATCGTAGAACTGCCGCAGATTGCCGACAGAATTACATTTCTGTATCTGGAACATTGTAAAATAAACAGAAAAGACAGTGCAATCACCGTTATTGATGAGAACGGCGTTACGCATATACCATCCGGTACAATCTCTGTACTTATGTTAGGTCCCGGAACTGATGTTTCACACAGGGCTATGGAACTTATCGGCGACAGCGGAATAAGCATATGCTGGGTTGGTGAGCAGGGTGTCAGATATTATGCCGGCGGCAGACCGCTGACGCACAGTTCGAGGCTTATTGTAAAACAAGCGGAAATGGTCACAAACCAGCGCAAGCATCTTGATGTTGTCAGAAAGATGTATATGATGCGTTTTCCCGATGAGGATGTTTCGGGGCTTACTCTGCAACAGCTGAGAGGCCGTGAGGGCAGTCGTATAAGAAAAGTGTACAGACAGCAGTCTGAAAAATGGAATGTCGAATGGAACGGTCGTGTATACAATCACGAAGATTTCCAGTCGTCCGATCCGGTCAATCAGGCTCTGTCGGCGGCTCACGCCTGCCTTTACGGGCTTGCTCACGCTGTTATATGTTCTATGGGGTGTTCGCCTGCACTGGGGTTTGTACATATTGGTCACGAATGTTCGTTCGTATACGATATAGCCGATCTTTATAAAGCTGAAGTCACGATACCGATATCTTTTGAAGCGGCTGCATCGGTAAATGATGATATATCAAGATTTGTACGGCATAGGGTCCGTGACGAAATGGTGAAAGCTCATATGCTTGAGCGAATGGTACACGATATTAAATATCTGCTGATGCCTGAAGAAAATCCGGATGACGAAAAAGCCATGTATCTGTGGAATGATAAAAACGAACCTCTCGATTACGGTAAACAATACAGGTGACGATATGATGGTAGTAATTACACTGAGTTGTTGTCCGCCTAAACTGCGCGGAGATCTTTCCAGGTGGATGCAGGAAATAGACACAGGCGTGTATGTCGGAAATCTGAACGCAAGAGTTCGTGATAACGTATGGGATAGAGTGTGCTCAAACATTGGAAACGGTCACGCTTCAATGTCATACAGCTCAAATAACGAGCAGAAACTGGAATTCCGTATTCACAATACGCAATGGGAGCCGGTAGATTATGACGGCATAAAGCTTATAAAAAGACGTGTGACAAAAAGTGACGATGAAAACGTTATTCGTCCTAAGGCTATGACAAATCACATAAATCGTTTATCGGAGAAAAAACAGAAATCATCCGGTGTATCGGATACATATACGGTAATCGATATTGAAACAACGGGACTTAATCCCGATGATGAAATAATAGAACTCGGTGCAGTGACGGTTGAAAACGGATCAGTAGCGGAAACATATTCTGTGCTTGTCAAAACAGATAAAAAAATACCGGAGGCGATTATCAGGCTTACAGGTATAACGGAGGAATTACTGGCAAGTGAAGGAACAGACAAAAGCAAAGCACTTAGTGAGTTTGCAATGCGATGCAACGGAAAACCTCTGGTTGGGCATAATATCGGTTTTGACCTGAATTTTATTAAATCTGCGTGTGCTGAAAACAAAATTGATTTTGTTCCGTCAAAAATTATTGATACAGTTAAAATATCAAGAAAACTACTTGATATTAATTCATATTCATTATCAGCTATTGCGGATTATCTTGATTTGCATTATAATAAAGATAGGATTCATAGGGCGCTTGACGATTGTCTGCTTACACAAAGGATCTATGAAAAGTTAAAGGAAATCTAAGCGGTTGATTTTGCAAAACCGCTATTTTCCTTGATTTCTTTAGTCTTGTCCCCACACGCGTGGGGATGATCCTATACCTGATAATATAGATTTTAACAGTGTCGGCTTGTCCCCACACGCGTGGGGATGATCCGCCACAGAGCGACGGCACACTTTTGGCTCAGGACTTGTCCCCACACGCGTGGGGATGATCCCATTTCCGCTGTTGCTAACGCAGTTTTAAAATCCTTGTCCCCACACGCGTGGGGATGATCCCTTGCAGAAAACAAGCCCACTATAGGGGCTTGCCTTGTCCCCACACGCGTGGGGATGATCCGCTTACCCTTCTTAAATACGTTCATAGGATTTGCTTGTCCCCACACGCGTGGGGATGATCCTTCCGTCTGCTATCGCACTATCGCTTGACACAACTTGTCCCCACACGCGTGGGGATGATCCCGTCTGGGAACTCACGCTGAAAAACCGTGGTTTCTTGTCCCCACACGCGTGGGGATGATCCTGAAACGAAGGGAGTGATTAACATCAGACCATACTTGTCCCCACACGCGTGGGGATGATCCTGCCAGTCTGTATTTAACCCCTGAAACACTGGCCTTGTCCCCACACGCGTGGGGATGATCCTTACGCATACTGTCAACGTTTGCATTTGTTAATCTTGTCCCCACACGCGTGGGGATGATCCCATTGTTAGTAAACATATAATCGGCTCTTGTATCTTGTCCCCACACGCGTGGGTATGATCCCGGTACTTGGAGATATCCGAGTAGAACACCTTTCTTGTCCCCACACGCGTGGGGATGATCCTCTGATTGACTGTCAAATTTTGGATTACTGCGTCTTGTCCCCACACGCGTGGGGATGATCCGTGGGCAGAGTATCCTCGACAGGCTCAAAAAAGCTTGTCCCCACACGCGTGGGGATGATCCCCACATCATCATCACGGACGGCGAAGGCAACGCCTTGTCCCCACACGCGTGGGGATGATCCTTGGTAAAGATTTTGGAACAAAACACCAAAAAACTTGTCCCCACACGCGTGGGGATGATCCTCGCCGCCGTTAAACATTTCCGCTGTTGATAATCTTGTCCCCACACGCGTGGGGATGATCCTGGTCGATGACTTAAAAGCCATTACACCGAAAACTTGTCCCCACACGCGTGGGGATGATCCTATATTGGGGGCCTTTGTCCCCCATCTGCCCCGCTTGTCCCCACACGCGTGGGGATGATCCCTGCGGCTTTTTCGCTGTTTGATGTCCATGTCACTTGTCCCCACACGCGTGGGGATGATCCTATAGTGTTTGCTGTCCAAGTGTTATTAGTAAACTTGTCCCCACACGCGTGGGGATGATCCTGTCTCGTAGTAACTTAAGCTATCATCATAGACCTTGTCCCCACACGCGTGGGGATGATCCCGGCTATATCTGATAATGTCAATACCTTTATAGCTTGTCCCCACACGCGTGGGGATGATCCCTGCACTTACTATGCGGGATATCTGCCCTGAAACTTGTCCCCACA
>ULQK01032403.1_pt1 | contig 10852 bp, 5 predicted proteins | sample 1954371 | NCBI WGS metagenome assembly ULQK01 (sample SAMEA4835652, study PRJEB28245) | human gut metagenome | biome: gut microbiome; material: fecal sample | place: Denmark | collected 2008 | reverse complement strand
TATCATTAATACGCGCTTCGCGCGGAATATTGATGTTTCATTAATGTTCAATTAATGGAAATTAATGTTTAAAAGAAAAACAACGAGCGCGAAGCGCGATGTAAATAAGTCTTTTCGTGAAAGTTTTGTAATGGTAAAAAGTAAGCCAAAAAAAGCGGAAACCTTTCTGAGGAGGTTCCCGCTTTTTTTGTTCAACCGTTGGTTCTGTTGTTCAACCGTTGGGTCTGTTGTTCAACCGTCAGGTCTTTTGTTTAACCGTCAGGTCTTTTCAACCGTCAAGTCTTTTGTTCAACCCTCAGGCTTTTCCAACCGTCAGGTTCTTATTTTCATGTTTACCAACCAGGGTTCTGGGTGAGCTTGAAGCCGTGGTTCTCGTACATGGTGATCTGGTCTACAGGGATAGGATAGAGATAATCCTTGTCTGCCATTACACGCATCTTGGCCACCTCGGTGATAGGCATGATGTAGCCCTCGTTGCCGGTAACGATGTTGCCGTTCTCGTCGCAGAGAGTGATCTTAGCCAAAGCTTCAGCATTTTCGGGATAGTCGGCCTTGTTGATCCAGGCACCCATGTTCAGCTTCTTGTTCTTGGTCATGTCAGCATATTCGAGCTTGCCCCAACGACGCAGGTCGTTGAAACGCAGACCCTCGTAAGCCAACTCTACGCGGCGCTCGCGACGGATCTCCCAAATGATGGGCTTAACCGTAGCATCGCGGTCAGGGTCGTTGATCTCTACACCGTTCACCTTCAGCGCGTTGCCAGCCAGTGTGAGGTGAGGCATCTGTGTGCTCTGACGGTCGCGGATAGCGTTGATGGTCTTGTCGAAGTCGGCCTGTGTAAGAGTGTACTGTCCGAGATCTGCCAACTCGGCAGCAGCCTCGATGTAGTTGAGCATCACCTCGTTCAGCTTCATGACAGGAGCATCGGTGGTGTTGGTAGAGCTCATACCGCCAGGCTTGTTGATCAGGTCTTTGTTCACATAGCGGTTAGCGTAGTAGCCCGAAGCAGCGTAAACAGCAGCTACACCGTTCAGACGCAGACCGCTCTCCTCGTCGATGTTGTCAGCGAGACGGGGGTCACGGTTCTGAATTTCCTTGGCATATTCCTTGCCCTTATAATCGGTGTTGCCAGCCTGGTGGATAGGCAGACCGTTCTTGGTCAGGAAGGCATCGACGAACGAACGTGAGGGGCTGCTCATCTCATGCTCAGTGTTCTGGAAGCTCATGAGCGAGTGCATAACCACGTTCTCAACGTATGAGCGGTACATGATGATCTCGGGGTTGCCGGCGAGATCCTCAGATGTGGTAAGGCTCTTGTAGCTGGGAGCGATAGAGTAGGCGTTTGTCTGCATCAGCGCAGCAGCATAGTCCTTGGCAGCCTTCAGATATTCGGCTGCCTTGGCTGTGTTGTTGGCGTGATACTTCTGCCATGTGCCCTCAAACAGCATGATGCGTGACGCGAAGCCCTGAGCCACGGCGCGGTTTACGGTAAGACCCTTTGTGCCGTCGTTAACACGAATGTTAGCGCAAGCGAAAGCCAGGTCCTCGTTCACCTTGTCCATAACCATGGTGCGCGGATCGCGGGCACGGTAGAGCTGCTCGTTGTCGGTGCTGCCTACGACAGCGTCATAGTAAGGCACGTCGCCAAACTTCTGCACGAGCTTTGCATACTCCATGGCGCGGAACAGGCGGGCAACGCCCGACCAGTGGTTCTTTGCCTCTTCGCCCAGAGAAGAGCTCTGAATGCGGCTGAGCAGCAGGTTCATGTTACGGATCTTCTCGAAGTTCCAGTTGTCAGCATCAGTTGTGGGAGCCACCTTGGTGAACAAGGTAGCCACTTCCTGTGCGTTGTCGTCGGTCCAGTCGGCAACGTTTGTCTCGGCAAAGTTGTCGGCACGGTTCCAGCCCGAACGGTAGCCGGGGAAGAAGTAAGTATAATAGTCGAGGAACGATGTACGGAGGTTCTCCTCGTTGTTCCAGAACGACGGAACGTCAGTAACGGTGTCCTGGGGGTCGCGTGTGAGGAAGTCGTCACAAGAGCTGAAAGACACAGCAGTGGCCAGCAGAAGGCCCGCGCTCAGAATATTTAAATTTATTTTCATAAATGTTTGTTCTTTTGGTAACTGAACTTTTGCAAGTTCAGAAGTTAATACCACGTTTTATTATTTCTCTTTATGCAATGGTTTTACGCCTTAGAACGTAACCTGCATACCGAACGAGATGGTACGAGAGAAAGGATAGCTACGGCCGAATGACCATGAGTTGTCACCATAACCTGTTTTGTAAGCAGTGCTCTCGGGGTCAACAGGCAAGTGCATGTTATCAAACTCGAAGAGGTTCTCACCACTGAAGTAAACGCGAACGCTCTCCAGAGAAGCCTTGCTCACCCATGCCTTAGGCAGCGTGTAGCCCACGGTGATGTTCTTACAACGCAGATATGCCATGTTGCTGAGGTAGCGTGTCTGCTTCAGGAAGCTCTTGCCAGCGGTTGTCCATGTATTATCGAAAGGACGGGGATAGAAGGCATCGGTGTTGGTCTCGGTCCAGTAGTCCATCTGGTGGTCGAACATAGCATCACCATAACCTGATCCACCGCAGGGGATAGCCACGTTACCGTATGCCCAGAAGTCGCGCTTGCCTACGCCCTGGAAGTAGGCGCTGAAGTCGATACCCTTCCAGTTAGCGCCCAGTGTGAAGCTATACTCATAGTTAGGCAGGGAGTTGCCGATAACCTTCTGGTCGCCATGATCCTCAACAGTGTTCTTGCCGTAGGTAATCTCGCCGTCCTCTTTAATATCCTTATACTTCATGTCACCCGGCTGGAACTTGAAGGCGCCAGCCTCGTACAAAGCCTGTGAGGGGATGCCGTCCTTCAGCGTGTAAACCTTCTTGCCGTTGGCATCGGTAGTTACGTTGAAGTCGTCAACCTGGAACAGGCGGTCCGACTCGTAACCCCAGATTTCGCCGAGGCGCTTGCCCTCGTAGTAGCCGTTGATGTTGCGGTCTGTCTTGTTCCACTTGGTGATGCGCTCAACAACATGTGACACTGATGCGCGTGCGCTGATGCCGAGGCCGTTAGCAAAGCGGTGGTTATAGTCGACAGCAAGCTCCCAACCGTTGGCGGTCAGCTCACCGAAGTTGATCTTCGGAGTAGATGCACCGAATGTAGAAGGCAGAGCCTCGCCGGCGGTGTGCATGTCAGAAGTGACGCGGTGATAGAAGTCGAAGGTCACACCCAGCTCGTTCTTGAAGAAGCGCATGTCGACACCGAGGTCGAGGGTAGAAACGCGCTCCCATGTCAGACCGTCAGAAATTACTGTGGGAGCCAAGAGGCTCAGCTGGTTCTTGCCACCCATTACCCAACCAGAGTTTGTAGATGTCATGGTAGAGATGAACGAGTTGGCAGCAACGTCCTGGTTACCGATGGTACCCCATGATCCACGGAGCTTCAAGTTTGACAGAGCGGGCTTAGCCCAATCCATAAATTTCTCCTCGCTGGCACGCCATCCTGCAGAGAATGAGGGGAAGAAGGCAAACTTCTTTCCTGAGGGGAACTTAGAAGAGCCGTCGTAACGAGCGTTGAACTCGAACAGATACTTCTGCATGAAGTCGTAGTTGATACGTCCGAAGAAACCTGCCGAAGCGAAGTCGTTATGATAAGCATAGTTCTTGTTGAACGAATACTGATCGCCTGTAGCCAGTGCAATCTCGGGCAGATCCTGGCTGATGAGGCCACGGCGCTCTGAGTAGTGGCCCAGACGCTCGCGTGTCTCGGCATCGAAACCGGCCATCACCTTAAACTGGTGATGCTTCTTGATGTCGAAGTTGTAGGTAGCGTATGCTTTCCACACGTTGGTCATGGTGTACTTGCTGGTCTGTACCACGCGGTTGTCAACGCCACCATAGATATTGGTGTAGTTGTCGAAGGGAGCGCCTGCAAACATGTTATATGCCATCACGATGCCGCCGTTACGCTTCTGAGCGTCGTTCAGCAGGGCGAAGGTATAGTCGAAGTTGATGCTAAGGTTCTTCAGCGGGTTCAGCTCGGTGCCCAGGTTTACGCGTACATAGTTAGAGGTAACGCTCTCGCGGTTAGCCTGTTTGATGTCGGTAACGGCAGAACGGAAGTCCTTGCCCTGATACTGTGCGTACGGATACCAACGTGGCCAACGCATCAGGTAGAACCATGCGTCATACTGGCCAGAGGTATATTTGTAAGGCTGGTCGTTAACCGAGCGTGTGAACAACACGTTAGCGCGAACCTTCCACCAGTCGCGTATGGCGGTGGTGATGTTACTGTTGAAGTTGTAACGGTCATACTTGTCGGCCTTGAACTTCATCACACCGTTCTGGCGCAGATAGCCCAATGAAATGTTGTAGGTTGTCTTCTCGCTACCGCCTGTTACAGAGAGGTTGTGGTTCTGCTGCGGAGTCCATTTGCGAGTAAACTCGTTCACGGGGTCGAACGAACGGAAGAAGTAGGTCTTTCCGTCCTTTATCTCGAAGTCGCGGCCTTCCTGCATCTCGCCGAGCTCGCTCTGCGACATGTTGCCATACTTCTGCTCCCACTCCTTGATCTTGCCAACGGCATACTCGTCGATGGTGTAGCCGATGTTTGTACAAGCTGAGAGACCCTTGCTCTGAGCCAGCAACAGTGTGTACTCGGCATTGTCTACAGCCGAAGCCAGCTTAGGCATCTTGGTGGGTGTGCCCCAAGCAAAGTTGTTTGAATAGGTCACGCGGGGTTTCTCGTTCTTCTTACCCTGCTTTGTGGTGATCAGGATAACACCCCATGCAGCACGGGTACCGTAGATAGAAGCCGAAGCGGCGTCTTTCAACACAGAGATGGTCTCGATGTCGTCGGGGTTGACGAGGTTGAGGCTGGGCACCTCCACGTTGTCTACAAGGATCAGAGGAGCGGTACCTTCGGTTGCGTTGAGCGAACCTACAGAACCACGCAGCTTGATGGTCGACTCGGTGCCTACACCACCGAGGTTGTTGGTGATGGTAAGACCCGGGGTGATGCCCTGCAGCGCCTTTGCCACGTCGGTGATAGGACGGCTTGCGATGGCCTCCTTGACGTTCACGTTAGCCACAGCACCGGTAAGGTCTACCTTCTTCTGGGCACCGTAACCCACTACAACCACCTCGTCGAGGTCGCCCATGTCTTCTGTGAGGACGATGCGCTGGTTCTTGCCGTTAACCTTCACGTCAACGGTCTTGTAGCCCACATAAGACACGCGGTAGGTCTTGCCTGTCACGGCTTTTATGCTTACCTTACCGTCGATGTCGGTGATGCCGCCGTTTGTCGTGCCGGGTTCTACAACGCTGGCGCCTGTGATAGGCTCGCCGTTTGCGTCAACCACGGTGATGACCACTTTGTCGGCCTGCTGCGGCAGCGTGCTGTATGTCTCAGACATAACTTCTGCTGTCATAGCGTTCGGCATTGAAACACTTGCTGCCGTAGCTTGTCCACTGCTCATGAACAAAGCGCAGGCAACAGCTGCTGTGAGTACTTTGCCGTTCAAGGCGTTCCTCTTTTTGTCATTGATGTTTATCATACGCTATTAAAAGGTGTGATTATTTAATTAATAGTCTGCTTGTTTGCAATTACTTTTCTTCTCTTTTCTTCTCAAATCCCTTTTTTATGGGACTTGTCATGGGATTAATGGGGCGCTTTTTGGGGCTCTGGGTGTTTTGGTCGGGGCGGTTTTATTTACATCGGGGTGGCTTTGTTTACATCGGGGTGGTTTTGTTTACATCGGGGCGTCAAAATGGTGATATGTTGCATCGTTATGATGCTGTTTTGCAACAAATTGCGGTCATGAAGCAATAAATGTCTTCACCGTTGTGGTTGCTTATTTAAGCCTATAAATTTTGATTTTGGTTTCTTGTTTCCTTTTCAAGACCCTTTTTCAAGAGCCTTTTTGATGTTTTTTAACTCTTATTTTTAATTCGGGTGCAAAAGTAAGCAATTATTATTATTAAAACAAGTTTTTTATTGTTTTTTTTTATTCTTTTCGCTCTTTCTCCTGTTTCCCTTTCATTATTAATTTTGTTTATTTTTGTTTCTTTATATGTCAAGCAAAACAGAAAGGGTGTCGCCGACCATGATGGTCGTGCAACACCCTTTCTCTGAGTTTCTGGTTCTGTTCAGGCTTGGCATAGCGGCAAACAAGGTGGCTTGTCGCTATGCTTCTGCCTTACATTACCTTCATTATTGTTATATAAACTAATTTTTGTGCCTTATCACATCTTTGCAGAGTGATTAGTCCCACCCGTCAGAGATAGAAAAAGCTTCATTGCTTTCGTCTTCGTCTGCCCAGAAGTCGTTGCGCTTGGCATCCCATTCATTGCCAGGTTCTCCTCCTTGTCCTCCAGATTCGCCTGCCAGAAGCTGCTCAACAACAACCTTTTGAATGTTAATCGTTGGTTTAATGTATTCTTTCATTTCGTTGTCTTTTTTGTTTTTACTTAATGACAATCTTCTTTCCGTTATGGATAAAGATGCCCTTTGTGGGTTTCAGAACCTTAATACCTTGCAGAGTGTAATAGGCGTTGTCGTTGTTCTGCTTGTTTACTTCAACGTTCTTAATCTCTGTAACGCCAGATGTCTCGTCGTCAAATACCAACATCATTTTTGCAAGAGCTGTATAGCCTGTGCCGATTAACTGACCGTTATATGTGATGCAGCCAAAATTGGCACCTTTCACATCTTCTCTTGCGGGCAGACTGAGGTAAGCCTTGTTGGCACCGCTCACGCCGTCTTCGGTGAAGCGGAAGAAGCCAATATAATCGTCACCTGTGTGGGTCTCACTATAATATTTTGTGCGATGATAGTTGCCGAGGCCGAAATAGCGATGGGCTATGCCTTTGTCGTCAACATCTGCGTTGCCCAGATTATTGTTTGCCTCTACTGTTGGCACAAGGAAATTGTTCCAAGGCTGGTCTTTATAATCAGCAGCTTTTGTCCAAACTTTAACGTAATCCTCGTCTTTCTCAGCAGAAGTTTCTGTACGCTTGCGAATGCTGAAACCGAACTTTTGTCCGTCGCTGAATGTTCCTGTTGCGGGAACTGTTCCAATAAGCACCACACCCATGTTTGCAGGAATATATTCAAGCTGACGCAGCTCCAAGGTGCCTTGTGAGTAAATGTTCTCAACCTGATCAGGCATTGTGTATTTGTAAGCCTCATACACCTTTACTCTCGGATCAATGATGTCCATTGCTACGTCGTTGCTGTATGTGCGTATAAACTTGTCAACGCGGTAAGTCAAGGAAACTGTTATGTTGTTCGTGCTCTCAATAGAGTATTTGAACACCTTTTTGTTGTCCCCGTCGGTTGTAATGTAGAAGCGCACGATGTGCAGACCAGCAGCACGGTTCCACATAATGCCGTTCTCAGGTTCTGTAGCTGTGCTTGTGCCGTTGTCGGTGTAGCTTACAATGTTCTCATCGCCGGGATAGCAGGTGTGGCCGCCATTGTTCTCATGGTCGCATCCTGCCTTCTTTGCTGTTTCTGTAGTGGTGTCCTCATACCAGTTTTTGTCCTGGCTGTGGTCGCCTACGAAGCGGAAGAACTGGTGCTGATGCTCATCTTTAGTCTCCAACGTGAGTTTGTAGCAACGCTCGTTGGCATCGTAAATCATGTCGGCAGCTGTTGAAGCCCAGTTCCATGTCTCACCTGTTGTGGTGCCAGGAATGGCAGTACCAACCATTGAGATGGTGTTGGGGTAGTCGACGGTTGTCGAGTTCTGGATATATATGCTACCTGTAGAACCGTAAGATCCATCGGTGCCGGCAATTTCGTTGAAGCCGCGGTTGGGGTTATACTGCACCTTCTTGTTACCTGTTATGTTCAGCGTGAAAGGCTTTTGGTTTGCCCACACCTTGTTGTGCTCGTTGTCGTTATATTCGTAGCCACCGTTGCCGAGGAAGAACAGCTTGTCGTGTGTACCAGAGTTGTTGTTTACGCTTTTTGTGGCGTGAATGCTCGGGGTAGCTTTCTTTGCCTGTTCGAGCTGTGCAACATTGGAACCGCCCACGTTGTTCACCACATAGCCAATTGCGTAGTAGCTGTTCTTGCCGTCGAAGTGGAGGAATGCCTCAGTGTTGTCGCTGTAGCCGCCCTGATCACCGGAGCGCTTGTTGTATACAGGCTGTGCTGTTGCACCGTAGGCTGTGCTGATGAGGTATGCCACGCGTGTCTTGGCGTCGTGTGTGATCGTCCATTTAGAGGGCACACCGTTTTCGCCGAGGGTGAAGCTTACCTTATACATACCGTCATCGTCGGTTTTGCCGTCGTTACGGGTTGTGAGGTTCCAGTAGTTGCTGCCTTCAGAAAGAGTGGTAGAACCCAATAAGGTGCCGCTTACTGCTTTGTTCGTTGCGGGCCATGCTGAACCGAAGCTACTGCCGTCGCCATGTATACCGTACACTCCTGTAGGACCGTAGATGGTCTTCTTGCCGTCAGCGTTCACTGCCATAATCTGCATCTTGGCTGTGAGGCAGGCGGGAATATCCATTCTGTAGCTGCCGTCCTTCTGCTTGTCAAACTTAAAGTAGAGGCGGCTGTAGTTGATTTTGTCTTTCTCGTCGGGACCGAGGGTCACAACTGGCTTGTTAAGGGGTGAGAAGAAGTTGCCCACAAGATAGAAACCTGCATCTGCGGTAATATACTGTGTCTGCTTCTTCGCTGTAACGGTTACGTTGCCACCGCCGTCTATGGTTATCGTGTAAGCGAAACCCTTTGTGAGGGTAAGCTTGCCTGAGCCACCTTTGGTCGCTGTGTGATTGGTCGTGCCTTCTGCTGAGACAGTGGCATTGGCTGAAAGGCTGTAAACATCGTTGCCTATCTTAAAGCTTATGATGGCATCCTTGGTGGCATCGGTAAGGTTGTAGGTGAACGAACCTGTCTTGTTGGAGGCATACTCTTCTCCGTCGTCGAGAAGGGTAAATATGCTCTGGTCGTATTTTTTTCCTACAACCCAAACATAAGGGCCATTGCTGTAGTTTATGTCTGCATGTATTTCCAGATAATCGTAGTTGGAATAGTTGGCTACCTTCCATGCGTTTATAGATCCCCAGCATCCATTTTGTACTTTGTACTTTTGGTCTTGGGATACATTGTCGCTTTCATATATTTGCAGTTGGTCCTGGTCCTTAAATGGCTGCATTTGGGATGGGTTGGAGGCTATGCCAATTCTGAAACAGAAACTTGTTGATGGCATGTTGGTAACAGTGAGCTTGTACTCTGTGCCACTAACATAGCTGAACTTGTGTATGGCAGGCACCCCACTGTAATTGTTGCCGTTGGGGTAAATGCCGCTAATTCCGTTTATCGTCTCGGATGTGAGCAGATAAACTTCTTCGGCCATGGCTTTTGGCACAATTGAGAAGAGCACCAAGAGCGTGGCTAAAAATGTAAAAAATCTTTTCATTTTTAATTTACTATTAGTTTATAATTTTGGTAATTGTCGTTTTCTTCTTTTTTTATAGCATACGCGCGTTTTTTTAGAGCATACGCGTCCATAGCATGGTCTGTGAGTGTTAATCACAAACATGCTGTTGCTTGTTGCATCGTTGTTTGGAACATCCAGAGAGAGGAGAGTTCTCCAGAGGTGGATGGTTTTCGTTGCTACCTTTTGGTTATTACTTTTTTTTGTTACTTTTTTTGTTATTGCTTTTTTTGTTTTTGGTTGTTAGCTCTTTACAAGTTACAAGCCAATATTAATTTCTGTTTTTATCTTTCGGATAAGCTGTCTTTCTGACGTCTTTTGTCTTTCGGACGTCTTTAATCTTTCGGATAAGTTTTGTCTCTATATGTTGTTTTCACCTTTCGGATAAGTTGTTTATCTTTTGGATATATGTTTTTTTCTTCTTCAGATTTTGTTTCTTTATCTGTCTGATTTCGAATGCAAATTTAATATTTTTCATTAGATAAAAGCAAATTGGGGGGTAAAAGTAGGCTTTTTTTGATGCAAACGTTTGCAGAATCTTCATGTTGCTGCAACAGAGGGGGGAAAGACAGCGCTTATATAATAAGGTGGCGAAGGCGAAGAAGATGAAGGCGCAAACGGACAGGGGCGGGTGGCATGGCAGAATAGGGAAAACCCTACAACGAATATGGTTTTTATGCTTGCAAGGATGGAAAGAAAGGGATAACTTTGCAGCATAAAAAAAAGAAACCCAGAATAAAGAAAACTTTAAAACGATACAACTATGAAATGGACCAATACTTTTTCAGCACTTCTGGTCATGATGACCATGACTTTTGCGTTTACAAGCTGTGATGAAGACCCGTGGGACGACGGATGGGACTATTACGACTACTCGCAAGGATGGTATGACGATTACGACTGGTATGACGATGCCTTCGACTATGGCAACAACACGCTCAAACAAGAGGCACAGGCGCTGCGCGGCTACTGGACAGGTAAGGTGGAAAACCGCTATTATGACCAGCAGAACCAGCTGCAGAGGGTGCAGATGGACGCCGAGTTTGAGTTTGACCTATATAACAGCAACGCTCTCAACGGACGAGGACGCGAGACCGACTATGCACCGATGATCGACGACTATGGCAACTATGTGTACGACGACAACGGACAGCTCGTCTACGACTCGCAGCAGCTCCGCTTCTCATGGTACATTGACCCGCGCTCGGGCGACATATGCATCAAGTATGACGGCAGCGGCTACGAATATCGCACAAGCTGGAACGGTGGCTTCAGTCTGAACACACAGACAGGACAGTTCTGGGGCACCTTCAACGGCTGCAACAACAACGAGCAGATCGCGTTCAGCCTCACGCGCACCACGCTGGCTAAGCCCAACCTCTCGTTTGACAACA